>WNFM01270262.1_pt1 | contig 11340 bp, 10 predicted proteins | sample 5400271 | NCBI WGS metagenome assembly WNFM01 (sample SAMN13153352, study PRJNA577476) | soil metagenome | isolation source: 60 cm saprolite on Douglas fir-dominated hillslope | place: USA:California | collected 2013-09-17 | reverse complement strand
CCTACCTCGATGCCTGGCGCCACGGAAGCATGAAAAAGAGTCCAATTCGAGTGCCGTCTCAGCGCCAGGCCGGCATCGCGTCTAAACCCGCACCAGACTGCACGACTAATCACGGAGAGAGTTCTGAATACGTTCTTAGGGAACTGTTGACGACGAACCGGGAGGAACGATGAATACACACTCGCAAGAAGTTTCACGTGGCGAACGATTCGGTTTCGGGAAGAACTGGAAAAGGTTCTTGCAAACGCTGAATGAAGAGCGCATCCATGAAGCCGAGCGATCATTAGGGGAAATGTTACAAATGGGGACGCTGGAGGGAAAGACGTTCTTGGACGTCGGCTCGGGCAGCGGCTTGTTTTCATTGGCTGCCATGCGGCTGGGCGCCGACCGGGTTCACTCCTTCGACTATGACCCGCAAAGCGTCGGTTGCACAAAGGAATTGAAGCAGCGCTTTCTGCCCCCCGAAACACATAGATGGACGATCGAGGAAGGCAATGTTCTCGATGCTGACTATCTATCCCGGCTGGAGAAGTTCGACATTGTTTACTCGTGGGGCGTCCTGCATCACACGGGCAAGATGTGGCTCGCGTTGGAGAATGTAGCTGATCGAGTTCAAGACGGAGGAATTCTTTTCGTTGCAATTTACAATGATCAAGGCAAAGCCTCGCGAGTGTGGAGGACAGTGAAGGTGCTCTATAACCGGTCGCTCGCGTGCCGGATTCTTATTACCCCCTTTTACCTGGCATGCATGGTGGCGCACGGATTGGCTCTTGATTTGATCGGCTGGAATAATCCATTCTCACGATACCTCAAATATCCAAAGAGGCGGGGGATGTCGCTCTGGCCCGACGTGCTGGATTGGCTCGGGGGTTACCCGTTTGAAGTTGCCAAGCCGGACGAAATCACTGGTTTCTACAAAACAAGAGGCTTTACGTTGATCAATTCAACTCTATCGAAGGGCGGCAAGGGCCGCGGCAATAACCAGTATATTTTCGTGAAAGGCATCGGCCCGGCGCAGTCGCTTCGCGAGACTCCCCGAGTCGCTCGCGAATCTACGAACCGATCCACAGTGCCACAGGTTTCGCGAGCCTAGGCTTGGGTCCGGAATTTACAAGAGGCCAGAATAATAGTGTCGCAAATAACATCCTTCAGAACAACGGCTCGGGCAAAACGTCCGGCGGGACAAACATTGACAACTATGGAATGAAGGTTGGGGTAGCGACACAAATTTCCGAGCAGAACATTTCCGTCATTGACACTAATATCGCAGCTTGCCCGCTCAGCACTAGCGTTTGCCATTCGGGGATTTATTATTCCGTTGGTCCGGCGATAGATACGAATACTATTCAACAAGACGCGAAATTCGTCGACGCGGTGGCGGGATACGTGCTGCCGCCGGCAGCGACGGATCATCACAATTATCGGTTACAGTCCGGGAGCCCCGCGTTCACTACTCAGAACACAAATTACGTGCAATCGACCGATAAGGACTGGGTCACGCGCTCTTCGTTCCCATCAGCTCTCGGAGCGTACGTTTACTAGCTTTAGAATCTTATCCCTTTGAGCGCACTTCACTAGACAGCTGCATCTCTTGGACCACTAGATGAATAGCCAACCCCTAACCGATGAAACGCTCACGCGCGACGGCGGAATTGGGACGCCTATCTTTTCGTCGGATACCACATCGAAAGGACCTGATTCGCGACCAAGGCTAGACAGAGTCCTGATATTAGATGGAGCCACCAGAAGCGCGCTCGCTGCAACGCGGTCCCTGGGAATGAAGGGAGTGCATGTGGTAGTCGCTGACGTGGCGAAGAGAACCTTGGCCGGCGCCTCGAGGTGCTGCAGCGAGAGCTTTACCTACCCGTCGCCAGCCAGCAACCTGGAAGGCTTTCTGGCGACCGTTAAGACAGAATGCTCCCGGCGCGGGATCGGAGTGATCCTGCCCATGACCGAGTTGAGTACCTCGACGGTGCTGAGACATCGCGAAGAATTTGAATCTTTGAGAGTGCCGTTTGCGGAACTTAAAACCTTTGACGCGTTGACTGACAAATGGAGGTTGTTCAAGCTGGCGCAACAACTCAATCTTTCAATACCAAAGACGCAGTTTGTGGGCGAGATCCGCTCACTCTGCGATATCTGTCAAGCGCTGAAGTTCCCCGTAGTCCTGAAGCCCTATCGTTCCATGATCTCGTCCCATGGACGCTGGATTGCCACCTCCGTGCAATACGCTCGTTCGGTAGAGGAGCTAAAAGAGATTGCCGCCCGACATGAGTACTTTAACCAGCACCCTTTTATGATCCAAGAATACATCCCGGGTCACGCCGAGGGAGTATTTGTTCTATGTGATCATGGCAAACCGATTGTCTTCTTCGCGCATCGGCGCTTGCGCGAAAGACCACCAGCGGGCGGAGTCAGCGTTCTGAGTGAAAGCATCGAGCCGAATCCGGAAGCGCAGAGGATGGCACGAGCCATACTCGAATGCGTTGGATGGCACGGCGTCGCCATGGTCGAGTTCAAGGTTTCCGCTGAGGGAGCTCCGTACCTCATGGAAGTGAATGGCCGCTTCTGGGGATCCCTGCAATTGGCAATTGATGCAGGCGTAGACTTTCCCTGGCTACTCTATCAATTGGCTATTGGAAGGAATTTAGGCAAGGTAAAGCCATACATCACCGGAGTCAAATGCCGATGGCTGCTAGGTGACTTGGTCAGTCTTTGGAAGGTATTAATCAACAACGAACCATGCCCCCACCCGTTACCTTTCGGCAAGATCCAATCGGTTCTGCAGTTCTTGAATTTCAACGAGAAAGCTTCACGATATGAAGTAAACCGTTGGGACGACCTTAAGCCCTTCTGGTTGGAAGTGGCCCAGTACGTCATGGATTTGGGATCCAGCTTTGTTAAGCGAGCAGTTCGACCCCGCATTTAACTGTCAGACTCTATCCAATTAATCGCCGCTATGTGAGTAATTTACGTCTTCTAGTAGGTCCTCGTTCTACGAGGTCCCATCGTTGACGGCTACGCATCTGGAGAAATTACATCTATGACAACCTCGACGACAACAAAATCTGTGCCTTTCCATGTTCCCTCCATTGGAGAAGAGGCGATTCGCGCCGTCACAGAAACATTAGAGAGCGGTTGGATCACCACAGGGCCCAAGACGCGATGCTTCGAAGAGGCATTCGCCCGCTTTATTGGCGTCCGCCATGCTCTCGCCGTGAGCTCATGCACGGCTGCGCTACATCTTTCCCTCGATGCGGCCCGCCTCAGCGAAGGCGCTGAAGTATTAGTTCCCACTCTGACCTTTGCCGCGACGGCGGAAGTAGTGGCGTACTTCAAAGCAAAGCCGGTGCTGGTGGATGTCGATCCTCTTCATTTCAATTTGAGCCTGGAAGATGCCAGACGCAAAATCACGCCTAAGACCAGGGCCATCATCCCGGTTCATTTTGGCGGCCACCCGTGTCTTATGGATTCCATACTCGACCTCGCAGCGACGAGTGGTTTGACAGTCATCGAAGATGCTGCACACGCGATCCCTGCAAAGTATAGAGGACAAAACATTGGGACCTTGAGCCCCATGACGGCATTTAGTTTTTATGCCACCAAGACTCTTACAACCGGCGAAGGCGGAATGGTAACTACAAACGATGACTCGCTGGCGAATCGCGTTAGCCTTATGCGGTTGCATGGAATGAGCCGCGACGCCTGGAAGCGATACACAGCGGAAGGGACTTGGCGTTACGAAATCACGGAGGCCGGGTACAAATACAACCTTACGGACCCCCAAGCCGCCCTGGGACTAGTCCAGCTCTCCAACTGCGAGGAGATGTGGCGGCGCCGAGTCGAAATAGCGCAAAAGTATGATAGCGCTTTGATGTCGCTCGAAGCGTACGGCTCGCCACAAGTCGCGCAGGATGTCCAACACGCCTGGCACCTCTATGTTGTCCTAGTAGAACCTTTCGCACTTCGCATCCATCGCGACCAGGTGATTGAAGAACTCCGCCAGCGTGGAATTGGAACCTCAGTTCACTTCATCCCATTGCATCTTCATCCTTATTACCAGAGAACCTGGGGATATCGCCTTGGGGAATTCCCTGTCGCCGAAGATTACTTTGATCGCTGCATATCCTTGCCAATCTATCCAAGCATGACAGATGAAGATATCAATCACGTGATCGAAGCTCTGCAAGACATTTCTATCAAATTTCGAAGATAGCGCAACACAATCTCGCCGGGACTTGCAATGGGATGTCACGGTCAACAAAAAGGAGGCTACACCGATGAGCGGTATTCCACAATTGCGTAGGATCCCAGTACAGAATCGAATGGAAACTGGATTCAATGTCATAGGCGCGAGACGAGAAACCGGCGGAGTGGGGTGTGGGTTTTACATTCTTTTTGGCAAGAGAATATTTGACACCATCGGGGCCGTGGTGGCTTTGGTGATCGTGGGTCCCATTCTTTTTCTCTGTGCGGTGGCGGTGCGGTTGGAATCCCGGGGGCCTGTATTCTACCGCCAATGGCGAGTCGGCCAGAACGGCAGGCCTTTCCAGGTTTTCAAACTCCGCACCATGATTCATGGAGCGGACAAACAAGGGCTGAAGATCACAGCATCGGATGACCCCCGCATAACGAGGGTGGGTAGATTTCTTCGAAAGACAAAGATGGATGAACTTCCGCAATTGTTCAACGTACTTCGAAATGAAATGAGCCTCGTGGGGCCGCGTCCGGAAGTGCCTGAATACACGCTGAAATACAGTCTCGCGGAGAGGAAAGTTCTCAATGTTAAACCTGGAATTACTGGGCCCGCCTCGTTGGCTCACATCAACGAAGAGCGACTCCTGGCTAGCCGGACAGACAAAGAACATTTCTATGTCAGCACGATCATGAGGCGCAAACTCCAAATCGATCTGGCTTACTGCCGCAAGATCAGCTTTTTCGAAGATCTTAAAAACATTCTTTTGACTGCGGGAGTCCTCTTTGTCCCTGGAGATTTTCGCCAGAAGAGTATGAAGACCGCGCCGCGCATCACCGGCGAGACGACAGGCTCAGGGACAAGGACCTGAGGAGGAACTTCGTGTGAGTGAAATCTGCGTGGCCCACCTAAAGGAGCAAACTAGATGCGAATACCTCTAAAGACAATCAAGTGGCGGGATGTCGTTCCCCGAATCGTCGCGGATTTTATAATTATTCATTGCGCGATGTTGATTGCATTCGCAGTCTCGATGGCTTATCAGACCCGGGCGGGCGAATGGCTGAGCGCATCGAGTCTGGCGAGCGCTTTTCGAAGCTATTACTTCTCCAGATTTCTGATTTTGTCGACATTATTCCCGGCGGTTTTCTTTTTGAATGGACTTTATACCCACGTACGCTCGTATCCGACAACAGCGAAGCTGGAACGGTTTACCGTGGTGGTTTTGTTGTCCCTGACAGTATTCATTACGGTGAATTATCTAGTCATTCGGCACCAGAATCCTATCGGCCGGAGCGTCTCCCTACCGTTTGCGGGAGTAGCTTTATTGGGATTGGTCGGAAGCCGCATTTGTAAAGAATGGCTCATCGGCAGGGAGAGAATCGAGCAAAAGCACAGGTCAAGAATCCCCGAAGAAGGTTCAGTGCTCGTTATCGGCGGAGCTGGTTACATTGGCTGCAGTCTAGTTACGCGTTTGCTCGAAGAGGGCAAGCGCGTTCGGGTATTGGATAACGCTGTGTACGGCCTGGAACCGATTCAAGATCTTTTGAAGCACCCCAACATGGATTATGTGTACGGCGACTCTCGAAATATTCAGGATGTTGTGAAAGCGACGCATCAAGTGTCGAGCATCGTTCATTTGGCCGCAATCGTCGGGGATCCAGCTTGCGAACTCGACCATAAGACGACGATCGAGATCAATTACGCTGCAACCCGAATGCTCATCGAGATCGCTAAGGGATGTGGTGTCGAACGGTTCTTGTTCGCGTCGAGCTGCAGCGTTTACGGGGCAACTGATGAACTCATGGACGAAAACTCAAAAGTGGAGCCGGTCTCTTTATATGGAAAGACAAAAGTATCTTCCGAAGAGGCGTTGATCGAGAGCGCTACCGCGAACTTCCATCCGGTTATCATGCGCTTCGCTACTGTATTTGGCCTTTCGAATCGTCCGCGGTTCGACCTTGTTGTAAACCTTCTCTCTGCGAAAGCGAAGCAGGATGGCCGAATCACGATCTTTAATGGCGAACAATGGCGGCCATTCATTCACGTCAAGGACCTCGCCGAGGCAATCATCCTCCTTCTAAACGCGCCGTTGAGCGCCGTGAGCCAGGAAATCTTCAACGTGGGGGACAACCGCTTGAACCATACACTCGCCGACGTCGCCGAGGTTGTCCAGCGCGTGTTTCCGGGCACGCGGATTGAGCACGCCGAGAATGCGGACCGGCGTAACTACCGCGTTAATTTTACCAAGATTGAGAAGCGTGTTGGATTGCGCTGCCGATATATGCTGGAGGATGGTGTCCGAGAAGTTAAAACTGCTTTTGATTCAAGCCAGATCGCAAATTATCGGGACATTCGCTTCAGTAACCTCGGGTTTCTGCGCGAAACCGGCACACCCGGGAACAAGAGCGAGTTCGATGAGGCCGTTATGGCAGCTTTTGGCGGCGAGCAAATTCACCAAGTTGTCGCGGAAAGGACGAGCCGGCAGTATCTCAAAGTGAAAACTGCCGCAGCCCTCTAAGGGCAGACTTCATCATGAGGTTGCCTATGTTTTCCGTAGCACTCATTGGCCCTGATGGAGCAGGCAAATCGACCATCAGCCGCGCGCTTCTCGAGTCGGCGCTGTTTCCATTCAAGGTTATTTACATGGGGGATAACATCGAAGCTTCTAACTTCGCCTTGCCCACCTCCCGCCTCGTCGGGTATTTCCAAAGACGCCGCCGCGATAGAAATGCTGAAAGATCGCGAACGGAAGGCAAATTATCGGGGACCAGTGGACGCCGGAAAATGTCGCTGGGACAAATGTTATGGGCGGCGGGCCGGCTCGTCAATTTTCTGGCCGAGGAATGGTATCGACAACTGTTGTCCTGGATCTATCAGGCGCAGGGGTACATCGTTTTGTACGATCGACATTTTCTATTCGACTTCTCTCTCGATGGGGTCGACAGCGATGTCTGGGCTTTCGAGAGGCGTCTGCACCGCTGGATCCTGACACGGCTCTACCCCAGGCCAAGCTTGGTGATCTACCTGGATGCGCCTGCAGAAGTTCTCTTCGCCCGCAAGGGAGAAAAGACTCCTAAGGAGCTTGAAAATCGTCGACAAGCATTCATTCGCCGAGGGACGCAAGTCCGCAACTTTGTGCGTGTCGACGGCACGCAACCGCTCAACAAGGTTTGCGCCGAGGTCTGCAAACTCATTGCTGAATACTCCGGCCGCCCCAGTACATCAAGCGCTTTTGCCAGCTTGTAAGCGTGTCGTTCCGTTGTTTGACCAGAGTCGACTACAGATGAATCTTTCTTACTTTCAGGCTCTCGTTCTAATAACGGACCCACCAGGTTCCATGTCATCAAGGTTGTTGTTTGTTGGTTCCTGCTTTTCCCGTGCGTGTGCAGCTCAGGCATCCTGACGAAAATCGGTCCGATTTGATTAACCGGGCGTTCCCCAGACGATTCAAAATGTGCGGAATTTGCGGCTTCTATAACATCGACAATCGTCATGACTCGCCGTCGGTACTCTCAGCGATGACCGAATGCTTGGCTCATCGAGGTCCTGACGGAACGGGGACTTGGCTGTCGCCTGAGATGGACGTCGGCTTGGGCCACACCAGATTGGCGATCATCGACCTTGAGGGAGGTCGCCAACCTATTGAATCGCTCGATGGACGGTTCGTGATTGTATTTAATGGCGAGCTGTATAACTTCCGATCCCTTCGTAAAGAACTCGAAGAACTGGGGCACCACTTTCGCACGTCTTCGGACACTGAGGTCTTGCTCGAAGCTTATGTCAGATGGGGGCCGGCTTGCCTCCAGCGGTTCCGCGGAATGTTCGCCCTGGCGATCTATGACGCACAGGAGCACGAGGTTTTCTTGGCCCGCGATCGAACGGGAATCAAGCCGCTCTATTACCATTGCGGTCCTTCCGGCTTCCTTTTCGGATCGGAACTCAAGGCAATACTACGGGTACCCGGTGTCCCCCGCCGCCTCGACTATCAGGCTTTCGCAGATTTTCTTGTTCTTGGTTATCCCCTCGCGCCGAAGACTATGTTTTCGGATCTATCTGAGCTCGAGCCGGGGACATGGTTACGCGTTTCTCGGCAGGGGATTGAAACTTCAAGTTCCAGCTTGTCTGGGGGAATCAGCGGCTTTAGAACAAATCCAGGCGGCCCTCACCGAAAGTCTACGGGAGCATTTGGTTTCGGACGTACCGATTGGGGTGCTTTTAAGTGGCGGTATCGATTCTTCCCTACTGGTCGCCTTCCTTGCAAAAGTGCTTGGGGAAGATGTGGAGACTTTCACTGTATCATTCGCAGAAGCCGCCTATGACGAATCGCCGTATGCCGAGGCTGTAGCCCGGAGCCTTGGCGTTCGGCATCGGAAGATCGTCCTGGACCCTCGGCTTGCGGACCTCTCTTTAATAGACAATATTCTCGTTCAATTCGATCAACCCTTCGCCGATTCTTCAGCAATCCCCACTTATTTTATCTGCAAGGAGATACGGAAATCGGCGAAAGTTGCCATCGGCGGAGACGGTGGAGATGAGATGTTCGGCGGTTACCGGCGGTTTTCCCACGCCGATATGGCAAAGTTGGCAGGCACTCTGCCAGGTGCCATCCTGAAGGCATCAGAGGCGGTGCTCACAGGGATTGCAGGAATTGCCCCGCACCTCTCCCGCATGGGTAAGAGGTTTATTCGCTCAGCAGCATCAAGAGATGAGGGACGCCTGCTGGCCTTATCCTGTTACACCTTTCCGGATCAGCTCCCTGAAATGATCGAACCGGCGGTCATGAAAACAATCGGGAAGTATGTTCCTTCCATGTCGCTCAATGGGCATGGAACCAGTAACCCAGGGGGAAAAGAATTTGTCGATTCGACGGTACGCTATGCGCTTCCAGGGGACTACTTAAGGAAGGTGGATGTGATGAGCGGCGCTCACGGGCTGGAAGTGCGCGTTCCCTTCCTGGGAGAGCATGTTTTGGAGTGCGCAGCGAAGATCCCAGCGCACCTAAAATATTCCGGAAAGAAAACTAAAATCATCCTACGTAAGCTCGCCGAGAAGTATCTGCCGAAAGCCATCGTCGAGAAACCCAAGGGCGGCTTCGGGATTCCACTGGATTCTTGGTTGGGTCGGAATGGCCGGGAAGAGGTGCGCTCCTTACTCAACTCACGGAGGGCGGGCATCCGTGATGTCATTCGACCAGAGTATTCCGACCAGTTGCTTTCCGGATTTGTTGACCAGAATTGGAACGCGTCGAGGCGCAGTCGTTTCAACACATATCAGCAAGTCTATATGCTGTGGAGCCTAGAACGATGGCTGGCACGTTGGAAGCCCGCCCTGTAGGGTTGGGAACGATTGATTCAAGAGAAGAAGAGCGTCCCCTCCGGGTCCTCGCCGTCACTCCCCTACCCAGCTCAAGAGCCTCGATGGTCCACGTTACCAGGCAGGTCGCGTCTCTCGAAGTTTCGGGAGTCACCTGCCAAACTTTCAGCGTGGCCTCCCGCACATCTCCATGGGTGGTGCTAGGCGAGAGGCGCAGATTGCGCAGAGAGATCCGGGCATTCCAACCCGACATAGTGCACGCACACTACGGGACGATGACAGCATTCTTGGCCGTTCTTAGTACAACTCTCCCAGTCATAGTCACGTATCGGGGAAGCGACTTGAACCCGAATCGCAGCCGAGGACGGCTGCGGGAGGCGGTTGGCACATTGCTCTCACAGATTGCAGCCTTGCGAGCGGCACGAATCATCTGTGTGAGCAATCAGCTAAAGGACAGACTCTGGTGGCGACGGGACCAAGTCAGCATCATTTCCACTGGGGTGGACATGACTCTCTTCTATCCTCGTGACTTGCAGGAAGCGCGCCGGGAGCTTAGATGGGGGCAGAACGAGCGCGTGGTGCTCTTCAATGCGGGCGATCCAATTTGCAAGCGTTTGGATTTAGCGCTGGCTGCGGTTCAATTTGCCGAGTCCTTGTGCGGAAGAATCCGGTTTGCCGTCCTGGATGGGAATGTTCCCCCCAACCATGTTCCATCGATGATGAGTGCCGCCGATTGTCTATTGCTGACGAGCGACTGGGAAGGCTCTCCTAACGTGGTCAAAGAGGCGCTTGCTTGCAATCTCCCTGTGGTTTCTGTGGATGTGGGAGATGTCCGAGAACGATTGGAACGAGTCCGGCCATCCGTGATTGTTCCCCGGGATTTTTGCGAAATCGGCAAGGCTATTTCCGAGGTCCTAAGGCAGGGCCAAAGGTCAAACGGACGCGAGTTAGGGAATGACTTGTCAAGCGAAGTGGTCTCGCAGCGAATTGTCTCGGTCTACAGAGCGCTCCAAAGAGATCACCTAAAATCGGACTTTCAATTTTGGACTCGACCTGGTCACCGTTCAAACGAAGCCGAACTCTCATGCAATGAAGTCAGAAGGAGCTCTGTACGGGCGCCTCTTGCATGCGCGAATACAGAACCGTTGCCCTCATCGGACCGATTGGACTCGATCCAGCCGAGATAGACCATGACATAGTCCCGCAACTCTCTGCTCGACCGCCGTTCAAATCTGTCACTCTTCGGGTGCAATCGGGTTGATGATGTCGGCTTTGCCATGAGCTTCACTTTTCCTATGTTGGAGAAAACGCTGTGTGTGGAATAGTTGGATACATCGGTCCCAAGAAGGTCGTGCCCCTGATTCTCGACGGGCTTAAGCGACTCGAATACCGCGGCTATGACTCCGCGGGCGTTGCGGTCGTCAATCAAAGCGGAATGATCGAGATCCGCCGCGCTTCGGGCAAACTCCGCAATCTCGAAGAATCCTTGCGGCAATCGCCTATCGAGGGTAGCTATGGTATTGGCCACACCCGTTGGGCCACGCATGGACGCCCGACGGAGGAAAACGCGCATCCCCACCGAGACTGCACTGGCCAGATCGTCGTCGTACATAACGGCATCATTGAAAACTATGTCAGACTGAAGCACCAGCTCGAACAAGACGGACACAAGTTCGTAACAGAAACTGACACAGAAGTTATCGCTCATCTAATCGAACACAATTTGAATGGTGGGCCACTCGAACACGCGGTGCGCAAGAGTGTGAAGCAACTCACTGGCGTCTATTCACTCGCGATTCTTTGCTCGAAAGACCCGAACAAGATTGTCGCGG
>WNFM01235580.1_pt1 | contig 11342 bp, 9 predicted proteins | sample 5400271 | NCBI WGS metagenome assembly WNFM01 (sample SAMN13153352, study PRJNA577476) | soil metagenome | isolation source: 60 cm saprolite on Douglas fir-dominated hillslope | place: USA:California | collected 2013-09-17 | reverse complement strand
TACGCATGTCAATCAACGAGATGACCTGTTTTGTTTAGATCATATATTCTAAGTATACTCAGGAAAACGGACAGATTCAGTCCTGATAGCCACAAAGTTCGCCATCTTCACAAAATGTGGATAAGTATGTGGACAAATGTTCTAATTGTGGATAACGACGAGACCCTTCTCGCTAACTATCACAGGCACATCCCTGCTACAGAAGTTGACGGGTTTTCTCGACTCCTCTACAATAGAGCTGAAGATGCGCTAGCGCAGTACTGAATGAGCAAGGTGAGGTATAAGCACAATGCCCTTTGTCAGGAAAAACGGCTCTAAAGACTCTCAGCCCCCGACTGATGCACGTAACATTTTTATTGGTCGTTCAAGCGAACTGCACTTTTTTCGCGAACACATTCTGCGTCCCCTGGAACCCTCCCATAATATCATCTCTATCGCGGGACATGGTGGCGTCGGCAAGTCAACCTTACTAGCCAGGTTTATCGAGGAGACACGCAACAAAGCTTTTAGCGACTACTGCTTGACGGCTTTGGTTGATGAACGACAAGTTACGCCCGTGCAAATGATGGAGAAATTTGCTGAACAATTGCAGATAGCTGGTGAGTTTAAGAAAACCCTGGCCCGCTACAAAGCCCTGGTAAGCAAACCTCCCACCGAGCAGGAGACCATGCGCATTCAGGATACGCTTTTACATAAAGCGCCAGATCTCGCTGGCGCAGCAGTCGAGGGCATCCCACTGGTTGGTGGCATCTTACGTGAAAGTGTCAAGATGGCGGCCGGGCATGTAGTGCATGAGTACCATGCAGGCCAGGTCCGGAAAGATGCCCAACAATTAGAAGACCCCGTTGGCGATCTCACCATGGCCTTTGTGGAGGAGTTGAATCGTTTAGCCGATATGAAAGTCTCCTTGAACACGCCTACCGGTTGGGTCAAACGCGAACACCGCGTAATCCTCTTCTTTGACACCTTTGAGCAACTGGCTGCTGAGGCTACGCCCTGGCTCCTGGACGATTTTCTGGAAGCCTCTATCAGTGGCAACGTGGTGCTGGTCATGGCTGGTCGAACATCCATCGAACGAGCTACGCCCGATGGACCAAAACGCTGGCTGCGCTATCGCGATACCCAGGTTATGCATACCATTTCGCTCAATAGCTTTACTCAAGAAGAGACACGCATATACCTTGCGCAGCGCGGTATTAATGATCCAGAACGTGTCGATTTGCTCTGGCGACTTTCGCGTGGCTTGCCACTCTACCTCAGCCTGTTGACCTACAATCCCGCGGGTGAAGTTGACCCGACGGCGAACGTGGTAGCTAACTTTCTCCAATGGATACCAGAGCATGAGGAGGTTAAACGCAGGCTGGCGCTTGACGCGGCCCTGTTTTCCAAGGCCTTTAACCAGGATGACCTGGCCGCCTTTTCCTACATATCGGAGCACGAACGCGCCAACCTCTATGACTGGCTCATCCAGCAGCCCTTTGTACGTAGCAGCTTGCAGGATGGCCGTCACAGCTATCATGAATTGGCTCAGGAGCTGTTTACCCGCCACCTTTATCAGCTCTCACCCAGCCGCTGCCATGCCACACGCAAGGCCCTGGTCAAACACTACCAGCACCAGCTTGAGCTTGAACTGGCAGAAAATGAGTTGGCTGCCGACTCGACGGAGTTCCTGGAACTAACCCTGGCCCTGGCGTACCAACTATTCCTTATACCTGGCGAGATTAACCATATCAAAGGCATCGAGCAGTGCCTCGATGCCTATGAGCATACCCGCCAGGTGAGCGAAATCGTGCGCCTGCTCCGTGAATTGTTGCTTGAACAGGCCAACTCGCAGGTCAGCACCGATACTCGCGAGTCCGCCAGGCAGCTTTTACTCTACATCGAAGCCGATCGTTTAAACCAGGAATTCTTTACAGCAACAAAGTATCTCCTGGAGAAGATAGCGCACGAACCATCATTCTCACCACAACTGCTGGCTTCCATCTATCATAAACGCGGTATTACGTACCGCCTGCTCGGTAACTATACCCTGGCTATCGAGGACTTCAACCAGGCGCTTAACCTGCATCCCCAGAACGCGCGTATATATGGCAGTCGCGGTATCGCTTACTCCTTTTCTGAAAATTACCAGCACGCTCTCGAGGACTTTGATCTCTCGCTCTCCCTGGAATCTCAATCGGCCTGGACCTATGCCAGTCGCGGCAAGACCTACTTTCTGCTGAAAGACTATAAGCGGGCTCTCCAGGATTTTGACCAGGCGCTTGCACTCGACCCCAACTATGCCTGGGCCTACGCCAATCGTGCTAAAACCTACTTTGTGCTCAAAGAATATGAGAAAGCCATGGCGGACTACAACCAGGCTATTGCCTTCGGTCCTAACTATACCTGGGCCTATCTTAAACGCGGCGAAACCTATCTCCTGCTCAATGAATATCACCGTGCCATCGCAGACTATGACCGGGCAATCACCCTCGATCCCAATTATGCCTGGACATATAGTGAACGTGGCCGCACCCATCGCTTGTTGGGAGATTACCAACGCGCCAATGCTGACTATGACCTGGCAATCACTCTCGATCCCAAGAATGCCTGGGCCTACTCAGGACGGGGCGAAGTATACCGTTTGCAAGGTATATACGTGCAGGCACTCCAGGATTTAGATCAAGCCATCTCCTTGCAGGACAATGACGCCTGGGTCTATCGCCACCGCGGATTGACCCACCTTTCGCTCAATAACTACCGGCCTGCCCTCAAGGATTTTAGCCGCGCGATTGAACTGGCACCAGGTCATGCCAACGCATATAATTACCGGGGTATTGCGTACTTGTACCTGGATGACCTTGAGCATGCCCGGGCAGACTTTGTACACAGCCAGGAAATGGATGCCACCCTTCTGCGGGCTAGCTGGTTGATCGAATGGGTTGATATGTGCCGGCAATCAAATGAAGAGCAGCGCATAGAGCGCCTGGAAGCCATTGCCGAGAGGGACCCGGAGCATTATATTGCCCATCTCTGTCGGGGTGTGGCCGACTGGTTGGGCGAGAGCTACGAGTTGGCACTTGCTGAGATAGAGCAATCACTTGCTATGCAGCCCAGGAGGTGGGACGCCTATTTCTGGCGCGCCATGGCCTATGTCCCACTGGGCTGGGAAAACGAGGCCTTCCATGCCCTGGAGCATGCCCAGACCATGGGCGTGCCCCCCGTGATGTTCGCTCCGCTTAAATGGCTCACGGCAGATAAGCCCGAGTTTTATGAAAAATGTAGCGGCTTCCTTAGCAAATTATAACGGGTAATATGGAGGGATTTGCTTGCAGCCGAACGGCTGCAAGCAAATCCCTCCATATTACCCGTTATATAACTGTAGGGGTAGGTCTTGCGCCTACCCAGGCGGTGGGGAACCCCAATCTATTCAATCAGCATAGCATCCCCAAAACTGAAGAAGCGATAGCGTTCGCGAATAGCTTCCTGGTAGGCCTTTTCGATCAGCTCCTTGCTGGCAAAGGCGCTCACGAGCAGCAGCAGGGTTGAGCGCGGCAGGTGAAAATTGGTGATCATGGCATCCACGGCCTGAAAGCGATAGCCGGGAGTGACAAAAAGACGTGTGTGCCCCTGGTAAGGTTGAATATCGCCGCCATAGATGCTGGCGACACTTTCCAGCACACGCATCGAGGTTGTTCCCACGGCGATCACGCGTCCATCGGCTTTACGTGTTGCGTGAATCAGTTCAGCGGTGGGGGCATCTAACTCGATCTCTTCGCTGTGCATCTTGTGCTCACTGACATCTTCGCACTCAACCGGTCGAAAGGTATCCAGGCCAACGTGCAGGGTTACGAAGCCAACACGTATTCCCTGACTACGCAATTGCACCAATAACTGGGGCGTGAAGTGCAGACCTGCCGTGGGAGCAGCCGCCGAACCACTGATGCGCGCATAGACCGTCTGGTAGCGCTCAGGGTCACTCAGCGGCTCGTGAATATAGGGCGGTAAAGGCATGCGTCCGAGGTGATCGATCAGTTGACGCACGCTTAGTATTCCCTGCTCTTTAGGGACCGAGAGACGCACAATCCGTCCTCCGGCCTCGGTACGTTGCAGTATTTCCCCCTGCAATCTCACGCCTGGTCTACCGTCATCCTTAAAAAGGATGTGGTCGCCCTCGTGCAGGCGGCGGCCAGGACGCACCAAAGTCTCCCAACAATTGGGTCCCAGGTCGGGACGTTCGGCGAGCAAAAGAACCTCGACGGCACCCCCTGTTTCGGCGCGTTGGCCCAGCAGGCGCGCAGGTATGACCCGGCTCTGATTGGCGATCAGGAGATCACCGGGTCGCAGGTATGTGCCAATATCACGAAAATGGCGATGCTCCAAAGTGCCTGTTTTTCGCTGGAGCACCAGCAAGCGTGAAGCATCACGGGACTCAAGCGGCGTCTGGGCAATCAGTTCGGGCGGTAGATCGTAGTCAAAATCACTGATTTTTAAAGAGGGTTCCACAGCGTCGTTCCATTTCCTCCATTGGATGGTGTCAGGCCCAGGTGCTGGTACGCCCCCGGCATAGCGATGCGTCCACGTGGCGTGCGCGCCAGGAAACCCAGTTGCAGCAGATACGGCTCATAGACATCTTCGATGGTTTCCGGATCTTCACTTGTACTTGCCGCGAGCGTATCCAGGCCCACTGGTCCGCCGCCAAACTTTTGAATAATTGCCAGCAGGAGGTTGCGGTCGGTCTGATCCAGGCCAATTTGGTCAACTTCCAGTGCATCCAGGGCTGCTTTAGCCACGTCCTTCGTAATCACACCGTCGGCTTTTACCTGCGCGTAGTCGCGCACGCGCTTGAGCAAGCGGTTGACAATACGCGGCGTACCACGGGCGCGGCCGGCGATCTCTTCAATACCATCGATCTCCGCGGGGACTTTAAGGATACGGGCTGAACGCACCAGGATCTGTTTGAGGGCGGCAGGATCATAGTATTCCATGCGGTAGATAGCACCGAAGCGGTCGCGCAGGGGAGCAGTGAGCGAACCTACACGCGTGGTGGCACCGACAACTGTGAAAGGTGGCAGCGGGAGACGCAAGGCGTGGGCGCTTGGTCCCTTGCCGATCATCACATCAATCGCAAAGTCTTCCATCGCCGAATACAGGCGTTCCTCGACGGCACGGGCGAGGCGGTGAATTTCATCAATGAAGAGCACTTCACCTGGTTGTAGCGAAGTCAGAATAGAAGCCAGGTCGCCTGCATGCTCAACAGCCGGGCCGGAGGTAGTTTTCATAGATACGCCCATCTCGACAGAGATAATATTACAGAGCGTTGTTTTACCCAGTCCCGGCGGCCCATAGAGGAGAACATGATCAACTGACTCATTGCGTCGGCGAGCAGCTTCCAATAATATGCTGAGGTTCTCTTTAATTTTCTCCTGCCCAATATACTCTGCCAAACGACGAGGCCGCAGACTCCCCTCAATAGCTTGCTCTTCCTCGCTCATTTTTGGTGAGACGAGCCGGTCATTCATAAAAAACTCCTGCCAGGATGAAACTAGTGTTCTATATTTGCCTGTTGACATTATAGCAGAATTGAGCGTAAGCGTCGAGTGTTTCTATGTTGTGTTGCACACATCCTACTCTACACAGCAGCAAGGGTCTCTCTTCAGAGTCTCTCATACGTATTTTACATGTGGCTGCATTTTTCTATAAAGCCAGGTGACTCTTCATCGCCACCTCCGGTGACTCATCCAGATTTTAGGATTGTAGTGATGCAAATTGCATCACTACAATCCTAATAATCTACTTGCGAAGCGCCGCAGGCGCTGAGGGGCCAGGAGAAGAGGGAGACCTGAATAATTACAAAATTCATTTAAGTGGCAGGTGACAGACTACAGTAGCGATTTGAGCCCACCGTCCTGTCATTGATACGTAGCTTGTAAGACGACCATGGGCAGGAAAATGCCTCTCAGGTCGCGTTGAGAAGTGATGTGCAAACCGGCCTCCGCAACCTTCCGAGCAGTATCGCGATTCCAGTGACAGTTGCCCGAAACCCGCCTGGCCAGCGGAGTAATAATATCCTGTATACGTGCTGCCCACGGCTTTGGGGAACGCACATGTTCTACCATGTAGAGCGTGCCGCCCGGCTTGAGCACACGGCGGATTTCCTGGAGTCCACGTGCCGGATCGGTGACAGAACAGAAGACAAGTGTGGCCACGACAGTATCGAATGTTGCATCAGCGAAAGGTAAATTTTCTGCTGCCGCCTGCACCAGGTTGATAGGTACGCGGGCAGTCTCCAGGCGTTGCCGTGCATAGCGCAACATAGCCGTATCCGGTTCGGCAGCTTCTACATGCTCAACTTGAGCCGGATCATAAAATGAGAAGTTGAGGCCATTGCCCGGGCCCACTTCCAACACAACACCACGAGCCTGCCCCGCCGTTTCCCGGCGTAGAGGGTCCATAAAACTATTTTCGGTAGGTCCACGCGAAAGCCGCTCATATATCCTGGCGAAGAATCTATGGTTGGTGATGTGAGAGTGTTCAGTGCCTGTCGGAGTAGCCTGGTTCATAGTTAGTTTTTCCTCTTTCTTTAACTCATTACCCACATAGATATCGTAGCACTTCTGTAGAAGAAGTCCTAACTTAATCATCAGAGATTACTAAATTGACAACTCTTTCTTTTTCATGCTACTTTATCAACGGTATTACAACGATAAGCACCAATGTTGACGAAGCTTTCCAATAAATCAAGTAAGAAATAGGATATCTCGTGCCTACTACTCTCTTTTGCGATGTTTGTGGCGCGGCCAACCGCCCAGAAGCAAGGTTTTGCTTCTCATGCGGCGAACTCCTGCGTGGAGGTGTCCCTGCTGTTCCAGGCATGGTTGAAAGTTCCCCTACTGGGAGCCCTCTACTCATGCCCGAGACCTCCTTGCGCCAGCGTTACCGCATTCTGAGTTTGCTAGGCCAGGGTGGCTTTGGGGCTGTCTACAAGGCCGAGGATAGCGAGTTTGGCAATCGGCTGGTGGCGGTGAAGGAGATGAGCCAGAAGGGGCTGAATGCGCAGGAGATATCGGAGGCCACCGATGCCTTTAAACGCGAGGCTTTGCTGCTGGGTGGATTGGTGCACCCCAATTTACCGCGTATCTATGACCACTTCAACGAGGCAGGTCGCTGGTACCTGGTGATGGATTTTATTGAAGGTGAGACCCTGGAAGAGCGCATGTACAAGGTCGGCCTCCCTTTTAGGGTCGAGGATGTACTTGATCTCGCTATAAAATTGTGTACCGTGCTTGACTACCTGCACCATCGCCAGCCGCCCATCATTTTTCGCGATCTTAAACCTGCCAATATTATGGTATCGACCGAGGGTAACCTCTACCTGATCGACTTCGGTATTGCCCGCCACTTCAAGCCAGGCCAGGCCAGAGACACTGTCGCCTTTGGCTCACCTGGTTATGCCGCGCCAGAACAATATGGTCAGGCTCAGACAACTCCGCGTTCAGACATATATAGCCTTGGTGCTATCATGCACCAGCTGTTATCCGGAAACGATCCATCAGTGACGCCTTTTCGCTTTAATCCGCTAAGCCTGGGTGGTCAACTCGTGCCCGCTGCGCTTGATACGTTGATCCTACGTATGGTGGAAATAGATGAAAGTAAAAGGCCCGCCGCTATGGCTGCAGTCAAACAGGAACTAGAATATATTGCCACGCATCCAGATGATGTCCAGGTAGCCAGCGCCGTAAAAAATACTGTACTCTGGGGCACACTTGTCTGTGCCTATCAAAACCAGTGCAGCCATATCACAGCTGGGGCCTGGTCGCCTGCTGGCTCACATATCGTTTCAGCCAGTGAAGAGGGTGTCATAAAAGTGTGGGATGCCGACAAGGGCCACACCCTTGTTACCTACCATGGTCACGCCAGCCATATCTCCGCTGTAGCATGGTCGCCTGATGGAATGAGCATCGCTACGGCAAGTAAAGATAGGACGGCACAGGTATGGCATGCAACAACGGGGCAAACGCTGGCAACATTTCAGGGTCATGCCTGCCCGGTGTATGCTGTGGCCTGGTCCCCCCGTGCCAAGCGCATTGTCTCTGGCGGTCAGAATAAAGCCATCTATATATGGGATGCTGCGACAGGACTACCTCTTGGTATCTATCACGGTCATACCGATTACGTGTATGCCGTGGCGTGGTCACCTGGTGGACAATATATAGCCTCCGCCAGCGCCGATCGCACAGTGCGCGTGTGGGATGCCAACACCGGGCACACCCTTACAACCTATCAAGGCCATCGTGATTATGTCTACGCGGTAGCCTGGTCACCGGATGGACAATACATTGCTTCGGCCAGTGAGGATAAGTCAGCCCAGGTATGGAATGTATCCACAGGCGAGGATATCTACACCTGCCGCGATAGCTCCTCTCAAAGAATCGCGGTAGTGTGGGCTGCTGATATTCCCCGTAGTGCCTTTGCATGTTCTGATGGTACAGTCCGAGTGTGGGACGCGGTGACCGGACGCAACAGAGACACTTATCGTAGCCCTACCAATCGCGTGGTGGACCTGGCCTGGTCACCCGATGGGCAGCGCATCGCTTCAGGGAGCGGTGACCAGGTGGTTGAAGTATGGAAAGCAATGTGATTTACTAAGGCAATACAATAAGCATAATAAAGAAGAGGAATTATATATGGCTCTAACTATAGGTATTATCGGTCTGCCGCAGAGCGGGAAAACAACGCTATTCAATGCGCTCACCAGGGCAGGTGCGCCGATTAGCGGTTACGCCACGAGTACAGTTCAGGCGAACCTGGCGGTAGTGCAGGTACCAGACGCCCGGCTCCAGCCGCTGGCAGATATATTTAAGCCCAAAAAGGTTACTCCAACCACTGTCGAATTTGTGGATGTTGCGGGTATGGGACAGACTGCGCAGAAAGAGAAGCGCGAAGGGCTGAGCGCGGAATTTTTAGGACATATCCGCAATGCTGATGCCCTGGCCATTGTCCTGCGCACGTTTGCCAATAGCAACGTGCCCCATATCTATGACGATATCGATCCCAATCGAGACCTGGACAGCTTGAATACTGAATTGGCCCTGACCGATCTCGCTACCGTCGAGAAGCGCATTGAGCGTACAATAAAAGCGGCCAAGTCGGGTGATAAGAAGTACGTACGAGAATTAGAGGTCTTGCGCCTGCTGCAAGATGCCCTCAATGATCTAAGGCCGACCAGCCAGGTTGAATTGCTGGCCCAGGACCTGGTGGTTTTGAGCGAACTCTTCTTGCTGACCATGAAACCACGTATGTATGTGCTCAACGTGAGCGAAGATGTGCTGGGAGCAGCAAATAATCTCCTGGAGCGTGTTGCGGCACACGAAGGTGTCGATGAGTCACAGCTTGAGGGTGAGTTGAAGGGCATTGCGACCATTGCTAAGCGCGCCCAAAGCGAGGGATCCGAAGTGGTCGCGGTCTCTGCACGCCTGGAAGCAGAGCTGACTGAACTGCCCGAAGAGGACGCCAACGAGTACCTGGAGTCGCTGGGCCTGCCGCGATTGGGCACCGATCGCGTCATTCAAGTGGGCTATCGCTTGCTCAACCTGATTACGTTCCTGACTGCCGGTGAAGACGAGGTACGCGCCTGGACGGTTACGAAAGGGGCCAAAGCCCCGGAAGCGGCTGGCAAGATACACTCCGATATCGAACGTGGCTTTATTCGTGCCGAGGTAACGCGCTATGACGATTTCATGGCCAGCGGTGGCTCCTTCGCTGCTGCCAAAGAGAAAGGCCTGTTCCGCCTCGAGGGCAAAGATTACGTCATTCAAGATGGCGATATCGCCCATTTCCGCTTCAATGTCGGGAAATAAAATCCACCAAAAATAGCTGCATGATCTGGGCGATGCAGCTATTTTTGGTGGATTTAACGGAGCCGTGTGCGACCTATGGTAACCAGGACTACGCCCGACAGGGTTATGAGGATAGCCACTATCTCTAATGGAGTCAGGTTTTCACCGGCGAACAAGGCTCCCAGGCCGACAGCTACCATGGGATTGACATAGGCGTAGCTGGTTGCCAGCGTTGGGCGGACATGGCGTAACAGGTAGCCATAAGCGCTAAAGGCCACAAGCGAGCCAAAGATAGCCAGGAAGGCTATCGCCCACAGCGACGGAGCAATCGTCAAATTGGGCGCTCTTTCTCTGAGGCCCAGGCTTATTATCACAAGCACCACGCCACCAGCCAGCATCTCGGCTGCGCTGGACATCATACCCCTGGGCAGTGATACGCGATAACTCAAAACAGAACCTAATGCCCAACCCATGGGGGCGAGTAGCAGGGCAATGGCTCCCAGGGGATTGCCCCATACACCATTGCCCAGGTTCAAGATGATCACGCCGATAAATCCCAGGCCCAGGCCCATGCACTCTAGTCGGGTAGGCCAGCGTCCCAGCAAGCCTGCAAAAAGCGCGGTCCACAGGGGCACGGCGGCTACGCCCACTGAAGCCAGCCCTGTCGAGACCCATTGTTCGGCGAAGACGATACCTCCGTTACCAATTGCCAGCAATAGTATGCCGATAAGCACGGAAGCCATCCACTGTGCCCGGCTGGGAGCGGCTGAACCGCGCACGCGCAAAACGGTATAGAGAATGCTTCCCGCCAACAGGAAGCGTATGCCCGCCATGAGAAATGGTGGAAACCCCAGCAAGCCAATGCGCATTGCCAGGTAGGTCGTTCCCCAAAGAAAGTAGAGGGCGACCAGGGAAAGAATGATGAGAAAACGGTTACCCGATAGTGCTGAAGGTGCCTGAGTGTTTTTAGATGCTTGCGCATCCTGGCTTGTTGCCAGGACATTGCTTTCAGGCAGAGTCGGGGCAGAAGTCGTTTCCGCCTGAGAGCTCTGTTGCATTTGGTTCCTACAAATCTAGTACGTAAAAAGGCCAGTTTAATGGAATGCGGGCCACCGCTGCCTGCGCTCCCATTCCGGGCTATTCATGTCTTCGGTGCTATCGGCACCCCAACGTAAGGCCGCTACGTCCAGTGCGATTACTATGATGAGCAAGATAAGAAGTGCTTCTACCATCATGCCCTCCTCCGGCTTATGACGGCCACTGCTATTCAAACTATCTCTCAATGTGCTCACCTACGATTACTTACTATACAAACAATAGTAACGCTCTTTTTAACCAGTTACAACAGCCAAAACAGTAAAAGATGTAGAAACTTGGCTCATATGGGATATGACCTTTCACAATGGGCGAACTCGTCGCTATGCCCGTAGGGGGCGTTTCATTTTTTCCGTCAGTGCAAAAGTTACGTATCTGCAAGCGCCTGAACCCAACGAGCCTCAAGACATTGGAGATAGTGGTCGCGGT
>WNFM01305458.1_pt1 | contig 11347 bp, 15 predicted proteins | sample 5400271 | NCBI WGS metagenome assembly WNFM01 (sample SAMN13153352, study PRJNA577476) | soil metagenome | isolation source: 60 cm saprolite on Douglas fir-dominated hillslope | place: USA:California | collected 2013-09-17 | reverse complement strand
GCCAAAGCGTCTGACGGGCTTGATGAATTGCTCGAGCTCTGAAGCCCGCCACCAAAACGCCACCGGTCCCGAGCTGAAATCGGGGCCGGTGAGCAAACTAGAGAAACAAATACCCCAATGAACGAGAACGATAATCCATCCGAAGCCGATCCCTTGCAAGCTCCTAAACCAACCCACCTTCAATGGCTTTCGATATTGCCTCATCAATGATGGAAGTGGCCGAAACCCCCTTTAGGCCGCGGGCCTTACGTTGCTTAACCACCTTTTGAATTGCTCGCCAAGTTACCAGGCGCAAATAGACGGTTCGTCCACTCCAACCGGGTTTCGGTGGTCGACCTGATCCTGGCCGGCGCCCACCATGCGAAGTTTTTTGATCCTTCCTTGGTTTAACCATGAGAGCAGACTATGCCTCAGCTTGAAAAAAGAAGGCAACAAAATTTTGTTTCAGTGTTGATAAAATGAGTCGATAATCAACTAGGCATTATGCGCGTTTGGACCACACTCAATCACCCGCTCTTTGTTGACCGGGAAAAACATGAGCGGCAAAACCGGGAACTAGCCGAGAAACGCTACGCCGAGATCGTAGCTAAAATCCGGGACCGAGAAGCCGGACTATCTACCTTGCGATCGTGGAAATGGATTCATGCCCTCGGTTCACTCTGCCGCGGAGTGTTTAATCATCATAAACGTTTCCCCGATACTTATGACCAGGACATTCATGATCTGGCTTACCGAGTCGCCAGTGCCGTTCAAATGCGGATCATTGCCTATAGCAAGGAACTTGATCAAAGGAAATTAGATCGAGCCGCTAAGCCGGTGGTTAGGCGGAAGGGAGTTAAGCGCTATAAGACCAGTGAAAAAGCTAGGTTTTACTCTCGCAAGTATCACCAGGATCACCGGGAAGAGATCAACGCCAAACAACGGGAAAAGTATTGGGCTAATCCCGAGAAAACTAAGATTGCCTCTCGCAAGGCTTACCAGGATCACCAGGACCAACGCAAAGCCAGTTCTCGTAAGTATCAGCAGGATCACCGGGAAGAGATCAACGCCAAACAACGGGAAAAGTATTGGGCTAATCCCGAGAAAGCCAGAGCCCGTGCCCGCAAATATCGCACGAAAAATTCGGAGAAAAAAAAGGCTAGCTCTCGCAAGTATCGCCAGAATCATCGGGACGAACTCACCGCCAAAGAGCGTGAACGCTATGCCAAAAAGAAAGCTTTAGCGGAAAGTGCTCCATCCAGAGCAATTCCCCCGCAAACCAACGCTCCTGGTTAGTTGATTAAGAACTAACCAGGAGTCTGCAGTGAATCGAATAGAACAAAATATGGACATCGAACTAACTCCGGGATCACCGAGCCCGCCCCCGGAAACTCATACGCCGGAATCACCGCCGGCGCCACCAATCTACAATTGGGATCTGGCCTTTGAGCGGCTCAAACTTGGCAAAACCATGGTGAGCGCGGAACAGGCGCAAGCCTGGCTCTCCGGCAACATCCGCAATCGCGGGATTAGTCTCAAGCATATTCAAAAGCTGCTCGGGATTTATCTCCGTGGCAATTGGAAGCTGAACGGCGATCCGATTGTGTTTGATTGGAACGGGGTCCTAATCAATGGCCAACATCGGTTGAGCATGATCGTCAAGACCGGGCAGGCGGTGCCATGTGTAATAATTGAGGGAGTCGATCCGGAATCATTTCCTACCTATGATCTCGGTAAACGGCGCACGGTTAAGGATGTCGTCTTAGCCGGTGGCACCTTGGATGCGGATGAATCGCCGATGGTAGTGGCGGCAGCAATCGGCTATCTGGCAGCCTATTTGAAGAATAAAACCTTCCGAGCGGCAATAACTTCCGAAGATGAACGGTTGGACATTTTTGATGAACATCCCGAATTGCGCGATTACGCCAAACTCTACAAAGGGAAAAACGGCTTACGGATTAGTGGTGGGCTTTTCGCGACGATTCATTATTTATTCGCCGGCAAAGATAAAGCCCTGGCCGATGAATTCATGCTCGCAGTTTTGGAAGCCGAAATTCTGGCTAAGGAAGATCCGGCTTACCGGTTCCGAGAATGGGTTGAGCGAAAAATGGGAATCAAACGGACCGTGAAAAACCTCAATCAAGCCGGTCAAATTTTGATCAAGGCTTGGAACCATTTCCGAGCCGGCGAAAAGTTAGATAGTTCATTGCGTCCACCATCGATCCCGCCCGAGATCGAGTAAGAAAAGCCCACGCGAGTTAGGCGAGTTAGAGCGGCAGGTTCTTTTATCGGAGCCTGCCAGCTCTAAAGAGAGGAAGCCATCAAATGTTTTGCGATCCATCCGCCGAAGGCCGCTTCGATAAAGATCGTCGCTTTTTCGGCTTGGGTTTAATCTTCGTCGTAGCTGCTTTTTCGATCGGCTCATCAAAATTAGCTTCGACTCGGAGGATGTGTTTTAGCTGTTCTCTCCGCGCGGATTTGATGAGTTCATCAAATTTCTTTTCCTCACCTTGTAGTAATTTTGGGAACATTTTCCGATAGCCAAGGATCCGCGCCGTTTTCCGATCCCAATGCGGATCTAATTCAAAGCCCGTTGCCTGCCAGCTCACTTCTTTCTGCCACCCCTCAAACAAGCGCTCTAATCGCCAGAACCAGCCATTGAATTGCACTGAAGGAATGGCTTCACAGAATGAAAGGAACTTAAATACCAGGTGGTAGATTGCAATACTGCGCTCAGTGGCTTCCTGCAAAAGTTCTTCAGAGAAAGTCTGGAAATGCTCTTTCGCATAAGGAATCCTCTCTCCTTGACCGTAGCTAGGGTAGAGAAAATCCCATTGGCCTTTTTCCTGGTTCCAGCCAGCTCCGATTGATAGAGCAATCAGCTCGACCATGTCTTGAGAGAGTTTGCCCTGATTGCGCCGGCCAATTTCTATCGCCCGAATCGTATCCAAGCTGATTCCGGTAATTTCAGCAAAGGCCGGCTGAGAGAGTTCGGTGATCTGCCGTAAGATTTTCAAGGGATGATCGGCGTAGCGCGGATCGACGGGGCGTGACATGCCGATCATGTACAACCAAAACTATTTTTCCGCAACCAACTTTTAGATTTGCAGGAGGCGAGTCCAAGTGCTAGTACCCGTACATGGATGATCCATTAGTTGAACCCGAAGCGTTAATGAAATTTTTGACCTTCGTGCAAAAGCATCACATCCCGATTCGCTCCGCGTACAATTGGAAAGAGTCCGGAGTTCTGCCGGCGATCCAAGTCGGCCGTGTCATCATGATACGTGAGAGCGAAGCTCTGGCTTCACTGGAAAAGTTTAAACGCAAGGCTCGGCGCGAACCCGGGAAAGCGGCTCGACCTAAAAAACCGGAAATCCTCGAGCCGGCCGCGGCCAAATAATTGCGGCCAATCCCTCGCTGCGCGCGGACGCGGAGTTCTCCGACGCCCGAGCTCGCAAAAATTTCTATGAACCAAAACTATAAAAACGAGCAGCTCTCGCTTTCTACCACGATCACGAGAGCTGCTCTGATCCAGAAGGCATATGTGTACCTCCTAAATTAATAATACCAGCATTGCGCCATTTGCGCAATCTGTCCGTCCGATCCTCATCATCAATCGACGCGAATTCATCCCCTTCAATGTTCTCAATGGGGATAAAATCAGCGACAACATTGCTCCGAAAAACTAACCAAAAAAACTAACACGAACAACAGTCAATAATTATGAATACAACGACAATTAATGATAATCGAATTGGGGTCTTCATTAATTCAAATAAGTTTAGACCCTCTCAACCCGATCTAACTAGTGAGTTTCAGGCTTTCGGGAAACCGTTCCAAATTGCGTTTTGGGAACAGACCACCCAGGACGGCAAGCGCACTTATTACTCAGGTACTTTGACGTTACAGGACAATAAGGCGCCGCAATATTGGAAATTGAAACTATATGAATTCCGCAAAGCTGATCCGGAGGATCCGAATGAACCGGATTATCGGGCCAAGGACTCGATTACTTTGGGCGAGCAGCGTTATTATATTTACGGCTTTTGGCGAACAGATCCCGGACAGGAAATCTGGTTGGAATTAGAGTTTACATCAGATCAACGCCGAGAAGGACCGAGCCCGGAAGCGCAAAAATTTCGGGAATCCCTGTTGGAAAAATTCGGCAAAAATAAGACACTAAGTCTTCCGGAGAGGTCCGAACAACCGCCAACGAAGGAGCCTCTTTTCAGCGATAGTTCGGCCGATGCGGCTCTAGACGCTGAGCCCGACGATATTCCGTTTTAGTAAGAACAGAGAGGAAGCGCACTTATGGACGTTCCCTCGTTAGTGCAAAACTATTTAGCTGAGCGCGGCATTAGTATAGAAGCTGCGCTCAGCTATGCCGTTGAATTTGACTCCAGCGTTGATCCGCTCATTACCGGCCATCGGCTCGCAATAAAAAAAGAAGCGGCTCAGAAACGTTTCGCCCAAAGTCAAAATTTGATCTGGTTTCCCTGTCGCTCGATCGAAACCGGACAAATTGAACAATGGATATTGCGACCGTTACCCCAAAGCGGAGAGGCCAAGTTTTTAAACACCTATGGTGGAACTGCCTTGCCCTTTGTGTCGCTCGAGTTGCGTGAGATCCGGACCAAAACCAATAAACCCCTCTGTTTTACTGAAGGGCCAGTCAAGGCGCTCGCGCTTCTGCAGAATGGGTTTAATGCGATTGGTATCGCCGGAGTTTGGAACGGGACAACGCGCAATTCTGAAGGCGACCGACCGATCGAACTAGCTCACCATCTAGATGGCATAGGTTGGAAGGGCCGGAGCGTTTTCCTCGCTTTTGACGCCGATTCTGAAACTAACCAAACAGTACGCCAGGCGCTCTTGCGCCTGTATGTAAGCTTGTACGCAAAAGGCGCGGTCGTGCGCGTCTTACGCTGGCCATTAAGCGAAGGCAAAGGAATTGATGATTATATTGCACACAAAGCCGGACTCGATCTTGCTCGGCAACACGAGGTTTTGGCTGCACTTTTTGAGGCAGCGATCGAATTTCCTGAATTGGTGAGACCGGAGGATATCGATATCGCCTTGAGCGAACTGCAATTGGCTCCTTTAGCCAGATTAAAGGTTACTCAGCTTAGCCGGCTACTCGCGCCTAAGCTCAAGGTGAGCAGCGGCGAGCTCGAAAAAGCCGTCCAGATCGAAACCGCTGAAGAAATCGGGCGCACGATAAAGATGCAGGTAAGCGAACCGAGCCCTGATCCGGTTGACGGCCTTCTCCTGCTGGAAGCAATCATTGATCTAATCGCTTCACACGTTCAGATGAGCACCGAGGAACGATTGGCCGCTGCGCTCTGGATCTTTCTTTCTTATTGCCAAGCCGTCGTTGATGTCCTGCCTTTACTCTGGCTGCATAGCCCAACCAAGCGCTGCGGAAAAACGACGCTGTTGGCATTACTCTCACGGCTTTGCGATCGGCCGCTCGAAAGCTCTAACATGTCGACAGCTGCGATCTATCGGGTGATTGAAAATTTCCATCCGACCTTACTCGTTGACGAAGTCGATGCCTGGTTAAAAGACAATGAAGAGGCGCGGGGAGTGATCAACAGCGGTCACACCCGTGCCGCGGCATACGTTATCCGTTGTCATCCGGATTCGGGCGAACCGGAACGCTTTTCGACTTGGGCACCAAAAGCGCTCGCCGGCATTGGACGTATACCAGAAACCTTGAGCGATCGCAGCCTTATCATTCATCTGAAACGGCGAAAGCGCAGCGAACCGATCAAGAAACTGCGTGACAGCGATCCCGAAGAATTCAAACGGTTGCGGAGCCAGCTTGCGCGCTGGGCGCTCGATCATTCCGACGGACTCAAAGTAGCGCGGCCGCAAATTCCGGACGCGCTCAATGATCGAGCCGGAGACAATTGGTTTCCGCTTCTGGCGATAGCAGAGGCAATCGGCGGGGACTGGCCCAAGCTTACACGCGGCGTAGCTGGCCTATTAAGTAATTCCGAAGATGATGAAGCCTTTAACGAGCTCGTTCTAGAAAGACTGCGAGAAGCTTTTGCGACTCTGCCCGACGATTTCTTGGCAACCAATATCCTCTTGCAATTTCTCAACGGCAACCAAGAGATGCCATGGGCCGACTGGAATAACGGCAACGGGATTTCGGCAAAGAAATTAGGCGTGATTTTGAAACAGTTTGGAGTCAAGTCGGAACGACAGAAAATCGAAGACAAGCCGATTCGAGGCTACTATCGCGAACATCTCCAAGATGCTTTCAATCGTTATCTGGTACCCTCCTCCCCCTAATCAATCCGGCAATCCGGTACCGTGAGTCATAAGAGGCTGGCAATCAAAGAGTTATGCGGTACCGCATTTAAAAATCAATCCGGTACCGCCAAATCATGGTTTTTCAATCCGGTACCAAATAACTTCCACAACGGTAACAGTTTATGCTAACCGGTACCGGATTGCCGGATTAAAAGAGAGAGGGGTGCTCAAAGGCGAGTTTTAAAACAATTTGGAGTCAAGCCGCGGGCTGTTACGTCTGAAAAGTGATCTGCCAAAATGCCCCCAAAACCAAACTTGACTATTTCAGCCGAGCGCGGGCCGGACGGAAAATATTACCTTTGGGTTTCCGGTTTTGATGAGCCTTTTGCCGTTTTCGATACGATCGAAGATGCGCTCGACGCCATCTCGGTTACGGCAGAGATTTTTGATGAATAATTCACCAGAGGCGGCGTGTGTTCTCCTCGGCCAGCCGCGAAGTGACAACTTAGTTGTCAAGGTCAATGACTCGGGTTGTAGATTTAATCTACGCACCTTGGCGGCGATCACTGACCGCTTTTCCGTGCGTGTATTTAATACCGCGGCTTCGTCGCTCGACGTCTCCTCTTCTGTGGCACGTCTCGTGAATTAGCGCGACGTACGAAACGCACCTCGCTTCCTTTCTGGAAACCGGGAACCATTCACTCATTGGCTAAGCCACCCTCGCCCGGGTCCTGTTTTCAGAAAAAAAAGAGACGGGCTCGGCCGATCCTCAAATTTGTGAGAAAAACATCGTTTTTTTCAATGGATCGACCTTTCTGCTAAATAAAAAATCGATTCCGAAGCATTTTTGCTTATAAATCGTAAGCGAATGGGCACCTTGCCAGACATCAGCCCAAGAATAAGGAAGAATCATCCGGCGTTGGCGCATCGGATTCGGCTGGAAAAAGCGAAGGCGGATATGCTGGAAATGCAGAATTCGGCACGGCGCGCTCAATTAATTGCAGCCGATGAGGTTAGCGCGCAACTGACCGCGGTGAGTAAGGCGGTATCCCGAGTGCTTACGGGCTCGAAGCTGTCGCAGCTAACGGTCCCTCGGCCTGGTTCAGTTGCTCCGCCCGATCGGAAAGCGAAACGAAAGCGGAGGATGGCATGAGGCGGCGCCCGCCAGAGTATTCCTGCGTGCTCGAAGCACTCATTCGATGCAATCCGCCGGCGGAAGTGCCGGTCGACGGGCCGGTGTTGGATCTTTCTTCCTTTCCGGCTGAGCTGTTGCGACCCGAGTCGAAAATGGGCTGGGTTCGAAGCGGCGAACACGGGTGGCGGATTAAAGATTAGCTGGCTCCCTCGCTCGCCATGCACGCGCCCTTCGAGGATTCCCGTCCAACGAAGCATCATCCCAACGGCGGCAGTAACTGGAATTTCGATAACGACGTGGTGCAATCGCAGCTTTTAGCCTGGCAACGGACGGGAAACCCGCGGGCTTTACAAAGCGTGTTCGAAGGCTCACGCGCACATGTTCTGCGCTTAGTGCGTGGTTTTCACGAGGTGCCCCTGGATGAAACTATCAACGAGGTTTTAATTAAGGTGTGGAGCTCGGCCCATCTTTACGATCCGCAACGCGGCACTGCATTTAGCTTTATTTCCCGGGTGGCGACCACCGTGGCTTGCAACGCTCAAGGCAAGCATCGGGCGTGGCGGAGTCGGCACTGGGAAGCCGATGCGGATTTCTGGGATCATATTGAAGCCCCGGCTCAGGATTTGCACGGGCTCGAACATTTCCGGCACCAGATTATTTCCGGAATAAAAACCCGGCGCAAATTAGGGTGTGAAAGGGCAGCCCAACGGTGGATTATCGAGAGTGGGTTTGATGCGGATTTTCATCTTCGGCGTCATCAAATTGCTGATTCCTGTATGCTCGTTTTTGGGCTTTTCCACCAACAAGCCCGGCAACTTTTCGATGAAACGCATTTGGAGATTAGGCGCGTGTTTTTGAACGAGCACCGGATCAAGTCGGTTACACCGCAAGAATTGGTTCGGACCCGAGAACGCCATTTGATTAAGTATGGACGCTATTTAGAACCTGCGGAGTTTTCGAAATTGTACGCGCTCTTGCGCTGGCTTGCGCCGTGCTTAATTATTTTAGCCAAGCCGGAGAACGCCGGCGCGATTGCTCGCGGTGAAGCGGACGCTACCCGGGAAAATCTGCATTTGATACTGGATGGGGATCCGGAAGCGAAACCGCTCTTTCCCGAGCGCTCACTGAGCACCGCTATCGGTTGATGGACAAAACGAGAGGGCGAACCGGAACTGGCAATCGGCCAGCAAATTGGTGATAACTTTTACCAAATTAAATTCGATCAGGGAGTAGGGATCGCTCACGATGTCGATGGCCGGCCACATCCCGATGATACAATCGCTCCACCGGCTCGAGAAAACCACGCGATCGCTTGTGCCAATCTGATTGCTGGCCAATGCCCGGTAGCCATTGACGGTATCATTTTCCCAAAGATACGACGGGTAATTGATGCTCTTTTGGAGCGCTTTCCATTTCCGTTTCGTCTTGGTCGATGCGACATAGCCGCCGGTCCCATCGCTTACTTGGTCGAGTGCTTCGACGTTCCCCTCAAAATCCAGAACCGCCGGCCAAGTGGCTGCTCCGGCGAAGGTGACCTCAGTTGCCGTCAAACCGTAGGCGGCCGCGCCCGCTGCATTGCTCGGGTAATTCAAAATGCCGAGCGGCATATTAATGCCAGTTCCCAAAAGAGCCGCATTGTCTAAGGCGACTGCGATTCCTTTACTGAGGTCTGCCCTAACCAGTTCATCGACTTGGAGACTCGATTGCCGAAGCAATTGCTGGCTGTAAAAAGTTTCGCTGCCGATCCGCTTAGGCTTCAAAAGGACAACGTCAAAACTCGGATCCGAGGGCGCTAATCCGGCATTCTCGGCCAACCAAGCGGGCACACTGGCGCTAATCTGCCGCGGAAAGCGGAGATCACCTTGGAGATTTTCCAGAATAGTTGCGCCCAAGCTCGCCACCACGGATCGCCGTCTCAAGACGGGGATAAGGCTGGGTTCAACGGTCTGTTGGATTGTGATCCCCCCGGCGCCAGGAACACCGGCCGAGAGCTGGCGCTTCCCGGCCAATATAGTGGTCGGTACCCAATAGCCAGCGGGTTGAGAGAGGGTTCTGCTGAGCTCCTGGGATATCTCGAGCTCGACTCCATCCAGCTTTGGGCCCTGCTGCAGCACTTTCGCGAGCGAGTAAGTTGCTTCCCGGAGCAACACGCCTGCTCCGGAATTATTTCTATCCACTCGAAACGCTGAGCGGGTCGGGTTGTTCAGGGCGGTTTGCATATGGGATGAAATAATAGCATACCGATGGGTCGATATGATAGGTTTGACTCGCTCGGATGAAGCGCAGCCCGAAAATCTTCTTTGTGCGGTTGGATCTGTTCCGCCGTCCGTCGCGAGCGCGCTTGATTCGACCCGCGACGCAAAAAACGGAGAAGGAGGCGAAGGCTCATCCGAGCAAACTACTCTTGATGCCGATGATCAGCTCGCGGGATAGACGTACGGCGCGCGCGATGTTGGCTTACTACGGAGAAAACAATCTGGACCCGCGATCAGTGGTGGTGTTGCGTGCGCTGGCCAGTGGCACCTTAGCGGAACCCCGGCAGAAGAAATGGTGCGACCCCTGCTGAAACTGGCCAAAAAGCTTTCGAGGTTGGCGTCAGGTGCATCCTGATGGGTCGAGCCTTATCTGGCTATTGGTCCTTTTCGGGCTGAGCAGCCTTGACCGTTTTGCTCTTGGTCCGTTCCTCGACGGCCGAGCTCTGGAATGCTTCGATAAGCGTCTGCACTTTCTCCACAATGCTCGCCAAGACTGCCAGCAACCGTCTGCGGTGGGTTGGGGTTAACACATCAAAACTGATGCCAACCTTCAAAGCCCGATCGATCCCTTCAAACTTCTGCACCAACTCGATCTGCTGCCGTTCAATCGCGCCATCGCTTCCGGTCACCTCGACTGCGGCAGCCTGTACGTCGTGAATCGTTGGCGGCCGATTCTCCTCTTTAGTTATTTTCAAAATAGATTTCCAGGCGCGCTCCTGATTTTCCGGATCCTTGATCTTGCGGATCTCGCGGCAAATCCGTTCATTCATTGGCAAATCAGCTTCCGGGATTCCCGAGTCGGCTAAGTACTGTAATACTCCATCCGCTTGGATGAGTTGGTAAATCGTTTTGACGCTGCGGCCCAGTTCCTTCTGACAGAAATCGGCAAAGGTACCGTAGCTGCCACAAAGATAGAGCCGGCGTTCAGAAATGATCCGGAGGTTACGGGTTAACCGGCGCAGGCTTTTGGTGATGATATCGAAATCCTGCTTCACCTCGGGCAGAATAGAATTATAACGGGTGTAGTCTGCCTTCGAGAGTTGAACTATTGACTTATCAGATGATTCCATAAGATCCAGTGTCTGCCATGGCAGACAAAGAGTCAAGGAGAAACTTACCCGATTAAGAAAGTTAGATGAGGTTAACACTACCGCAGATGCGGTAGTGTTAGTTGAACCTAACTCTACGGCACCCGCCGATGCTCCTCGCTAAGCGCGGACCATCCCCCAAGAATAAACGAAGGAGCATAACCGGCCAAAAACCTTGCGAGGTTTGGCGCCAGGCGCGTTTGGTTGAGGGGTCCGCTACTCAACTATTGCCCTTTTTCGGCAGCGTCCGGTTCGGACGACCTTGGAGCAACATCGAGTTTTTTTCCATCTACCAGCCCGAGCCGAGTGGCTTTTGACCAATCAATGTATTTGGAGACATCTTCACCAGCGTCGAACTTCTGGTCGAGTTCCTCACTAGTGATAGTTTTCGTACTTTTCTTTTTCATAATCGCGAGTGTTTGGTTACACAGTTGCGTTGATTCCAGCGGCCGATCACCTGGCCGGCCGTGGCAAAACGGTAATGATTCTTTTGTGGCCACTCATCATTGAGTGTGCAACCGCACTGGTGGTTCTCACACCGCGGGCAATAGATTTCCGGGTGCCGGTTCTGCCAGGATCGCCAACGACCATCTGAACATTTCGCCCAAAAGGTTTCGAGCCCGAGTAGT
>WNFM01284000.1_pt2 | contig 11347 bp, 13 predicted proteins | sample 5400271 | NCBI WGS metagenome assembly WNFM01 (sample SAMN13153352, study PRJNA577476) | soil metagenome | isolation source: 60 cm saprolite on Douglas fir-dominated hillslope | place: USA:California | collected 2013-09-17 | reverse complement strand
TGCAGGGCGTTTGCGGATCGCCGCGTTTTGACAAACCCGGCGTCGCGGCGGAGGGCCAATCCTTTTACTTACTGTTAGACGCTGTGGCGCAAAGATGGGCGTATCCCTGCCAAACACGCCGTTGATACGTATTTTATTTTGTTTCGCCTTTCATCCGCATCCATCACATCTTTCACACCTCTTTTGATGCCGTCGGCTAAATTTCCGCAAAATCTCCGGCCACCGAGCTAGCGGGGACGCGTCTTAAAGGATTATCGGCGTGAACTGGACCAGCGTATCACCCGGGATCAACTGGGTTTAGACTGGCAAGGAGAACTTGCCGCCGGAATTCTGATGGACAGCCAACAAGCGGTCGGAGCGTGGAACCGCTTGCTAGTGCAACGGACGCGTGGGAACCGGAGAAAAGAAACCCCCGGCTTTGCCTTGATCAGTTGGGACGAAATCACGGCTGCGCTTGAGCAAGAATACCGGCTACCGTGGCCGGAACTATGCCACCGCCGCGGGAACCCAGCCCGAGCAATGGCGATGTGATTTGCCCGTCACCGAGGCGGGATGAGCTTGGAACAAATCCGAGTCGCGCTAGGAGCCAGTTGCTATAGCGCCGTGGCCATGCACGTCAGCCGCCTGCAGCGTCAGTTGCCCAAAAACGCCCAGCTCTGACGCCAGCTGCAGGCGGTAGCAAAAACGGCTCAATGTCCAATGTTAAGATACGTCCCTTGGTAGTATAACGTTGCCCTTCTTTGAAACGTTCATGACTGCTTGGAGAACCATCGGGACGAGTCTCGACAGGTGAAATTTAGCGGGACTCGACCAAATTAGGTAAGCGCAGGTTGCAGTTTTCTTTCTTCTGTCTTCGGCGGCGCCTGACCCCGGCGGTCCCGATCCTTCGAATGATTCTTGGTCAAGAAGAGATAAATGGCGGGAACTACAAACAAGGTAAAAAATGTGCCGATGACCATTCCGGGCACGAGTACTCGGCCGATGCTGTTCCTCGCTCCCGCACCCGGACCGGTAACGAACATGCTAGGGCGTAACGGTAAGCGGCTGGCGGAGCCTTTGCCGTCGTTTCTAGTCCGAATAGCCGTTGGGGTGCTTTTCGTGCCAGTCCCACGCGCTCTTCACAATCTCATGGATATCCTGAAATTTCGGTGTCCATCCCAACTGCTTTTTTGCTTTTTCCGATGCCGCAACCAGCCGCGGAGGATCCCCTGGCCGCCGTGGCTTTTCTACAATCGGAATTTTGTGCCCGGTTACTCGGCGGCAAGCTTCGATGACTTCGTAAACCGATACACCTCCACCAGTTCCTAAATTGAAGTAACCACTCTCGGCGGCGGAGAGAGCAAGGATGTGGGCTTGGGCGAGATCGTATATGTGAATGTAGTCGCGGATGCAAGTGCCATCCGGCGTTGGGATAGTCGGTGCCATATATCTCCGCGTTCGGACTATGGCCGAGCGCAACAGCGAGGATACGGGGAATCAGATGAGTTTCTATCCGATGATGCTCGCCGAATCTTTCGGAAGCTCCTGCAGCGTTGAAGTAACGAAGGGCCACATATTTGATCTCGTGAATCCGATTGAACCAGCGCAGGACCTGTTCGAACATCAGTTTTGACTCACCGTACGGGTTGATCGGGTTCTGCGGCGTCTCCTCGTCGATCGGCACTCGATCCGGAACGCCGTAGGTGGCACACGTAGAGGAAAAGACAAAGCTTTTCACTCCTGCCTCAACCGCCGCACGCAGCAAGTTAAGACCGCCGTAAACGTTGTTATGAAAGTACTTGTATGGATTTTCCATGGACTCGCCCACCAGCGCGTTGGCTGCGAAATGCATAATGGCTTGCGGAGCCGTTGCGCCGACCGCGGAAAAGACCGATCCCGGATCGCATAGATCTCCAGCGATGAACTGGGCACGAGAATCGATCGCTTGCCGATGCCCTTCAGAGCAATTGTCGAAGACGGTGACTGTGTGCCCAAGGTTGAGAAGTTCCTCAACACAGACGCTCCCGATATAGCCGGCTCCGCCGGTGACGAATACATTCACAGGGCGCGAGCTTAGCCCGATTTTGTGGTCTGCCTAGGCGAAAAAACGAGATGTTCTGTGGTCAGAGGCGGCCCGTTTATTTGCAAGGGCAGCTGCAGCTACCCCGCAAATCTCGTGCGCCGTGAAAGGGCGCGTTGATCCAGTGGGAGAAGATATCCCACCCGGCAACTGTTGCTCCAGCCGGAAGTAATCGGAGCGTGGGTTGCCGGCAACGGCAAACGAAGCGATCTGGAAACGGAGCACCCGTGTGCCACCGCGCCAGATCTCGACTCTAAATACGCCATATGCATCCACACGCTTATTGCAGGCTAGCGGTCGGCTCAGTGCAGCGATCAAGCGTTTGAGAAACGCTTGAAAATTGATCGGGATGTTCAGAGAAAACTCTAGACCGTGCGAGCATATTGAAGACTTAAATCTGCCCCTAGTTCGACCGGCGGGGTTAGGTAGATCTGAGCGGAACCCCAGGCTGGTGGCCTTTGATGCGAGCAACCCTAATCAGCGCTGGCTGCAGTCGCAGGCGCTACAACTCGTCAGCGCGATCTCGGGGGCGCGATGGCTTTTGGCTGAGCAGAGCACAATTGGGATCGCGATTCCGTTGCTAGTGTTGGTGGTGTTCTGGCTGAGCCTTCTCTTTTTGAGCTTCGGCCTGTTTGCGCCGCGTAACGCGACAGCAATCCTGGCGCTGTTCCTCTGCGCGCTCGCGGTCGCGGGGGCAATCGAAATGACGCAGGAGCTGAATGTGCCTTTCCGGGGAATCATCCGGATCTCCAGCAAGCCGATGAAAGATGCCCTCGACGAAATCAGCCTCAAATAAGGCGCTCGACGACGAGCGGCTCACGGCGCTAGCGCAAGCGAGCGAAGCGCTTAACCTGAGCGTCGAAGCGCATCCAAGCGGCGGTCAGTGAGTTCTTACGCGAGAAGCGCGCGAGCCGAGTAAAAAGCGCCGACAACAGTCTGAAACGCCAAGCGCTCTAAAAGGACGCGCGAGGATCGGCCTAGAGCGCGTTTCTGACTCCCATCCGCTATCTTACCCTTACCGGTTTTCGCGGCTGCGGTTAGGCTGGCTCGTCTGGCCCTGTTGAGAGATTCGCCAAAGGACGAACAACTCTTTCAGACGTTATTTTGTATCCCATGGGAGACAAAATTCCGGGCACAGCGATCGCGGGCTCGATCGCCAGCGCGATGTGCTTCTTTGATCAAGCAATTTTTGCTCGGTTTCGACCATATCTCGACAATTGTCGACGAAACGAAGCGCAAGGAATCATCAAGACTGCGGATAGTTGCTAAAAAACTTCTCGTTAAATGTGCGACAAGCCGCCCTCTTAGTTTCCAGCGTTCGAATCGCTTCGTCGATCACGGCTTTCGGCTTACGTTCTTGGAGCGCGATCGTTAGACTCTGCACGGCTTCCTCATACTCCTGGTAAGCGACTTTCATTGCCTTTACAGCTTGCTGGTTTATCGGGGGGTCCGGCATAAGTATCGGATTCTAGAGAAATTTGAGTCGCGCTGGCCATACCTAATTAAACGTATATTTCCAGACGAGAGCGAAACGCGAGGCTCTCGGCGCTAGCGCGGCTAAGCGAAGCGACCGGCTGCTCGATCGAAGAGCTCGGTCCAAGCGGCGGTCGCCGAGTTCTTGAGCGAGCGGCGCGGGAGGTGAGAACAGTACCGCCCGAAAAGTGAGAACAAAGTGAGAACAGAGGAGGATGTTACGTGTTTATTGTAAAAATTATTCTCTCGTAAGTCACTCTAGATAAGATGCTTAGTTCATCTGCACCCGGCAGGGCTCGAACCTGCAACCCTATGATCCGAAGTCATATACTCTCCATGGCACGCTCGTTTACTCGGAACGCCGAAGGCCTTCGTTTGGGTTGATTATTATAGGCAAGGCATTGAAAAATGTCCAAGAAGTGTCCAAGCAAGCCAATTTCTGGGAAATTCGATATTCCGTAAGTAGTTCCGCCTGAACAAGCTGCCTCGCATGGATTCGAACCATGACAAAGTGATCCGGAGTTATTCGTGCCATGGCATTGGAATGCACACGAATGCAAGTCAAAGCAAGTCTGGAAGCCGCTTCGGAAGCCGATTGGCAGACTTGACGCTATTGCACAAACGTGCGAATAATTGCAACTTTGAACTCAAAATCTAGGCACAATTCTAGGCACAACGCCGAAGATGCCTTCCCCAAAACCGATGTCCGTTATTGGCAGAAACGGATTTTCAAACATCGTCGTCAGGCCAGGGGGAGGGAATACGTTGACCCTCATTGGTCGATCCGAATCGGACACGATAACCGCCAGGAACGAATTGGGCTGGGTACTGCAAACCAATATGAGGCAACCCGCAAAGCGCGGCGCATCTATCAATATTTGATTGCTAACGGTTGGGAACAAACTCTGGCGAATTTCAAACCGAGCAAGGTACCGGCGAAAGCCAAAGTCAATCTCTCAATCGGCGAGTTTCTCAGTGCGTTGCAAGATCGGCATCCAAGCAAGAGCCGGACAATTGCCGCTTATGCCGGCAGTTTGCGGAAGATCGCAGCATATTTAGCCGGAATCAAAAGCGGTGGTCGTGGCGGTAAAGCCGATAATCATCGGATTTGGCGACAAAAAGTCGAGGCGATCAAACTCACGGTGTTGACGCCAGTTTCCAAAATCCAAAAGTGGAAAGAAGCTTTCTTGAGCAGGGCCGGCCATGATCCAGTCAAGCAACGATCGGCTCGAGTATCGGTGAACACCTTTATCCGCGAGGCCCGCACTTTATTTGGGCCAAAGATGCTCGATGGGTTGGAAGACACCGTTTTACCAAATCCGTTACCATTTGCCGGCATCAAACTCGAAAAACGCTCCATGCCGCGTTACCAATCCACCTTCGACGTGATGGCATTGGTCAAGGCCGCGCGGGAAGAGCTCGCAATTGAAGAGCCGGAACAATTCAAGATTTTCGTCCTGGCAGTTGTCGCCGGTCTGCGCCGCGGCGAGATAGATAAACTCGAATGGTCAGCATTCAACTGGTCAGCCGGCACCATTAATATTGCTCCAACCAAGTATTTCCGGACGAAAACCGAGGATTCGATCCGGAGCGTCTGGGTGCCTTCAGAAATGCTGGAAATCTTCCGCGGCTACCGAGCCAAGGCGATATCACCCTTCGTCCTCGAATCGACTGTCGAGCCGATCATGGGTAAAGCTTATGAGCATTACCGCTGTATCACGCTATTCGAAAAATTGATCGCCTGGCTACGGGAAAAAGGTGTCACAGCCAATATGCCGTTGCATACACTTCGGAAGGAATTCGGCAGCCTGATTGCTGCGCAATTTGGTATCTATGCAGCCAAGCAGTTGCTAGGGCATGCCGATATTGCGACGACGGCTAGCCATTATTTGGAAGCCAGAGACAAACCGATGGTTGGCTTTGGTGGCCTGCTCACGACACCGGAAAACGTCATTAAGATGGACGAACATCCACCGGTTTCCGGTGCCGGGGGCGCCTAGGGGCTTTGCTCTTGGTTCGTTTCTCCCGGTCGCGGACTGCAGCCAATAAATCGCGGGCATCGGCGATCACGCGTTGGAGGAGCTCTTCGTCACTCAAGCGTTCTTCTCTATGTTCACGGATGAGCTGATTGCGTTCATCCCGATCGGGAATCGTTTCCCAAAGATCGGCAACTGCTTTCTGCAAGTTGATCAAAAATTTATCTCGAACCAGGTCAGCCAAATCGCGTTCAGCAACAATCCAACGCAGTTCGCGGTAGGTTTTAAAAAGCTGCATCACCGGAGCCTTCTTATACAAGTAGCCACCACGCCAGAGCCCAAGTCGAGCCACTTGGAACCATTCCAAATTCCAGGGTTGTCCCCAGCGATTTTGTATTGGTTCTTCTAATCGGTTTTCCAGGAGCCAATAAACGTCGACACCAATTTCCTCCGAAATCCGATGTGCGGCCCGTTCACTTAATCGCAATATTCCGAGTTCGACGCTTTGAACGGTTCTTCGTGATAGCCCGACCAATTTTCCGAACTGCTGTTGAGTCATTCCGCCGAGCTCACGACGTAGCCGGACCAACACATGCCGATTAGGTGATCTTTGCATTTGATTGCATAATGAATGCACATTTCTAGGAATGTGCAATGGAAAGCACGAAAAAATATGCTTTTCAGTGCCGATTCCGGCATTTTTGCGCTTGACCGTCTAATGCCTGAGGTGCGAGTTGTTGTGCATTGCTATGCACATCGACAATCTTAATCAGCTACCTGATGTCGCTTCTCGCGCTGGCTGGGCGGCAGTCCTCGGGGTTAATCAGAGCACCATTTGGCGGGCCGAAAACAAAGGTCATCTGCAAGGTACCCGCACCAAATCGGGTGGTGTTATCCATACAAAAGCGCAGATCCTAGACTGGCTAGGCCTTGAACTAGCGGCCGCCAGATAACCCGCGACCCATAAACAGAACGGCCGCGGCAAAATAAGTCCGAAGCCACGCACCGCCCACAAGGATCCAATGAACACTGACATTGTTCCCTTCACGTTCGACGGACACGAACTGCGGCATATCACGATCAACGGCGAGCCTTGGTTCCACGTTATTGATGCCTGTGCGATTCTTGGATTGGACAACACCACGGAAGCCCTCAGAGGCTTTAGGCGAGATAGACTCAGTTTTACTGAATCCATCGATTCACTCGGCCGAAAGTTTAAGACCCGAATCATCAACGAAGGCGGCCTTTATCGATTGGTTCTACGTTCCAATAAACCTACCGCTGAACGGTTTCAGGATTGGATCTGCGACGTGGTTATTCCGACCATTCGTAAAACCGGCCAATTTACGCTCGGCGTTCCGATGGTCTGTCTCAAACCCACGAAATGGACCCGGATGTTCCCCAAGGAGTTTTACGTCGAAATCTTCCGGCTCAAAGGCAAGATCATGCCCGAAGATCTCTCGACGGAGCCTTGGCTTGGCCCCGAAACAATCGATTTGATCTATAAACGGCTGGCCGATGATCTTTTCCAAGCATTACAGAAGGCTAATCCAAGAATTGGCAGATGGCGCAGTAATAAGCTTCATCAGAACATCGCCGAGGGAGAACCTAAAGAACATCTGCGGATGTTTATCGCCGAATGCGCCGGCGCAATGGGGAGCTTCTCCGATGGCATGTGGTCGGCGTTCAAGGCGCACTGGAATCAGAAACATCCGATTCGGCGTGAATTGCCGGACAGTTTCGTTCTTTCATTCGCTGATGGACAGCTTTTTTTGCCATTCGGATCGGAGATCGAACCATGACCGACCATCGGCAATTAGATTTTTCGTTCAAAGGGAATCTTGGCCATCCAGACCGTAGTCCGGATCATGAACGACTGGAACGCGAAGCCATAGAAATGGGGATCCCGTATCTGGAGCCAATCCGAACTCTTAAATGCAAAATCGATGGCATCGAGTTTCGGATCATTGATGCGATCATGAGCTGGCGCGTAGAACAGAACGATATTCTTTACTGTGTACGCTGCGGCTCTGATCTGCATCTTATCGGGCCGAATCTACTCCATCCTACCAGCTTATTCGCTCAATGCGCTTGCGGCGCCTATGCATTCCTGAACCCAGTTGACGAGCGCAACTGCGGACTCTTAGAGCTTATCTGCCCGATTAGTGAAGACGATCAGAGGATTGGTGAGGATTTTCATCGTCATTTACAACGGCTAACCGCAGCTAAATAACTCAACCCCTCCGGAATATCACGATGGAACAGCTTCGCCAACGGGTCCTTTGCGCTCTTGCGCTTTGCGGCTGTAGCCGATGAGCTGGCGCGTGGTACTGGCATGAGATTTTTATGACGCAAACCAAAACTACAAAAACGAACAGCCGTCGCTTTCGACCAAGATCACGACGGCTGCTCAAATCCAAGAGAACATATGATTGCCCCCCAACAGATTGATAATCGGAAACCGTCGTTCCCGCAAGTCTCTCCCGTCGCTTACCGCCGGCGGGAATTCGTACCCTTCAATGTGCTTATGCTCATCCGCGCAGTAGCCGGATCGGAGCGCAGTAATCAACGGCGAATTGTGTTTACGGAAAAAGGGAAACTCTAAAATGGAAATCAACAACGAAAACGAACCATGGGAAAGCATGACTAAGTTAGGATGCTCGATCCACAAAGCTGGTGGAGGAAGGAATTACCAAATCGGAGCGATCGCCAGCTCGCTGGAATGTTAAAGCGGCTTAAAAGACAAGTGGCGCGACGCGGTGAAGCCTTCTGGCGTCTTCACGCTATCGCGGTGGTAATCGAAACGGAACTCGCCCGGCGCGCAAATCAAATTTAACCACGAACAACCATAACTATGAGCCGAGGCAAACCAAAACAACGTGATGCTCTTTTGCAGCATCTATTGGAAACCAGACCGGCCGGCGGAGAGGATTACTTCGCTTTTGCTATCGTCACCGATGCCAGCGAACCGACTTGGGATCAGAGGCTAAGTTTCGCCGGGACCTATAAACAAGCGGCTAGGCTTTGCGTGGCGGCTCTGGGAGCCATGGCACAGATTGGCAGTTTGCAAAAAGGCGCCCGAATCGTGCTTTATCAAGGCTATAAGGCGCGTGCCTATTTAGCCGAGGCTGCGGTTCAAGAGGCGCGTTACCAGCATGAACGTAAGGGTACACCTAACAATTAAAAACTACACTCCCAACGAAGGGATTGCCCGTGACTCCCTATGATCAAGCCTCCGATTATATCCTAACCAACCTAGAAACTGTCTGCCCCTTCCTCTTTCCGCAAGGTAAACGCGAAGGTCAAAATTATATCGTCGGCAACATCGCCAACTCTCCCGGACGTTCGTTCTCGATTGCCTTGGAACCGCCGGCTAGACGTGGACTCTACAAGGATTTCGCGACCAATAGTGCAGCTTCCCGTAATCTGCCGCAGCTTTGGAAAGATGCGCACGGGATACCCAAAGATAATCATGCGCGCTTTTTTCAGGATCTCGGCGCTTTTGCTGGTCAAGACTTCGGTTGGAATGGCGCCACTACCAAAGCTAAGGGTTTTGATTGGCCAAAGCGGCTCCGGGAATTTACCCCAGCCGATGCGCAGCGCTTAGCTACTCATCCCAAACGCCAATGGCAAGTTGACACCTTGCTTTGGCTCCATGCTCATGAATACCTCGGCTTGTACCGCGGCCATGTCACTTTCGCCATGCGCGATGAGGCCGGGAACGTCGTTGGGATCAACCGCTGGTTTGAATCAGAAGCCAAGTGGAAGTTCATCAACTCGCCAACCCTGCTAGTGATCGGCGATCCGGGAAATGCGACCGAACTCCATATCCACGAGTCGATAAACGATCTGGTGGCGATGCTTGATCAGACGGACTGGCACTTAGATGCAACCAAGTTGTTTTTCTGCACTTGGGGCGTGCCTGGCGCCAAATTGGTCAAGGATCGGATCCCAGTTCAGATCAATAAAATTTATGTTTGGGAACAACGCGACCAACCGGATCCGAAGACGGGCAAAAAACCGAACGAAGTTTGGCAGACCGGCGTTGCCCGAGCTGCGGGACGTCCGATTCGGTTAGTCCGGATCCCGGAAGCCTACAAGGATCTCAATGAATGGACGATCGCCGGCGCGTCCGCCGTACAGATCGAATTTGCTTGCGATCTCGCTACTCTCTACCAAGGCAGCGCCCAACACGCCCAACCGCCACCGGTCAATTATCAGAATCTACCGCAGAACTTTCCGCCAGCGGATGAACGGCCGTGCTACCGCGTTTACGATACGCCGATCACGATCAATCAGCGGGAATTTAAGGCCGGCGTTTATCATCACGAGGTTAAAACCTTCGGCGATAAGGATTATCCCCAAGATAGTTGGCTTTGTGCGCAGCTCTTAATTTTGGCTCGGACTGCTACCATTCGCGATCGGGATTTCGGCCGTCTACTCGAGTACCATTCTTCCAACGGAATCTTGCGTCGGTGGTCGATGCCGATGGAGCTCCTGGCTGGTGATGGTGCCGAGGTTCTGAGCCGGCTTCTTCGAGATGGGCTCGACGTCAATATCCCGATCAAGAAAAAGGTGCTCGATTACATCGCAGCCGCGCAATCGACCGAGTTTTACCGGTGTGCAACCCGAACCGGCTGGCATTCACCAATCGTTTTTGTGCAGACCGAAGCAATCATCGCCACTGCCGATACGAAAGAGAAAGTTTGGTTCCAGTCTACTAGTCGAACCGCTGACTATGCCCAAGGTGACACTCCGGAAGCTTGGCAGAGGTGAAAACTTCTTGAAGGAAAAATAGCTTATGAACACCACCAAAAAACATGCAACCGGTGTGGCCGGTAGAGCCATCGGCAACAATTATCTCCTCTTTGGAATTAGTTTCGGCCTAGCCGGTCCCTTCATGTACCCGCTCGGCCTACGTGGAATGGGTTGCCATATTTTTGGCGATTCCTCTAGTGGTAAAACTAGTGTCTTAGAAGCGGCCGCTAGCGTCTGGGGCCATGGTCATAATTTTCTGTGTACCTGGAATCTAACCGCAAACGGAATGGAAACTGTATGCGCCGAACATACCGACACCCTCCTAGCCCTTGATGAAATCAGTGAAGTTGATCCACGCGATTTAAATCGAGTCGCCTATTCGGTCATCAACGGTCAAGGCAAAATCCGGAGCGATCGCTCGGGCCAAGCTCGTGCTCCGATGCTTTGGCGGGTTGCCCTCCTTTCAACTGGTGAACATAGCGTCCGAGCGCGTTTGGCCGAAGCTGGCATTACTATTAAGACTGGCCAGGAATTGCGCCTGGTTGATCTCCCGGTCACCGGTGAAAAGTTTGGGATCTTCAGTAATCTGCACGGCGCATCCGATGGCGCCGAATTCGCTAATCAATTACGTACCGCAGCGAGCCAGAGTTACGGGCATGCCGGCCCGATGATAGTCAGAGCGATCATGGAACGTGATTGGGCAGACTTGCGCGATCGTCACCAAAAGATCATTACTTGCTTTAGCGCTAGTAACACGCAAGAAGCCCGGGTTGCCGAGATGTTCGCCGCGGTCGCTCTGGCCGGCGAGATTGCAGTACACGCCGGGATCGTCCCTTGGACCGCTGCCACCTCGAAAGATTTCAGTGATTCGGATTCGGTCAATGCCACCGTCGTACTATTTAACCGCTGGAAAGAGAATCGGGAGACAACCACTAGCTTCGGCTCCGAGCATGGCAAAATCTTGGGCACTATTCTCGATGCGTTCGAGAAACATAACGATAGCCGGTTCTCCGACCTTAATGCGACAGGTCATGTCACCAGGTCTGGAGCCGTCACCGACCCGCCAGCTATTCGGGATCGA
>WNFM01146674.1_pt2 | contig 11347 bp, 8 predicted proteins | sample 5400271 | NCBI WGS metagenome assembly WNFM01 (sample SAMN13153352, study PRJNA577476) | soil metagenome | isolation source: 60 cm saprolite on Douglas fir-dominated hillslope | place: USA:California | collected 2013-09-17 | reverse complement strand
CTCGCCACGATCTCATCTAACGATGCCATTGGTTTCTTTACCAATGCGGGCTTTCTGAATCTTGACTAATAGTTCACCCTACTTGAGTAGCGCTCTAGTGCTGGACAACCTCATTTGCTGCCACTTCGGTATCGGGCACGGACACCGGGGATTTACCCAGCGCCGACTGTTGCCCACTCAAGACATCCGCTACTGCTTGCGCAGCGCTTGGACGAAAACTGAAGCCGCAGACATATGTATCGACGCGAGGCAGCAGGCGTAGTTCATACGGATCACGCAGAGCGGCGACGATCAGCCGATCTTGATACTGAGCCGACAGCCGTTGTAGTATCTGTACCTGGCTCGCCTGATCGAAATCAACGCCGGGCAATGGGTAATTCTCTGTCACGGCGATGATCGGTCCCTCGCCAAATTCTGCTGTCTCACTCAATACGTCCTCTGCAGCCACCACGCGAATCGACGCAAACATATCATGTATCGCTTCCACGAAATAATCGAAGGCCGCTTCAATCTGATTTGGGCCGATACCGCGCGTGGATGCGAGGATGGCATAGCTATCGCGTTTCGTCGTATTGACTAGCGTGATAGACGCGTTCCGAGGAATTGGAACTAAACCATGCTTATTGCGGAGAATGGCGACAGCCTCCCGCGAAACTTCCAGTTCCACGGCGCGGTGCTCGGCGTTGCCGACCTGCAACACGTCGGCCTGCGATTTCTCCGGTACGCCGCCTAGAAGTCCGCGCTGCTCCTTAAGCTTGAGGATACGAGTAACAGCCTGATCGACTCGGGCAACGGGAATCGCGTCACTTTCAATGGCGGCTTTGACCGCACTTATGAGCGCCGTTTGCTGCTTGAGATAGGTGGCGGCATCGTGATCGTAATGTTCTTCTGCCAGCATGATCATATCCACACCTGCCAGCAGTGCCCGGATCGCAGAGTCGTCGGGGCGGTAGTTGCGCTTCATGGCCTGCATATTCATACTATCGCTGAGGACGACGCCTTCGAAACCAAGCTCTCCACGTAGGATGTCCTGCAAAATCGTCCGGGACAGAGTTGCCGGGTTATCGGGATCGAGTGCCGAGAAAATAATGTGCGAGGTCATGACAATATCCGCGCCCGCCTGGATTCCCCGGATAAATGGGTACAGGTCGGTCTTGTTCAGTTCGTCGCGTGTGCGGGTCACAGTGGGCAACCCGCGATGGCTATCTGAAGTCGTGTCACCATGTCCCGGGAAATGCTTGATCGATACGGCGACGCCGCCTTCATGCGCGCCCTGAACTGCCGCTGCTGTCAGCGCACCGACTAGCATAGGCTTCTCGCCAAACGCACGCATCCCGATGATAGAGTTAAAAGGGTTGGAATTGCAATCCGCGCACGGTGCGAAGACCGTGTTTAGCCCGACAGCGGAAAGTTCCTGACCGATCACCCGGTACATACGAGTCGTGCTGCTCGTCTTTTGTGCCGCACCAAGCGCCATATTGCCCGGTCCAGTGGAGCTTGCCGGAACCATTACGCCCCATGATCCTTCCTGATCGGCTCCGAGCAGCAGCGGAATCTTCAGGCGAGTACTTGCCGCGTACTGCTGCAACTTGCTCGTCAGCGCGACAGCGGCGTCGGGATCGGGAACGTTGTCGTTGCTAATGTACGACGCACCAACAAAATAATCCTGGAAAAGAACGCGAGCTTCGTCAATACGGTTTTCTGAGAAGGCCAGCAAAAACAGTTGCCCGATTTTTTCATCCAGGGTCATGCTGTTGAGAAGTTGTGATGTATCAATCATCGTATCACCAGTTATTTGACAGCGCCCATTGTCAGGCCACGCACGAGGTAGCGCTGGAAGAACAGCGCCATAAGGAACGGCGGCAGCATGGTCATCACTGCTGCTGCTGCCATGTCTTCCCACGCCACTTCATATTGCCCGATAAACAGTGTCAGGACGATGGTAAGCGGTTCTGATTGTGATGTGCGGCTGAAGATGAGTGGGATCAGGAAATTGTTCCACGTAGACAGCAGTGCGACCAGGAATACGGCAATGATGCCGGGCCGCGCCAATGGAAAGACGATCAACCACAGAACCTGCCAGCGGTCACAGCCGTCGACAAAGGCGGCGTCCTCAATTTCGGCGGGGATGTCACGGATGAACGTAGACATTAACCAGACTGACAACGGGGCCAAGAAAACTACGAAAATAAGCGTCAGCCCTTGCAGCGTATCCAGCAGTTGAAGCTGCGTCATCAGGAAGAAAAGTGCAATCAGCGCTACCCACAACGGCAGCGGCATGAGTAGCATCAGCAAATAAAATGTGAGCTGCTTGCCGCGAAAGTTCAATCGCGCAAAAATGTAACCGGCTCCGGTTGCGAGCACCGTCACCAGCAATCCTGTCGAAATGCTAATCACGGCGCTGTTCCGCAACCCCTGGGCCATCAAGCCCGCTGTCGGTGAAAACCCGCCGCTCCGATACTGCGCTCCCGACGTGAACAGTGACACATAATGGTCAAAGGTCGGCTGGGTCGGGAACCAAACCTTGTACGGTTTGGCATAGAGTTCGGTTCGCGTCGAAATGCTGGACACGACTATCCAATAAATCGGAGCCAGCACCCAGAACATGAGAACCGCGCAGCCGAGATAAATAAGTAATTTCCGCCAGATGTGCGGACCGAAGCGTAGTTTTGTCATCTATCCGCGATCCCCTGGTTATACAGTCGGCGAACGAAAATGATCCCAACCACCAGCGACATCAGAAGAATCAGGTATGACAACGCCGCCCCCAAACCAACCCGCAGGTCACGGAAGACCAGTTCGTAGTTATAGATCATCAGCGTCCGGGTGAACGGATTGATTGTGCCGCCTGCCGAACCGCCCGCTGTCAGCGTCCACACCACGTCGAAGATTTGGAAGGCAGCAATGAATTCGACTACCAGTGCAATCGCAAATGATGGCATAAGTAACGGGAACGTGATCCTTCGAAGGGATTGGAAGGCGTTTGCGCCATCGACTCTGGCCGCTTCATAAAGATCGCCTGCAATACCTTGCAAACCGGCTAGAAGCACGAGGGTGGGGAAAGAAAATCGTGTCCAGGTCTGCACAATAGCAATCCAGAAGATTTGTGATCGGGGATCCGACAGCCATGCCTGGTATTGGTGGATAATTCCAAGCTGGTACAGGAGGCCGTTGAAAGCTCCGTAGTCGCCATTGAGCAGCCACCCCCACAGGAAACCATTAACCACTGGCGGAACCATCCAGGGGACGAGCATGATCGTCCTAACCACTGATCTACCGCGAAAACGTTCGTTCAGCAGAAGCGCGATCCAGAATGCCATAAATATTTCGAGTGGCAGTGTCAGGAGGACAATGATCACGCTGCGCGAAGTTACTTCCCAGAACAGCGGGTCGGACAGTAGCTGACTGTAATTATTTAGCCCTATGAATTGCGGCGGGCGGTTGATTCGTAGGTTTCGATTGGTCAGGCTGGTTCGGAAAGTATCGACAGCAGGATAATAGATAAACAGGCCGATCAGCAGCAGAATCGGCAGCAAAATCGTGGCGACAAAGACCGCTTTTCGAGAAAGCAAGGCGCGAAGCATGGCTTAACCTTAGGATATTTGCCTCTGAGATTGATTCTCAGAGGCGTTGCTATAAGTAAATGCGGTGTTTACTTTGTACCGTACTCTGCCTTGAGGTCATTCCACTGCTTGGCAAGGTCGTCGATAACCGCGTCGGAGTCAGTACCTTGTTGGGCTGCGGCGTAGACGGCCTGGGCAGCTTTCTGGGCGAACGGTCCCCACCAAAGAGCAAAGCGCGGCAGTTCATTGACGTGCTTGCTCTGCTCGGCGATCACGTCCGCGCCGTCGATCTTGCCAGCCTTCGTCAGCGCGTCCACGACAGAGATACGTGAAGGGTAGAGGCCAACCGCGTTATAGATGTCCGTCTGGACCTCTGGCGTCACATACCACTTGATGAACTCCCACGCTTCTTTGGCGTTCGGCGAATTCTTGGCAATACCGATAGCCGCTGGAAAGCTCCAGGTATTCCCGACTTCAGGCAAAAGCATATACTTGACGTTCGGGGCTTGCTTTGATGTCTTGGGGTTGTTGGCTACGGCTGTGGAACCCTCCCAACCCTGGTGAAACGTTCCAGAACCGCTCCAGAACAAAGTGTGTTGCGGAGTAGCGGCACTGGTGAGCGCGTCAGGGCTGATCAATTTATCGGAGAAGAAGCTCAGCAGGAGCTTCATGGCGTCGCGAGCCTTCGATCCCTTGTCGGCAAAGACCGGGTTGAGGTCTTTATCAAACATGGGATCGCCCATCGACAGCGCGATCAAATACCACGACCAGTCGGACGCAGCGAATGCAATCGGATATTGATCAATGCTCTTCGATTGAATAGCCTTCGCGTCCTGCTGGAATTCGGCCCAGGTCTTGGGTGGCGCGCTGAAACCAGCCTTAGACAGCTTATCGGTATTGTATTCCAGCATGACCAACTGCTGGTATGTCGGGATGCCGTATATTTTGCCGTTCTGGGTGAAGAAATCCACCTTCGCAAAATCTTTCATATCCAGATCAGGGCTGGCTGCGATCATGTCTGTAAGATCGATCATATTGCCGGTGGCAATAACGTTCGACGGAGACTCTTCCGTCAGGAAGATCACGTCGGCGGCAGGTTGGTTGGATGCGGCTGCTACCTGGACGCGGCTGTAGAGATCGGCTGTCTGGACAGACTGTATCTCGACGGTAATGCCAGATTTGTCCTCCCACGCCTTAAATGTATCCTGGTTAGGCGGGACGCCCCAGGGTGGTGTTAGAAACGTGATTTTCTTTCCCTGTGCGCGAGTCGGCCCCGCGAAGGTCAGGACGATTGACAATGTAACCAGGACTGAGACAATACGGGGAAATTGACGCTTTAACATATAAATTACCCTTTTTAAGTAGCGCAACGATGCTTACGGTACTAGCGACGTGCTGGCGATCTTTTGAATACCTCCTCTCGATCCATACTGGAGATGTTGGATCTGTACGGCGTAGGTCTCCTCAAAACCATCGCCACGCCGAGGCGGACACCTTATGGATAACAAGGTTGTCCGATCAACTTATTGATTCAATTCTACTCGTTGCCTGGAACAGGTGCAAAGCCAGGGCGAGTTGGTTGATTGGCTCATCAGTCCGGAAGCGCTGCCGAATTGCGGAAAATTCTCAGTAAACGACAATCGCCTGAAGGCGATAGGTTGAAAGACCGCTACTGAAAGTAGCCAGTTCAGGCTAAAGCCCGTTGGAATCCATCGTCTCCGCCGCAAACTTGAGCCAATGGGCGACTGTATCGAGACGATTCATGGTATCGGCTATCGCCTCGGCGAAAAATAAACCCACTCACTTGCAACAATTTTGCAACAAATCCGCCAAATCTAATCCCTATAATGTCTACTAACTTAAAAGATTTGTTCTTTAATAAAAACTCAAATTAATGAAGAAAATTCGGATACGACCACCTGGATAGGAGACGGCGGCGCAGAGGCGAAGGCGCATTCACTGGCGACGATCAACGCTATTGCGGATACCGTCTACCGATATCTTGATTTCAATACGCTCGTTGAACGCACCGCTGACGTTATTTTGGAATATATCCCGGTTTCATCCGTGGCTCTATCTCGTAGCCTGGCGAGGCTTCACGCCGGAAACATTGAAAGTTGGCAGTCGTCTGCCTGTTGGCGGCAGCCTCACGGACCTCACTGTTTCGCGGCGGCACATTGTTACCACTTACGACCTGGCTCACAATGACCAGCTTGAACCGCGCGTCAAACAAGCGCTGCTGGCACAAGGCTTGACAGGCTGCATTTCTGTGCCCCTCCTCTTTCAAGAACAAACCATCGGCGCATCAAACCTGATCTTTCAGGAAACGCACCGCTTGACCCACTCGAACGTGAAACGCTGCTAGCGATTGGGCTGGCGGGGATACTGGCAGCACTCGCCGGAATCTTACAGGTAATCTACAACCACAAAGTCGATCCCAGTTCACTAAGTATCACGTATACCGTCGATCCGCTGTTGATGACCATCATTGGCGGAATCGGAACGTTCAGTCGTCCGGTGCTGGGAGCTGTGGGCCTGCATCTGAGCGACAGATTATTGCGTGACGCGCAGATAAAAATTGGCGCTCTGGTTCTCAACGTGGGCAGCAGTTGGAACCTGATCCTGGGCATCGCATTCATTGTCGTGGTGATTGTCTTCCCGCAAGGCGTCGCACGATTACGGCTTCGGTTGAAACCTGACCCTCACGATCAAGGTTAATGAGTTTTTAACATCGCTGCAATGGAGACATGGCTACCCGATGGCACTTGCTACTCTGAAGTTTGGGCTATGACTTGAGAGACGAATATGCGAGAAGCCCGCAAAGTGCGGGCTTCTGCTCTGATTTGACGCGCCTGTAATCGGGAGATCACTAATGCACTCCCATCGCCAGTTTTATGGCTCGAAGTGAATGTCTCCTGAGTAGGTACCGCCGATTGGTAGCTGACCAGTCAAGGTTATCCGTCCCCGGAGGTTAGTCAACCCCCCGGTGCCCGTCAGGACGACGAGTGGGCCTTGTACATGGCCTTGGGCGTCAGCGCTACCCTGGAGTTGGAAATCGAACGTCCCCGAGACATTGGCGACTGTGCCCTGGAATGTGCCCTGCGACTGAAAGACCTCCGCAGCGGGCTGGTCGCACGCACCCATGTGCATAATCCTGGTGTGCTGGGTCGAGGTTCCTACAAGGTCTCCCTGGAAGCCCACCGTATCCACCAACTCAATGATGCAGTTTCCAGCTACTGGCTGCACGGAACTGGAGATTATACTGCTGATCTGCCAGGTTCCGTTTACCGGTTGAGAGTCTGATGCACCCACAACCGACACGCTGCTGACCAACGCCACCAGAACAACTGTTAACACGACTAACCGTTTCAATATATTTCCTCCTGCCGAGTTTCGGCACTATATCGAGATATAGCAGAAGTATATGGTTAAACAGTGTGGTGTTCGTCGGGAATGATCCCTATTTTGACTGGCGCGGTTCCCTATGTTGGGGAAGGATACCCAGTTGAAAAGCGGCGAGGACCGCTTCGGCGCGAGAACGAACGTCGAGTTTGGCAAGCACTGCTGAGACGTGGTGATCAATTGTTTTTGGGGAAGTGAACATTCTGCTGGCAATCTCTGAATTTTGCAGACCCTCTGCCATCAATGTCAGAACTTCCATTTGACGAGCAGTGAGGCCAGCAGGGTTGTCTTTGGTAGTGGGTCGTGGCCCGCGTGGGATACCGCGAACGCCTTGTGCGCGCAATTTTTGCCGCAATATTTCAGCGGCGGACGCAGCACCCAATTGCACGAATATTTCGAGCGCGTTGCGCTGCGCTGGCTCGTCGCCATCGGCAAGCGCCATTGCCCGTTCATATGGGCAACCAATTTTCTCCCAGGCATCGGCAGCAGCCTGCCAGTCCCCTGTCATATGGAAGGCAAACGGAGCCGCGATTCCTGGTGGCGGTTCGGCAAGCGCTCCGGCTCGCCACATCCAGAAGCCAAGTTCGCCCCGTTCCCAGGGATGTTTGTCCGGTGAAGTCAAGTCGAAACCCCATTGCGCCTCGGCTACACACTGCTCCGACTCACCGTTCAACCACGCAGCTTCTGCACGCGCTGCCGCCACTGGCGCAATGCGTTGCAGTTCACTTGAACGCTTTGCAAGCTCACGCGCCTCATTGAGCAGTTCGATTGCACTATGATCGCCACGCCGCATCCGAACACAGGCAAGAACAGTGAGCGCCGGAATCCTGGCAATGTTTGAAACGCGCGGTCTGTCAAGCACTGAGTGGGCGTCGTTGGCTGCTTCCTCCCAATATCCCTGCTCTAACCAGCGCCGCGCACTCCATCCTGACATATATAAAGTCCACGCATCCAGGTCATGCTCAACACAGTACAACATTCCATCGTTTAAATAGCGCCCGGCATCAGCGTAGGTGCGAAGCTTGACAGCGTTGCAGGCTAGATTGGTATAGGCGCGGGCTGCGTGCTCCTCAAAACCGTGTGCCAGGGAAATTTGCAAACTTCTTTCAAGTTGAGCCTTCCCGTTACTATCGCCAATAGCCATCGAAGCTGTTCCGACATTGTTCAAGGCATGAGCCACGATTTCATTATTACCAAGCTGCTCGGCCAACGCAATGGCGCGCTGTCCCCATTCCTCAGCCAGTTCTACTTCGTCCGTCAGCATATACAGTTGGGCGCAGTTGCTATAGGCCATCGCCAATTCTGAACCTGGCGGAAGTTGTTGCAATATCGCTACCGATTGCTTGGCGTATGAATCTGCCTCCGCTTTCCTAGCCATAAACGAGGAGAGCCGCGAAAGCCAGCGGAGATTGTGTCCTTCTTTTTCTGGCTGCGGGACTTCTCGCCAGATTTCCAGTGCCGATAGGCGAGCCTGGGCTGCATCCTCAATGCGATCCGTCAGATAACACTCATATGAAAAACTCTCAAGTAATCCTGCGCGTGTTTCTGGTGCAAGCTGATCGGCGTATCGTAACGCGCTAGCATAGTGTGAGGCAGCTTCGCGGTGTGCTCCCAGGGAAGCTGCTTGTTTAGCCGCTGCTGGTGCAAACCGGAGCACCGCATCACGATCTGCTGCCTGCGTCGCATGATGCACCAATCGAGACAGCGCGATCTGGTCTGATTTTCGGCTCCTGAGCGCTTCCAGCACTTGAGCATGTAGTTGTTGCCGACGTGCTGGCAGCAGGCTGCCCTCAATCGCCATGCGAGCCAGTTCGTGCCGAAAAGCCAGATGGTCGTTATCTAACTGGAGTATCCTACTCTCGATACATTCATCAAGTGATGCAGCGTCTAGCGCTAAGATTGCTTCTAACAGCCATCGCTCGACACGTGTTGGCACTACCGCTGCCACCTCCAACACCTCACGGGCCGCAGTCGAGAGGCGAGCGGCACGGGCAAGCACCGTGTCACGGACAGTGACCGGAACTCCGGGGCTATTGCCAGCAAGCACCTCAGTGACAAAGAATGGGTTGCCGCCGGTGGCTGCGTACAATCCTTCGGTAGACCGCCTCGCCCGTTGAGCCAGGGTCCTAACAGCGGTTTCGGAAAGCGTTGGTAATCGCAGACGCTTCACCGACGCCCCTAGCAAATCGCCTAGAACGAATCGAAGCGGATGTTGAACACCAATTTCATCGTCTCGATAGGTAATGATTAACAGCGACACGATCTGATGAATGCGACGACCCAGGAACTTGATCATGTCCAGGGTAGCTTCATCAGCCCAGTGTGCATCTTCGATGACGACAATCGTGAGTGGATTATACTGTTGAAGCTCATCAAGCAATGCAGAAAAAATCGTGGCCCGGTTGGCTTCGGCATTCAGCAGGCTTAATAATCTGCCATTGGTTTGACGAGCAATGTCGTAAAGTGGACCGAGCGGACGAGGGGTAAATAGGGATTCGCAAGCGCCCCACAGAACGCGCGTTGTCTTCCCATGCAGATTAGTAAACTGTTGGACGAGCGAAGTCTTGCCAATTCCCGCCTCGCCGTTTACAAGCACGGTGCAACCATTGCCTGCTTCCACTTCACGCAATGTACCTGTCAGTTCGTAGATAAACTGGTCGCGTTCGAGCAATTCCATACTGCGCTTGCCCTCTTGAAACAGTAACGATTCTAGTCGCCAATGGGATTAGACGCAATCGCTGTAGTAGCAATAAATTCAAACCAGAATCGGATACAATCAATCCTTTCCTCTGAGCTGAGCGGTGGGCGTGCTCGGTGCGCGAAGAATGCCTCGACCAAGCTATCAGGCACGACTACTACCGCACTACTTGAGCAACCTTTCCTGTGGATAGCGTTTTTGCAATGATAGGAGCCGGCTCAGACCCTCGTGGTACCATAAGCATAAAGGTAAGGCGGAGGACATAGTATTCTCAGAGGTAGCGAACTTCCAAACGCTATGTTTGTGTAGGCGTTGGCAGGCTAGTAAGCCGAAGGGCATGTTCAAAACACGTATGGGCGGTTTCATATTTGCCCTGATTCCAAAGTAGATTACCAAGCATAACGTAGCTCGATGCCTGATAGTCATACGCGCCGATAGTCGCAGCCAACTGGATAGCATTTTTCGCTAACTGTGCAACTTCGTCGTCCTTGCCCATAAGATATGCGTAGTTTGTCTGCCGGACTATTGTTTCCACCTGAAGATGGATATCGCCCATTGTCACGGCTATGTTGAACATCGCGTTAAGATCAGCAGACTGTTCCTCGCGCATTCCGAGTGCATCGAAAACCCGTTCACGGGTTGCCCAAAGCGCATAGCGATCAACCTCCTGAGTTGCAGGAAGCAGGTCAAGCGAGCAGCTGATATAGTCAAGTGCTTCAGTGTTGGCAAAGCGCGCAGCGGCTGCTTTCCCGGCACGCCAGTACCATTTGGATGCCTCTTCAGGCACATCCGCACGCTTGAAATGGTAAGCGATCAAGCCAGCGTATTCATCCAATCGCTGATTTCTCGCCGCTACGGTCATTAGCCAATCCGCCGCAGCCGCATGGTACGATAAACGGTTCTGCTTGAGAATTGTTTCATAGATAACGTCGCTGAGCAGCGCATGTTTGAATGTATATTCCGTATAGCCTCGGAAAGTCGATTTTTTCTGCCGAAAAATCATCTTCTGAGTGCAAAGTTCATCAATCAGTGAGACTAATCGAGGTGCTTGTGGGTCATTGCCCAGAAGCGCCTTAACGCTGCCATCCCAGAAGAAGCGCCCGAATATGGACGCAAACTGCAAGACAAGTTGCTGAGATGCTGGTAGATTGTCAAAGCGCGCTTGCAAGAGGGCTGTTAATGTGGTGGGAACCTGTATATTCAGCAATAGTTCATTGTTTATGGCCCATTGCTCGGCTTTGCGAAACAGTGTTCCATTCTCCCGCAACATTTTGACCAGTTCTTCGATATAGAGTGGATTCCCGCTGCTGCTACTTATAATCATTTCACTTGCTGTTTCAGAAATTGACCCCACATTGACCAGTAGCTCGTTCAACATTGCATAACTGTCCTGCTGCGAGAGTGGTCTAAGTTTCAGTGTCTTGTGCGGAAGCTGACCAAAATAGGCGTGTGGACCAGGTTGATCGGGTCGCGCCGTACACACAATGAGAATCGGGCATCCAACGAGGAGTATGCTTAGGCGTTTCAACATGCTGAGAGAACTAGCATCGGCCCAATGAATATCTTCCAGCAGCATCACAACAACGTGATCGTCAGCAATAGCCTTAACATAATCAGACAGGTGGGCGAGTGCCATTTCAAAGAATTCTTGTGCGTCGGTTGCTGCGTCACGCACATATGGACT
>WNFM01320855.1_pt1 | contig 11349 bp, 10 predicted proteins | sample 5400271 | NCBI WGS metagenome assembly WNFM01 (sample SAMN13153352, study PRJNA577476) | soil metagenome | isolation source: 60 cm saprolite on Douglas fir-dominated hillslope | place: USA:California | collected 2013-09-17 | reverse complement strand
AATCAGGCAGTGGCTGTCCAGCACGTGACGGGCATCATCGGGTGTTAGCTATTCTTGGTGCCTCCGATGCCTGTATCGCAACTCACCCCTCAGACATGGCGGTGGCAATGGTTGCTCTGGACGCTCGTGTGCATCTGCTCGGCCCCAACGGCGAACGCACTCTTCCCCTCACAGACTTCTTTCGTCTGCCTGGCGACGAGCCGCAGCGGGACAACGTGCTTGAGCATGGCGAACTCATCACGGCACTCGAACTGCCTCCGCTGCCGTTTGCCGTCCATTCGCACTATCGCAAAGTGCGTGACCGTGCCTCCTATGCCTTCGCGCTCGTCTCGCTTGCGGCGGCAATTGACGTGGTGGATGGAGTCATCCGAGATGTGCGCCTGGCCTTTGGTGGCGTGGCTCCTATGCCATGGCGAGCAAGAAAAGCTGAAGCGGTGCTACGTGGGACACAAGCAACTGAAGACAGCTTTCGTCAGGCCGCCGATGCCGAACTCGCCCAGGCACATGCGTTGCGTGAGAACGCCTTTAAGATGCCACTGGCACACAATCTGCTTGTACGTACACTGCTCGATCCCATACAGGAGGAAAATAGATGGTACAGACGAGACACCAACGAGCCATCGGTCAACCACTCAGTCGTCTGGATGGTCCAAAGAAAGTCACAGGGACCGCACCGTACGCCTTCGAACACGCGCTCAAAGAGGTTTCCTATGGCTTTCCAGTGCAAAGTACGATTGCCAAAGGGCACGTCGCGTCGATTGATACTCGTGCAGCCCAGGCCATCGAAGGGGTTCTCACCATCCTCACGCATGAGAATGCGCCACGACTCGCATCACAGAGTGATGCTGACCTTGCCGTGCTGCAATCGGATGTGGTTGCCTATCGAGGACAGTTCATCGCCCTCGTCGTCGCCGAAACGCTTGAGATCGCGCGGCAAGCGGCAGAAGCGGTTGTCGTTCACTATGCCGAGCAGCCTCATGATTTGGGGCTGAGTGCGAACCGTGATGATCTCTACACGTAACTACTCAGGAGTCAGCCGTAGAAGACTTGCCAAAACCAATCAAAGTGGATAATGTAGCAGCAAGATACCCGAAGAAGAGGTGATCTCACTGCGACAAGAGGAATCATCTGGCAGGCAGACAAAGCATGTCGCTGTTCACTGTTCGGGAACAGGCGCTGGTCGGCTATCCCCTTTCATCTGCGCGCTAGCTCACCTCTCTGCCACCGATGTTTGTCACAAGGGAAAAGATGACCCGTATCTATATTGCTGGCGGACCGGGAAGCGGCAAGACGACCCTGGCAAAACGCCTCTCCTCCCAATTCGCTCTTCCTTGTTATGAGATGGATCTCATTGGCTGGGAGAATGGGGTAGGGGCGCAGCGTCCCTTAGCAGTGTGTTTGCGGGAAGTGCATGAGATAGCCATCCAGGCTGACTGGGTGATGGAAGGTGGCCATCGTCCGTGGATCGATGAATTACTTCAAAGTGCCGAGCAGATTGTGTGGTTGGATCTGTCCTGGAACATTGCCCGCTGGCGCCTTGTCACGCGGGGAAGGAGCAAGCAGATCGTGCTGGTTTTGGATCAAGCCGGGTGGCATACCAGCCAGACCCTCGCCGTTCCCGATGGCATTCATCTTGTGTTTTTGCCACCATACTCGCCAGAACTCCAACCTGTGGAGCGCGTCTTTCCGCTCACCAACGAGGCCATCGCCAATCGTCGCTTCGTGACACTCGACGATCTGCAAGAAGTACAGGCACAACGCTGTGCAACGCTTCAGGACAATCCAGCACACATTCGCGCAGTCACACACTTTCAGTGGTGGCCTTGTATGCACAGGTGAAGACGATCTCTATGGAGCCATAATCATTTGTCAGAAAAAGGCTTGACATGAAAATCCATGTCATATGCTTTCCCAAAGCACCATATGCGCTTCCGTCATGTCTGGCACATCCAACTTATCGAGGAGCTTGTTCATGACCGTTTCGGGGACACTGGCAGAACGACTCCTGTTTCTGCGCAAAATTATTGCCAATGGCGCATCGAGATAGACAATGCGCACGCGCGCCCCATAGGAGACAAAAAAATCCACCAGTTGCCTGCGGAGCGCGCGAGTCACGTTGGTCGCATTCCAGACAAACGATTGTTGCTGACGCATATAGATGCGGGCGCGTTCTTTTGCTGCCTGAATGACCGAGCCTTGGTTTCCTTCTGGGGAAATCTGCACTACTTTGCGTATCTCATCAAGCGAGATAACAGGCCACTCGCTGAGGTGCCGTGCGATCCAGGAATCCTTCCCAACACCCGGCAAACCAGCCATGAGCACCACTTCAAAAGTGGTATCGTCATATGCAGCGTAATCGCGATGTGCATGCTTGCTGCGGAAGTAAACGAAGCGGCTGTGCGGTGATACGAATTGGCGCGGGTGGTCATAACAGTCCAGTTCTTGACAGCATTCACGGAACAGCTCGATTCGTTCCAGCAACTCTGGCTGGTCGGCACAGATCCTGCCCCGCACATCGGCCTCTGCCAGCAGCGCCACATAGTCCAGGCGTGCGCTCATGCTAGTCGAGATGACTGCGCGTTCAGGCTGTGGCTTATCCAGAAAATGCAACGGTAAGCCATGAAAGCGTACTAACCGGGCTATCTGCTCTCTCTCCGCCAGAGGCGCTGGATTTGCCAGTTCATCACTGCTCCACAATATACGTCGCGCTTTATGCTCGCCCGACCGCGCATGACCCCGTGAACTGATACGCCCGCTCTCCTCAATACATGTACACTCAGGCTTGGCAACATCGTGCAACAGCGCAGCGGCGAAGATCTGCATGCGTGCCTGCGGCGGTAACCCCCGCCAGGCATCCAGACGCACCAGCGAAGCCGCTACCATGCTCGTATGGATCAGCACGTCACCCTCAGCATGGTAGAAGGGATCTTGCCTCACTCCAGCCAGTGCATGTATCCAGCGAAACTGGCGCTCGATGCTTTCCCAATCCAACTGCCAGGATGGAGGAGTGGGACAGTAAGGGAAACTCCATGAGAGCGTGGTATTTTGTTGCATGGTTCTCGTCTTCCTCCATTGCACCTGAGCGTTAAAACAGCGTCGTACCCGGTCTGAGACAATTGGGCAGAAGAGAGCGATCCATCCAATGACTCTCAGAGTCAAAGACCGTTTGCAGGAAGCTTTTTCGGACGTATTTATAGCGCTCCTGCACGATGCCGTCCTCCTCCACCTTCAGATAGAGACCTTCCATCAAGTTACTCGAATCGGTTTCTTGAAGCATGCGTGCAACACTGAGTCCTCTTTCCTGGCACAATCTACGTAGATGCTCCAGGTGCCTTTCGCCAATAAAGTGCGATGGACCTATCATCTCAACCAGTTGCTGCGCGCTACTCACCTGCCCTTCATAGAGCACTTTTACCGAGACAACAAAAGGCAGTACTGTCAGAAAGGCTCTGCGCTGCGAAGTCGCGAGAAACCCATCCCTGTCTTTATCATATATATCAAATTCCATGAAGTAGTGAGGCAAGGCGGTATAGAAAATGGTATGCTTGGCATACAACCACTCGCCATACAGAATGTATCGCTCGCCCAGCATTTCCCACAATTCACTGATATAGCGATAGGCCCAAGTTTTGAAGAGGTGAAACTGCTTTTCCCGTGGCCCACCGGTCAGATAATGTCCCCGGCTCTGGAGCACCAAACGGCCATCGTCGCTGAAGCTAATGGCGCTGTTCGCGCCATCCATCTTCTCCTCAACGACTACGTGCCGTCCCGCCAAACTGCGTACAGGGATGGCGGAGAGATCTTCATCGCCGCGCTGGATGCCTGAGCCATCCAGGTGGTAGGTTCGTGGATATTTATAGATTTTCTGCATCGTCTCATCTCTGTTCAATCCGTGCGATGACGATCATATGGTTGGGTACGTAATCGAAGCTCATACGCCGAACGCCCTGCTCCGCCAGCAGGCGTTGCAGATACTGTTGATCGAAGAGGTGGATATGCTCCGGATTATCGTCTTCTTTCGACGGGACCGATAGGATGACAAATTTGCTGGCCACACGGCAGACTTCGGCCAGAGCATTACGCATATTAGGGATGTGTTCCAATACCTCTAGCAAAGTAACGACATCAAAGGCCCGCTCGGTGAACGGCAGCGCTGTCACATCGGCCTTCAGCGCCTTGAGTTGCTCGATGCCGCCCTGCTGCACAGCCTGAATATCTGCAACGCGGTAATCCAGAACATCAACGCAGACCACCGATAGGTTAGGGAAACTATCCAGCAGAGGCCATAAGAAGGTACCACGCCCGCTGCCGATGTCAAGCAACGCTTGAAGCGATGTAAGCGCAGCCCTCGGTCCTGAGCAAGCTGGATGAGGGCCTGTATCTCTCTGGTCGATAACTCGTCAAGTGCCTTGTTAAACAGCGCCTCATGCTGCTGATCTAACAGCAGATTGCCACGAATAAAGGCGGCAACGAGCCGTTCAAAATACTCAACCTGTGTGCTCATCGCACGCGTATAATAGCATAGGTAGCCTGAGAGTACAACAGACCAGCGCGATCAGTACTGTCACAGTCGTCATATCCCAAAGGGAACAACTATCTACATATCACAGCTGAAACCAGTTCTGGTTTGATCACTGATTAACCGGAGTTGGTATCACCCCTGGCTGAGGCCTGCCGCCAGCACAGCAGGGAAATATCGTCTCCATGTCCCTCCTATCGCACTCTCCGCTGTTGATTGAATCATCCTTTTCGTTTTTCCCATCCGGTGAGGTTCCGTTACGGATGCACCATGGGTTTGAGCATCACTTCGGCTCGTGCTCCTCTCCTGTGGATATGGCCGCAAGGCGAAGGATCGCCGATGAAGAGGGACCAGCTTCGAGGCGCTGGCGGATCACGTCGGCACACTCCTGTGGGCTGAGGACCGACGTATCGACCTCCAGATCATAGATTCCTGGCACATGGACCGCCTGCTGCCACAAGCCCACCGGCTGTGGCACCGAGCCATCATCGGGGGTGCCGACAGGCCAGGTCACGCGTCGTCGTTGCATGATCACCTCCAGTGGGCAACGCACACCCACCACCAGAACCGGCAGGCCCTCCAGTAGCCTCGCACAGGTGGGGAGCATTCCCCGTGGAACAGTATAGACGTCATGGTGCCCGACATCCACTACGACGTTGAGCCCCAAGCGGCTGTGCAGAGCTATGGATGCATACATGGCGCGATACAGGATCACAATGAGCGGCTCCAGGTCAGGGCGTTCACCTCCGGGCCGTAGCCCGATCCCTGGCTGGTACCGCTCTGGGGTCATCTGCTTGAACCGGTCTACTCCCAGATTCATCCATACCCCCTCAAACGTGTTCTGGATCACCGTGGCAATGCTGGACTTCCCGGATCGCGGAGTTCCGTTCAAAATCACGATCTGGCCAGGTGGACCTCCCTGCTCGTCTTGAAAGGGTCCTACGTTCTCAGATGCAAGGGATGATGGTTTCTGGCTCATCAATCAACTCCTGTCCCTCTCATTTGCTCAGAGCGTCCTCGACTTTCAGGTCGAAATCAATGGCTCTTTGACAAAAAACGAAGCAGTTGCCGTGCGGAGACGGTCACCATCGCAGCGTGAGGTAGGAGGCACCGTAGCGTGACAGCGTTTTCAGAGGCGATCCTTCTCCGGCTGGGTAGCCAAATGTTTCTGCACTCAGGCCACAACGCGCGTTGTAGGCAAGCACCCACGTGGCCGCAGCGGTCGCGGCAGCTTGGTCACTCTTGCTGAACGGGGCGTGTCGGTTGGCCTCGTAATCAGACAGGAAGGCGACGACCTCTTGCGGGGTGGGAGCGCCGGCACCGGCGATACCGCCTTCAGTGTAGGCCCCAGCGACCACACCCACGAGCACCGGTTCGGACTCTGCCAGCAAACTGTCCCAGTCGTATGCGGCGCAGACGCCGTCCTCGTTGAAACGCAGGTTCTGGCACACCAAGTCGCTGTGCCCGATCGCATCCGGTTGCCTCCGAGGACCAAGTGCTTCTGCTGCGAGCATTGCGATGTGGTCTAACCACTCGAAGCCGACTGGAGTGGCGGTGAAGTCGAAGATCGGATCATGCGGTATCGGCCACGGGCCGTGGTCGTAAGCTGCCCAGGCTGCCTCGACCAACTGGCGGAGCTCTGGCGGGTGTCCTCACCGCGCAAATTGACCTGCTCATCGAAGAGTCTTGAGGCGTGCGGCACCAGCTGTGCTGGCTACATTGGTTATCCGCCAGACAAATTGAAAGTTTCCCTCTTCCGTTATCTGATGCTTTGACGAGGAAAAGTACCTTGTCTGTCCTCGTGGTCTTGTGGTGCGCACGGGTCTCATGTACTTCTGAATGGTCCGCTTGCAGACAGGAAGACCCAGCTTGAGGAGTTCGCCACGGAACCGTTCTGCTCCCCACAGTCGATTGTTGCTTGCCATCTCTTTCATCAAGGCCACGGTCTCAGTGGAGATCTTTGGTGTGGTAGAAGTTGCTCTGGACTTATATTTCCAAAAGAGCTTGAAGCTCTGGCGATGCCACCGCAGGAGCGTCTCTGGCTGAACGATGAACAGCGTTTGCTTCCAAATTCGTACCATCCTGGCCAGAAACACGAGGAGCATGCGGTCCGTCCTGGTACAGGCAGGCCGTTTCACCTGTCGACGGAGGATGATCAGAGGCTTTCGCAGGAGTGCGTTTTCTGCCACAAGTTCGGACTTGCTACGGGCCTGGTCTGTCAGCATGCCCAGCATGAGAGAGGTGGTGTCCTGTTTGGTCCAGGCGACGAAGCGGTGGTGGAGCGACTGAAGACAAAAGCGTGTCAACCGCGTGACGAACGTGAGAATCCTCTGCACAGTATAACGTTACCCCTTGGTAACGATGAGCGAGTGAATGCTTTAGATTGTACTCTTACAATGGGGAATCGACAAGGAGCAAGAGACATGATGAGGAGTTCTCGAAGGCCAATATGATCACGTGGATGTGCTAAGCAGTGTGTCTGTAGCAATGGGTGTAAGTTTAGCCGCTCGTTTGAGCGCGCGGAACTGCATGACTTTGATATTGCTCTCTGTCAGGCCCATCCTGTCAGCAGTCTCGCGTAAGGAAAGATTGAGCAGAAAACGGCAGGTTAGGACCTCCCGGTCCCGCTCAGGCAGGGCCTGGAGGATGTCCCGCACTCGTTCTGCCGCTCTGCTGCTATGTGCAAAGGGGGCTTCTTCATCAACGGGACCTTCCCAGCCAGTTTCCAACAGGTCTTCTAGTGAGCTTGCTGCCCCACGATAGCGGATGCGCCAGTAGTCGGCAATGGTAGTACGTGCAACCTGAAACAGCCAGGTGCGCATACTGACCGTGTCACGCGTGAGATCGAGGCTACGGACGGCTTTGAGAAAGACCTGCGCTGTCAGGTCCTCGGCTTCTTCCCGGTTCCTCACCTTGCTACAGATATAGCGGTAAACCGGGCCAAGATTCTCTTGATACAGACGCTGAAATTCTTGCACTTCTCCCTCCATTTGTGAGCCGAATAGAGGGATACTTATACCACACTGAGCTTTTTATGCATGGTAGAAGTGTAACCTCTCATGCCCTTTGCAGTCATCGGAAGAATGTTGTAATTTGTGATGACTTTTCGTGTAGCTGAAATCCGGGGTATACGAAGAATTACTGAGAAGGCGAGAGTGGGTGAGGAGAGTAGGAGAGGCTAGACCAGGCCGTGGCGAATGGCAAAGGCTGTGGCTGCCGCCCGGTTCTCACTGTTCGTCTTGTTGAAGATGTGGGTGAGGTGCGTGGCGACGGTTTTCTCGCTGACGATCAGTTTATGGGCGATCTGCGTGTTGGTCATGCCCAGGACTACCAGGCTCAGCACCTCCACCTCTCGCGGAGTGAGTCCTGCAGGGTAGGTTGCCGGGGCAGTACTCGCGGTAGCCGGTGGTGAGACGATCTTCCCCTGCGCAGCAATTGCTTGCTCTGGCGACATGCTTCGCCCTTCGGCCCACCTGGCAGCAAAGATCCCTTCTTGAAGTGCGGCGCGTGCTGCAGCGACTGCGCGCTCATAGTCAGCTCGCTCGACAGCCGGAAGAGGTACCCCGATGGTTGTGCGAAGAGATTCGGCGGCTCCCCAGAGCTGGGCCGCCCAGGCAAATTGACCTTGCTCTGCAACCAGGGCCGCCCATCCTTCCAGGCAGGAAGCGATCAGCCACAGGTGGTTCACCTCCCTGGCAAGCGTCAGGCTCTCTTCGTAAAGGGTGCGCGCGGCTGCCCCATCGCCCTGGACCATAACGACCCGCGCCAGAATGGCAAGCGACTCAGCAAGGGCCTTACGTTGCCCTATCTCCCTGTAGAGTATGATGCTCTCCTCGAGCCGCGTGTGGGCGGTTGCAGCATCACCTTGATCGAGAGCTAACCTCCCCTCGAGGACGTAGGAGTTGGCTATTCCTTCTTTCTCGCCCAGTTCCTTGAAGAGCGCCAGGCCTTCCTCGAGCAGCGAACGCAACGTTGCCTGGTCGCCCAGGGAGACGAAAAGCATGTTTGCCAGGCGTAAGAGGGTGGTGGCAATGGCACGTTTGTCTCCCAGTTCTCTATGGAGTGCCAGGCTCTCTTCGTAAAGGGCGCGCGCGTCGGCATACTTGCCTTCCTGCGCGTCCATCAATCCCAGGGTAGAAAGCGACCAGGCAATGCGTTCCCTGTCACCCAGCTCCCTGAAGACCGCCAGGGCGTTCTCCGTCAGAGAGCGTGCCGCCACAGTATCGCCCTTCATCCAGGGGACGACACTCAATAGATAGAGCGAGAGGGCGATGCCTGGCTGGTCTCCCAGCTCCTGGAACAAGACCAGGCTTTGCTGGCAGTAGGCTTCGACTCGATCATAATCATTCTGGATGGAGGCGAGCGTCCCGGCGGCAAGGAGGGCCTTAGCCCTCGCGCGCGCAGACACTACGATGCCCTCGCTTGCTGAAAGCGCGCGTTCCAGGAAGGTTTGCCCTTCCTTTAGATGACCATGCATCTGCCAGAAACGCCGCAATGCTCCTCCCAGGCGCAGGGCCATCTCCATGTGACACTCTGTCTCATCCTTATCCTTACCCTGCCTTAGCGACCAATCCATCGCCGCTCGCAAGTTATCGTGCTCGCGCTCCAAGTGCTTCAACCATATCGCCTGCCGCGGGCCCCCCAGTTCCCGCTCCGATTCCTCAGCCAGCGTCAGATAGCAGGCCGCGTGAGCCTGCGTGGCTGCCTCCTCTTCCCCGTTCGCGACCAGGCATTCAAGGGCATAGGCGCGGATCGTTTCCAGCATGACGAAGCGTGGCTCCTCCCCCTCCTGCTCTGTCTGTTGCAACAGGCTCTGGTCGATGAGCGAGGCCATGTCTTCTAAGACTGGCAGGGCCTCATCGCCGAGAGCCTGGCAGATGGACTCAGCCGTCTCTAAGGTACAGCCGCCGACGAAGACGCTGAGCCGCTGGAAGAGCCGCTGCTGGTCGGCGTCCAGGAGCTGATAGCTCCATGCAAGGGTGTTGCGCAGGGTCTGCTGGCGTGCCGGGACATCCCGCGCCCTACTTGTTAAGACCTGCAGCCGGTGCTCCAGGCGTTGGAGGAGGGCCTGCGGTGGGAGCAGCTTGATGCGAGCCGCTGCCAGTTCGATTGCCAAGGGCAATCCATCCAGCCGCGCACAAATCTCGGCGATGGCGTGCATATTGGCTGGTGTGGCTGCAAAGTCCGGCTTGACAGCAAAGGCGCGTTGGAGGAAGAGTGCGATTGCCGGATACTGCGTGAGGGCCTCGCTCCCGGGAAGATGTGCCATGTCAGGGAGCGCCAGCGGAGGCACCGGGAACTCGTGTTCCCCCTGGATATGTAGCACTGCACGGCTGGTGACCACGATTTTGAGATACGGGCAGGTAGTGAGCAGCTCCGAGAGGACTGGCGCGGCAGCCACCACCTGCTCAAAGTTGTCAAGGAGCAGCAGCGAGTGCTTGTCCTGGAGAAAGGATTTCAGCAGGTCCAGGAGAGATAGGCCGCGGGCCTCTTTGATGCCGAGCGCCTGGGCAATTGCGGCGACAACGAGTGTGGGATTACTAATGGGGGCTAGTGGCACAAAGCATACACCATCGGCGAACACATCAAACAGGCAATCGGCGATCTCAAGGCCCAGGCGGGTTTTGCCAATGCCACCTGTACCTGTGAGGGTCACCAGGCGTACTTCTGTCCGACGCACGAGGGAGCAGGCAGCAGCTACTTCCTGCTCGCGACCAATGAACGGAGTGACCTGCACGGGGAGATTATGTAATCGATCCTTCGCCTGATCCGAACTGCGCTCAGTGTCTGTGAAAGGCTCTGAGGAGGATACAAAGTGAGTCTGCCCAACTGATGTTGCCCTGCCAGTCTCTTCCAGGGCCGCTGCAAAGGACTGCACGCTCGCAAATCGCAGTTCCGGGTCCTTGGCCAGCGCCCGCACCACGACCTGCTCCACTCCCAGAGGGAGCGTTGAGACCTTCTCGGTCAATGATGGAGGAGGGGCAAGGGTGTGTTTGATCGCGATCTCCGTTGCCGTCCCCTGAAAAGGGCGATCACCACTCAGCCACTCATAGACGACGACAGCAAGGGCATACTGATCACTGGCGGGACTTGGATGGGCCTGGATCTGCTCAGGCGCCATGTAGGCGATGGTCCCGGCCGCGTCCTGGGCCTGTTGAGAGAGCGAACTGTGAATCACGGCGGCGATGCCAAAGTCACTGAGCAAGACCTCATCACGCCGCCCCAGCAGCATATTCTCTGGCTTGAGATCGCGATGAATCACTCTTTCCTGGTGCGCATAGTGCAAGGCTTCAGCGACTTGCCTGACGTAGGAGATGACGATAGAGAGTGGAAGCTGCGTCCCACGAGGGTGGCGCAGGCGCAGGTTGCCACCTGGGGCATACTCCATCACCAGGAAGGGCATTGCGCCTTCCACACCAAAATCCAGCACCTGCACGATATGGGGATGCCGCAGGCGAGCAATGATGCGCGCCTCGGTGAGAAAATCTTTCTCGTCCTGACCTGTAAGCTGCCCATGGAGCACTTTTATGGCGGCCTGGGTGTTCAGGTGGATATGCGTTCCCAGGTAGACGTCAGCGAAGTTCCCTCGTCCTAGAAGACGGACGAGACGATAGTTGCCAAGCTGCTGCCCTACCCGCTCGTTCATGGCCGCGCTTCCTCTGTGGGTGCGTGCTGATGAGCAAACCAGCCAACCCTTGCACAATGAATCCTGCTTACACGGGGGATGATGCTCAACGGTGAGCGTTATCTAGCCTTACTATACTCTACTGCAAGCAGATTTTCAACTTTTAAAGTTATAGGTACTCCCATCGCAGCTGGTTCGTGCGACG
>WNFM01190199.1_pt2 | contig 11351 bp, 11 predicted proteins | sample 5400271 | NCBI WGS metagenome assembly WNFM01 (sample SAMN13153352, study PRJNA577476) | soil metagenome | isolation source: 60 cm saprolite on Douglas fir-dominated hillslope | place: USA:California | collected 2013-09-17 | reverse complement strand
TCGCCTCGCGTCGCTGATCGGTGTGCCCGAGAAGAAGGATTCCATCACGTCGGTCGGCACCGCCGTCTGCGTCGACGGCACCACGACGATGTAGTCGCCCGGGGTCAGGCCCGCGATGCGGTACGCGCCGCGATCGTCCGTCGCGGCGCCCGGGCCCGCGGCGTATCGCCGGCGGCCGGCAACAAAGGTCCTACGCAGCGCCTGAACGCGCGTCTCCACGGCGGGATCGCCGGCCTCATCGATGATCGTGCCCGCGATCGCGCCGCATTTCCACATCCGCAGCTCGATCTCGGTAATCCGCTGGCCGGCCTCGACCGGGATCGGCTGCGTGCTGCCGCCAGGCCGGCGCTGTCCGTAGGTGGCGTTCACGTAGCCCCCCTTAGTCGCGGTGAGGACGAGGGCCCCCTTCCGAAGTCCCCGCAGCACGAAGTCGCCGCTGGCGTTGGTCAGGACGCGTGCGGGGCCGGACGCGGTGGGGCTCGTGACCACGACGGATCCGGCAGGCGTGACGATCGCTCCGGCGACCGGCCGGCCGCTCGCGGCGTCGACGACGCGGCCGGCGACGAGGGCATCCGGAGGCGGCTCCGGCAGCTGGGCCGCGAGCGCCAGGACGAGAACGATGGGCTTCACGAGTACCAGGTTTCTAAATGCTACGACAGGTTGACCCCCGGCCGAGCCCCATAGTACCTTTCACAGGTTAAGGTCCCACCTTTCCACATGACACACTCAACGGCCGGCGCACTGAAAAAGACTCCGCTGCACGCGCGGCACCGCGCCCATGGGGCACGCATGGTCGAGTTCGGCGGGTGGGACATGCCCGTCGAGTACTCGGGCATCACCGACGAGCACCTGGCTGTGCGGACCCGCGCCGGGCTCTTCGACGTCTCCCACATGGGGGAGATCGAGATCGCCGGAGCCGACGCCCTCAAGGCCGTCCAGCACATCACTTCCAACGACGCCAGCCGGCTGTCGGACAACCAGATCCAGTACTCCGCCCTTACGACGCCGCAGGGCACGTTCGTGGACGACGTGCTGACCTACAAGCTGGCCGACGGCCACTTCATGCTCGTCGTCAACGCGTCGAACATCGTGAAGGACTTCCACTGGATCGCCGAGCACGTGAAGGAGGCCGGCGGCGACGCGGTGGCCGTCAACACGAGCTCGCGCTACGGCCTGCTCGCGCTCCAGGGGCCGGCGGCGAAGGACGTGCTGCAGACGCTCACCGGCGTGGACCTGTCCGCGATCAAGTACTACTGGTTCGCGACCGGGGAGGTCGCCGGCGTCCGTGTCACCATCTCGCGGACCGGCTACACCGGGGAAGACGGGTTCGAGGTGTTCGTGCCCCCCAACGCAGCCGAGCGCGTGTGGGACGCGATCCTGCAGGCCGGCAAGCAGGCGGGCGTCATCCCCGCCGGCCTCGGCGCGCGCGACACGCTGCGCCTCGAAGCGGCCATGCGGCTCTACGGGAACGACATGGACGACACGACCACGGTGGTCGAGGCGGATCTGAACTGGATCGTGGGCTGGAAGAAAGCGTCCTTCATCGGCGCCGACGTGCTGAGACGCCAGAAAACGGAGGGCGCGCCGCGGAAGCTCGCCGGCTTCGAGATGCTGGAGCGCGCCATCGGGCGGCACGGCTACGACGCCTACGTGGACGGACAGAAGGCGGGCGTCGTCACGAGCGGGACGCAGACGCCGTACCTGAAGAAAGCGATCGGCATGGCGTACCTGCCGTCCGATCGCACGGATCCCGGGACCGAATTCGAGATCGACATCCGCGGCCGCCGCGTGAAGGCCGCCGTCGTGTCGATGCCCTTTTACAAGAGAGCGAAATGACTTACCCGACAGACCTCAAGTACACCAAAGACCACGAATGGATTCGCGCCGACGGCGGCACCGCGACCGTGGGCATCACCGACTACGCGCAGAAGTCGCTGGGCGACGTCGTCTACCTGGAGCTGCCGGCCGTCGGGCGCACGCTGAAGAAGGGCGAAGTCTTCGGCACGATCGAATCCGTGAAGGCGGTGTCGGAGCTCTACGCGCCCGTCAGCGGGGAAGTCACCGAGGTCCATTCCGCGCTCGCGCAGCATCCGGAGACGGTCAACAAGGACCCCCACGGCGCCTGGATGATCAAGGTGAAGGTGGCCGATCCCGGCGACGTTGGCAGCCTGCTCGATTCGGCGCAATACACGGACCTGACGAAGTGAGCACGAGAACGACCCTCGACCCTCGACCCTCGACCCTCGATTCGTTCCAGCACCGCCATATCGGGCCCGACGCCGCGCAGCAGGACGAGATGCTGCGGACGATTGGCATCCCGTCGCTCGGCGCACTCATCGATCAGACGATTCCCTCCGGCATCCGTTTCTCGAAGCCGCTGCAGCTCCCGCCGGCCGAAACCGAAGCGGCGTATCTGCGCCGGCTGCGCGGCGTCGCGGCGGAGAACACGGTCACGCGGTCCTGCATCGGCATGGGGTACTACGACACGCACACCCCGGCCGTGATCCAGCGCAATGTGCTCGAAAATCCCGGCTGGTACACGCCGTATACGCCGTACCAGGCGGAGATCGCCCAGGGACGCCTCGAGTCGCTGCTGAACTTCCAGACGATGGTCGGCGATCTCACGGGAATGGAGATCGCCTCCGCGTCGCTCCTTGACGAGGGTACGGCTGCGGCCGAGGCGATGACGATGTTCCATCGGCTGAGCGCGAAGAAGGCGCCGGCCGGGCACGACAGCGTGTTCCTGGTCTCGGCGCGGACGTTTCCGCAGACCCTCGACGTCCTGCGAGGGCGCGCGGTGCCGCTCGGCATCCGGCTGGAGATCGGCGATCCGGACACTCTCCCGGTGGACCGCGCCTTCGGGCTGCTGCTGCAGTATCCGGACGATCGTGGCGGGGTCCGCGATCTGCGCCCGGTCATCGACAAGGCGCACGCCGCGGGTCTGCTGGTGGCCGTGGCGACCGATCTGATGGCGCTGACCCTGCTGGTGCCGCCCGGCGAAATGGGCGCCGACGCCGTCGTCGGCAACTCGCAGCGCTTCGGCGTGCCGCTGGGATACGGCGGTCCGCACGCCGCGTTTTTCGCGACGCGCGAGTCGTTTGTCCGGCAGGCACCGGGGCGCATCATCGGCGTGTCGATCGACGCGCGCGGCCATCGCGCCTATCGCATGGCGCTGGCCACGCGCGAGCAGCACATCCGGCGCGAGAAGGCGACGTCGAATATCTGCACCGCGCAGGCGCTCCTGGCGAACATGGCGGCGATGTACGCCGTGTTCCACGGACCCTCAGGGCTGAGAGCGATCGGCGAGCGGATCCACAACATGGCGCGCGCCGTCGAGGATGCGCTGGTCGCGCACGGCCTGCGCCAGACCAACGCCGCCTACTTCGACACGCTGCGGATGGAGGGGGCGAACGCGGCCGGCGTGAGCAAGGCTGCCGCCGCGGCCGGCATCAATTTCCGGTATTTCGACGATGGCGCGATCGGCATCGCGGTCGACGAGACGACGACGATCGGGGACGTGGCCGATATCGTGAGGACGTTCGTCGCGGGCGGCACGCCGGTGTTCAAGGAGGGGATGCCGTTCGCGCTCAAAGCGCCGCGCGACCTCCGGCGCACCAGTCCGTACCTGACCCACCCGGTGTTCAATACGCATCACTCAGAGACCGGGATGATGCGATACATCCGCAGCCTCGAGCGCAAGGACATCGGCCTCGACACGTCCATGATTCCGCTCGGCTCCTGCACGATGAAGCTGAACGCCGCCGCGGAGATGCTGCCGGTGTCATGGCCCGGGTTCAGCCGGATGCACCCCTTCGTGCCGGTCGACCAGGCCCAGGGCTACGCGGGAGTCTTCCGCGATCTCGAGGCGGCGCTCTGCGAGATCACCGGATTCGCCGGCATGTCCCTGCAGCCCAACTCCGGGGCGCAGGGGGAGTTCGCCGGCTTGATGGTCATCCGCGCCTATCACCGCGACCGCGGCGACCTGCATCGCGACGTGGTTCTGATTCCCACCTCCGCCCACGGGACCAATCCCGCCAGCGCGACCATGGCCGCCATGCGCGTGGTGCTCGTGTCGTGCGACAGTCACGGGTACATCGAGCTCGACGACCTCCGCGCGAAGGCCGCCCAGCATCGCGACACGCTTGCGGCGCTGATGGTGACCTATCCCTCCACCTACGGGATTTTCGAGGAGCGGATCCGCGAGATCTGCGCGGTCGTCCACGAGCACGGCGGCCAGGTCTACATGGACGGCGCGAACATGAACGCGCAGGTCGGGCTGACGAGCCCGGCGTCCATCGGCGCGGACGTCTGCCACCTGAACCTGCACAAGACCTTCGCGATCCCGCACGGCGGCGGCGGCCCGGGCATGGGGCCGATCGGCGTCGCGGCGCACCTCGTGCCGTACTTGCCGGGCCACCCGGTCGTCCGTACGGGCGGCCCGAAAGCGATCCCCGCCGTGTCGGCGGCGCCGTGGGGCAGCGCGAGCATCCTGCTGATCTCCTACGGGTATGTCCGCATGCTCGGCGCGGACGGCATGACGGAGGCGACCCGCGTCGCGATCCTCAACGCGAACTACATCAAGGCGCGGCTCGAGGCGCACTATGGCGTGCTGTATGCGAACCACAACGGCCGCGTCGCGCACGAGCTGATCTTCGATTTGCGGCCGTTCAAGCAGGGCGCCGGGCCGTCCATCGACGAGCAGGACGTCGCGAAGCGCCTGATGGACTACGGCTTCCACGCCCCCACCGTCTCCTTCCCCGTGCCGGGGACGATGATGGTGGAGCCGACCGAGAGCGAGCCGAAAGCGGAGCTGGACCGCTTCTGCGACGCGCTGGTCGCGATTCGGAAGGAAATCCAGGCGGTGCTCGACGGGAAGGCGGATGCGAAGGACAACGTCCTGAAGAACGCGCCGCACACGGCCGGCGCCGTCACCGCGGATGCATGGCCGCACCCGTATTCGCGCGAGCAGGCCGCCTATCCGCTGCCGTGGGTGCGCGCGAACAAGGTCTGGCCGTCGGTCTCGCGCATCGACAACCCGTACGGCGATCGCAATCTGATGTGCGCCTGTCCGCCGATCGAGGCATACGCCTAGCCGCGCCGGCATTTGACTCGAGTGGTCAAATGGTCGTAAAATTGTGGTCATGGCGCCCAAGTCCAGGACAGCCGGGCTGACGCGGAAATCCGCCGGTTCACCATCGCTTCCGGCGGCCGAGTTCAAGACCCGGTGTCTCGAGCTCATGGATCGCGTGCGGGAGACTGGTATGGAGTACGTCGTGACCAAGCACGGCCGGCCCGTCGCGAAGCTCGTGCCCTATGTGGCGCCGCAACGGCGCAGCCTGTTCGGCGCGCTGAAAGGCTCGGTGCTGGCCTACGAGCGGCCGTTCGATCCCATCGACGGCGAGTACGATATCGAGCGCTGACGCGTGCTTCTGCTGGACACGCACGCCTGGATCTGGGCGCTCGAGGGAGACACCCGGCGCATCGGACGCCGCACCCGCCGGCTCCTCGAGCGGGCTGCGGCGCGGGATGAGATCCGGATATCGCCGGTAAGCGTGTTCGAGGTATGCGCGTTGCACGCAGCCGGCCGGCTGCGGCTGCCGCGGCCGCTCGAACAGTGGATCCACGCCGCGCTGGAGCCCTCGGGCATCCGTCTGGCGCCGCTGTCGCTCGAGGCGGCCGTTGATGCCGGTGCCATCGGTCGCGCGCTTGTGCCCGATCCGCTCGATCGTCTGATCGCCGCGACGGCGCGACAGATGGAGGCGGTCCTCGTGACGAGCGACTCGACGTTGCTGCATTACGCGGCGACCACCCGGACCGTGCGCGTCCAGGACGCTGCGCGCTGAGCGGCGCAGACGGTCGGCGAGGCGCTCAGGCCTGCCGGGTGAGCGCGCGGGTGAGATCCTGCGCCCGCTGGCGGTAGAGGGCCAGCAGCTTCCTCGTCACGGGCCCCGGTCTGCCGGAGCTGACGACGCGGTCGTCGACCTTGACGACGGGGCTCAACTCACGCGTCGTCGAGGTGATGAACATCTCGTCGGCGTCTTCGAGGTCCTTCGGCGTCAGGACTTCTTCGCGGACGTCAATCGCCAGCTCCCGCCCCAGTTCGAAGATGAACGCGCGCGTGACTCCTTCGAGAAGTCCCGCGGCCGACAACGGAGTGAGCGCGACGCCTCCGCGCACCATGAAGAAGTTCGCCTGTGAGCACTCCGTCAGCTCGCCGCGGTAGTTGCACATCAGCGCCTCTTCGGCGCCGGCGCGATACGCGGCCTGCATGGCGAGCGCGTTGTTCAACAGGTTGTTCGACTTGATGATCGGGTTGACCGACTTCGGATGGTTGCGCTGTATGTCGACCAGCGAGATCCGGATGCCGTCATCGAACACGCGGGCGGCGGGTGGCTCGAACGGCTTGACGATGATCACGACCGTGGGCTTCGGCGTCGACTTGATGTCGTAGCTCAGGTCCCCGACGCCGCGGGTCAGCAGGACCCGGATATACGCTTCGTCGAGCTGGCCCGCCGCGACCACCGTCTGGTCGATCCACCCAAGCAGCGTCGCGTCGTCAAACGGCACCTCGAGCAACAAGCGCTCGGCGGACCGCCGGAGGCGCTGCATGTGCCGGTCGTAGAGGAAGGGCACGCGGTTATACGTCCGCAGCGTCTCGTAAACGCCCTCGCCGTAGACGAACCCATGGTCGTACACCGGCACCACGGCCTGGTCCGCCGGGCTGATTCGTCCATTGACGTAGACGGCTCCGCGCATCGTCAATGATCCTAGCACCCGTTGACCGCAAACGGTAAACTGCAAACTGCGGACCGAGACATGCGGGTTTTGAACACTCAGCAGATGCGCGAGGCGGACCGGCAGACGATCGACGACGTCGGCCTGCCGTCCGTCGTGCTGATGGAGAACGCCGGCCGCCAGGCGGTGGCCGCCATGGAGGCGGCCTTCGAGGACCTGGCCACGAGTACCGTCGGCGTGCTGTGCGGCCGCGGCAACAACGGCGGCGACGGCTTCGTCGTCGCCCGGACGCTGGCGCAGCGCGGCATCGAGGCGACCGTCTTCCTGCTCGGGAGCGTGGGTGACGTCCGCGGCGACGCGCGCATCAACCTCGAGATCCTCGGCCGCGTCGGCCTGACGGTCGTGGAGATCACGACCGCGCAGGAGTGGGAGCTGCACTTCAGCGAGATATCCGAGTGCGACCTGATTGTCGACGCGATCGTCGGCACCGGTTTCCACGGACCGCTGACGGGGCTCTTGGAGACGGTCGTGGCCGACGTCAACGGGCTGGGCGTCCCCGTGGTGGCGATCGACCTGCCGACCGGCGTGTCGGCGGACTCGCACGAGCTCGAAGGGGAGGCCATCGAGGCCTCGATGACCGTCACGCTGGCCGCGCCGAAGATCCCGCTGATTCTCCCGCCCGCCGACGCCTACGGCGGCGATCTCGTGATCGCCGACATCGGGATCCCCGCGTCCGTGATCGACGAGCTCGAGGGCCCGTGGCTCGAGCTGCTGACGCGCGAGCGCATGCGCGAGCTGGTCCCGGCGCGCGCCGCCGATTCCCACAAGGGGGACTTCGGACGCGTGCTGGTCATCGCGGGTTCGGCCGGTCACACGGGCGCCGCGCACCTGGCGGCCCTCGGAGCGCTGCGATCGGGCGCCGGCCTCGTCACGATCGCGACCCCGCGGTCCTGTGTGGCGACGCTGGCCGCGATGATGCCGGAATACATGACGGAGGGGCTCGAGGAGACCGCCGCCGGCACCATCGATTTCAGCGCGGTCGACCGCGTGCTCGACCTGAAGGCGGACATCATCGCGCTCGGGCCGGGGCTCGGCCAGGATCCGTCGACGGCCGCCTTCGTCCAGGCGATCGTCGAGCGCGCCGGCGCGCCGCTGGTCCTCGACGCTGACGCGCTGAACGCGTTCAGCGGCGATCCGGAGCGGCTGACCGGGCGTGACGGGGTTGACGTGATCATCACGCCCCATCCGGGCGAGATGGCGCGCCTCCTCAACATCAGCATCGAACAGGTCCAGGCCGATCGGCTCGAGCACGCGCGCGAGTTCGCCGCCGCGCGCCGCGTCCACGTCGTCCTCAAAGGCCACCGCACGATCATCGCCGGGCCCGAGGGGCGGTCGTTCGTCAACCTGACGGGCAACGCCGGGATGGCGACCGGCGGCACGGGCGATCTGCTGACCGGTATGATCGCCGCCTGGTTCGCCCAGATTCTCGACCCGGAGGGAGCCTGCAAGCTCGCGGTCTATCTCCACGGGACCGCGGGCGACCTCGCGGAAGCCGACGAAGGGGAAGTCGCGCTCCTCCCGAGCGACATTGCGGCGCGCCTCGGCGACGCCGTCATGGAACTGACCGCCCGCCGCAAGGTGAAGCGCCAGGCCGAGGGTTCATGACCGAGCCACGCCGGAACAAGACTTTTCCGGCTTCGTCGGAGGCTACGGCGGACCCGCCGAAGCGCGTCGCGGAGGCGGCCAGGTCGGGCGCGTCCGAGACCGCCAGCGAATCAGAGACAGAAGCGGCAGGCGAAGCCTTGGGCCGCGACCTTCGCGCCGGCGACGTCGTCCTCCTCTACGGCGATCTCGGAGCGGGGAAGACCGCGTTTGTCCGCGGCATGGCGCGCGGGATCGGCGCCAATCCCGCCGACGTGTCGAGCCCGACGTTCACCATCGTGCAGGAATACGCCGGTCCATCGGCGACGCTCTATCACGTCGACCTCTATCGACTCGAAGGCGCCGAGATCGACGACCTCGGGCTCGAGGATCTGGTGTCGGGCGACGGTATCGTCGCCATCGAATGGGCGGAGCGCTGGACAGGCAGGCCCGACGATGTGATGGAGGTCAGGATCAAGGACCTGGGAGACGATCGGCGGTCGATAGAGCTCAGAAGTCTCCCTTAAGCGCGAATCCGGATCTAATCATCACCGCAATTGAGTATGATCATACTTTAAGTCATACTATTTGGCGTGAGCATCACTGAACGCGTCACGGTCACCTTATCCGCCGACCTGGTCGAGGGGATTGACCGGCTCGAACGGAATAGAAGCCGCTTCATCGCCGAAGCCGTCGAGCGCGAGTTGGCCCGACGTCGTCGCGAGAATCTCCTCAGCTCGGTCCGCAACCCCCATCCGGAGACTGTGGAACTGGCCGACGCCGGCTTGGAAGACTGGACCGGCGACTTGCCTGACGATGAGGGGCTCGTCGATGTGAGGGGAGGGACTGCCGTTCGCTGGGTCGAAGGGCAGGGCTGGGTGAAGGAGTCCGCGTGACCGTTGACCGCGGCACCGTCGTGCTCGTCGAGGTCGATCCGACGGTGGGTCACGAGCAGCGAGGTGTGCGTCCTTGCATTGCGGTGAGCGATCCGTCCGTCAATGCCGATCAGCGATTCCCCCTGATAGCCGTGGTGCCAGTGACCGGTACCTCGGGTGTGGGCGCGCTGTATCCTGCACTGGCAGCAGGAACGAGCGGCCTCACGAAACCATCGTACGCCCTCGTCGATCATCTTCGATCGATCGACAAGCGGCGCATCCGGCGCCTCTTCGGACAGGTGTCGTCCAACGAGCTCGCCGGCATCGACCAGGGACTCGCGCTGTTTCTCGGCCTGGGCACTGCGCCATAACGCTCGCCTGAGCCGTTCGACCGAACAGGGCTGCGAGTACCCGATCTTCTACTCCACCCGGTAATTCGGCGCTTCCTTGGTGATGATGACGTCGTGGACGTGGCCCTCGCGGAGGCCGGCGGGGCTGACGCGGATCATGCGGGCGTCGCGCTGGAGCGCGGGGATATTGGCGCAGCCGGTGTAGCCCATGCCGGCGCGCAGGCCTCCCATCAACTGGTGGACCATGGCGGCCACCGAGCCCTTGTGAGCGACCCGCCCTTCGATGCCTTCGGGCACGAGCTTCTCGCCGTCCTCGGGATTCGCTTCGAGGTCGAACTCGTCCTGGAAATAGCGGTCGCGGCTGCCGCGGCGCATGGCGCCGAGCGAGCCCATGCCGCGATACTCCTTGAAGCTGCGCCCCTGGAAGAGGATCAGCTCGCCCGGGCTCTCGTCCGTGCCGGCGAAGAGCGATCCGATCATGACGGCGCTCGCGCCGACGGCGATCGCCTTCGTGATGTCGCCCGAGTACCGGATGCCGCCGTCGGCGATCACCGGCACCTTGTGCGGCGCGGCGGCCCTCGCGCACTCGGCGACCGCCGTGATCATCGGCACGCCGATGCCGGCGACGACCCGCGTCGTGCAGATCGAGCCGGCGCCGATGCCCACCTTGACGGCGTCCACGCCGATCTCGATGAGCGCCTCGGTCGCTTCCCCCGTTGCCACGTTGCCGGCGATCAGATCGACCTGTGGGAACTGGCGCCGCAGCCGGCGGACCATGTCGAGCACTCCCTGCGAGTGACCGTGCGCGGTGTCGACGACGAGGACGTCGACATTCGCGGCGACGAGCGCCTCGGCGCGCGCGACCGTGTCCTTCGCCACGCCGACCGCGGCGCCGACGCGCAGCCGTCCCAGCTCGTCCTTGCACGCGTTCGGATACCGGATCGCCTTCTGGATGTCCTTGACCGTGATGAGCCCCTTCAGCCGGTACTGGTCGTCGACGACGAGGAGCTTCTCGACTTTGTGGCGGTGCAGGATGTCGCGCGCGGCGTCGAGCGTCGTCCCCACCGGCACGGTGAAGAGCGGCTCGCGCGTCATGATGTCGGAGATCGGGCGATCGAGGTTCGCCTCGAACCGCAGGTCCCGGTTGGTCAGGATGCCGACGAGGCGTCCTTCCTTGCTGCCGTCCTGCGTGATCGGCACGCCCGAGATCCGGTACTTCTTCATCAGCTCGAGCGCTTCGAAGATCCGGTTGCTGGGGGAGAGCGTAATCGGGTTGACGATCATCCCGCTCTCGGATCGCTTGACGCGATCGACTTCCGAGGCTTGCTCATCGACCGTGAGGTTCTTGTGGATCACGCCCATGCCCCCCTGCTGCGCCATGGCGATGGCCAGCCGGGACTCGGTGACGGTGTCCATTGCCGCGCTGGCGATGGGGACGTGCAGACGGATGTGACGGGTGAAGTTCGAGGAGACGTCGACTTCGCTCGGGAGCACGTTCGAGTGCCGGGGCACGAGCAGGACGTCGTCGAAGGTCAGCGCGGTGGTCAGGCCGACCGAAATCTGGTCAGCGTTCAGAATGTCGGTTCGGGTGTCCATTTATTTTCCGGGGGGCTTCGCCCCGCCGGACCCCCCTACACGCTCGCTCGCGTGGGCCCCGTGCCCCGCTCCGCTCACGTGACTCACTCGCTTTCGCTCGTTCGTGCATCTGACACTCAGCACGTTACGCCGCCGCTCCGTGACACTTCTTGTA
>WNFM01330824.1_pt3 | contig 11352 bp, 12 predicted proteins | sample 5400271 | NCBI WGS metagenome assembly WNFM01 (sample SAMN13153352, study PRJNA577476) | soil metagenome | isolation source: 60 cm saprolite on Douglas fir-dominated hillslope | place: USA:California | collected 2013-09-17 | reverse complement strand
CGCCGCGCGGCATCCAGCGGCAACGCTGCGATCACCTGCACAATGCCTTGCGCCAGGCCGGCATGGCGCGCGAGATGCTCGATCTCCTCCGATGGCCGGGCGGCAACACGTGCGGCCAGCGCAAACAGCGCTGACGAGGTGTCGTTGACATAGCCCTCCAGCGCCGCCATCGACGGCATCGGATCGTTGTAGAGATCGAACTGATGTTCGTCGATCAAGCGGGACAGCGGCTCGACCGGCAGCCGGAAATCGCGGATCGCCAGCAACAGTTCGGCCGCGACCGGATTGCCCTCGACGCCGCCATGGCCGGCGCCCGCCAGCATATCGGTCCACCATTGCAGCCGCATTTCACCCGGCAGCGGCTGGCTGACCTGGTCGCGCACCCGGGAAATCTCGGCATTGAAGGCGTAGATCGCAAGCAGCGCGCGGCGCGCGGCGGCCGGCATGAACAGCGTCGAGGCGTAGCGGACAAAATCGTGGGTGCGGACCAGATCGGCACAGACGCCGACGGAATCCGTGCGAGCTTCGGTCGCGCTCATGGCACCGCAATCAGCGCCGCCGCGACGCGCCGGCGCTCGCCCAGCATGATGTTGTAGGTGCGGATCGCGGGTCCGGTCTGCATCGGGTCCAGCACCACTTTTACGGCGCGCAACGCCTCGCGAAGGCCTCGGGGCGGTAGCCAGACATCCGTTCCCGTGCCGACAATCAGCGTATCGATGCTGTTGGCCGCCTTGAATACACGAGCCAGCGAAACTTCGTCGATCTCCTGCGGCTTCGTCACCGGCCAGGCCCAGATCGCGTCCGGCAGGCACAATAACGAACCCCGATGCGACATATCGGCGAACGCAAACCCGCCCTTGCCGTAGGCCTCGATCGGCGCCGATCTCGGAAGATGCGGAGCGTCCGAGGGGGCGGGCATTGTTACTTCTTCTTCGTCGGCTTATCCGGCGCGTCGCGGTGCTCGCCGACGCCGAGATAGATCAGGATCGGCGCTGCGATGAAGATCGAAGTGTAGGTACCGACCAGCACCACGCCGAACATCATGACCGCGGTGAAGCTGTGGATCGCGTGGCCGCCGAATAGCAGCAGCGCCAGCAACGCCAAGGTCACCGTGACGTGGGTGATGATCGAGCGCGACAGCGTCGAATTGATCGACTCGTTCAGCAATTGCGGCATCGGCATTTTCTTGTAGCGCCGCAGCATTTCTCTGATGCGGTCATAAATCACGACCGTGTCGTTCAGGGAGTAGCCGAGAATGGTCAACAGCGCCGCGATACTGGTGAGGTCGAAATCGACCTGCGTGATCGACATGAAGCCGATCGTCAGCACGATGTCGTGGACGTTGGCGATCATGGCGCCGAGCGCGAACTGCCATTCGAACCGGAACCAGAGATAGAGCAGGATCGCGAAAATCGCGAGCATCAGGCCGAGCATGCCGTAGGCCAGCAATTCGCCGGAAACGCGCGGCCCCACCACCTCGACGCGGCGATAGTCGACGGCATCGCCGAGCGCGCCGCGAACTTTTTGCACGGCCGCCTGCTGCGCGGCATCGCCGCCGGGCTGTTCGGCGACGCGGATCAAGACGTCGGCGGGACCGCCGAACTGCTGGAGCTGAATGTCACCAAGCCCGAGATTGCCCAGGGTCGCGCGCATCGTGGCGAGATCGGCCGAGCCGGACTTGGACTGGACTTCCATGAGCGTGCCGCCCTTGAAGTCGATGCCGAAATTCAGCCCGTGGGTGAAGAACAGCGTGATCGCCAGGATCGACAGCAGTGCCGAGATCGGAAAGCTGATGCGGCGAAAGCGGGTGAAATCGAAATGCGTATCGTCGGGCACGATGCGCAGCGACGGCAGCCAGCCAAAGCAGCTAACGACCGTCAGCGCGACAATCAGCACGCCCAGCGCGATGAGAACGAAGTGAGTCACAGGCTGGATCCTTAGATCGGCACGGTCTTCGGCCGCTTCCAGCGCACCCAGCCCGCGACGATCAGGCTGGTCAGCGTAAAGGCGGTGAATACCGTGGTGATGATGCCGATGCCGAGCGTCACGGCGAAACCGCGCACGGGACCGGTACCAATATAGAACAGCACCGCGGCCGCGATGAAGGTGGTGATGTTGGAATCGAGAATGGTCGACAGCGCACGCTTGAAGCCGGCGTCGATCGCCGAAATCGCGGTGCGGCCGCCGCGCAATTCCTCGCGGATGCGCTCATAGATCAGCACGTTGGAGTCGACAGCGATACCGACGGTCAGCACGATGCCGGCGATACCCGGCAGCGTCAGCGTGGCGTTGAGCAGCGACAGCACGCCGAAGATCATCGCGACGTTGATGGCAACCGCGATGTTGGCGAACACGCCGAACAGCCGATAGGTCACCAGCATGAACACGATGACCATGATCGAGCCGACATAGGCTGCGAGTTCGCCCTTTTCGATCGAGTCCTGGCCGAGGCCGGGACCGACGGTGCGCTCCTCGATGATGGTCAACGGCGCCGGCAGCGCACCGGCGCGCAACAGGATCGACAGATCGTTGGCGGCCTGCACGGTAAAGCTGCCGGAAATCTGGCCCGAGCCACCGGTGATGGGTTCGCGGATCACAGGCGCCGAAATCACCTCGTTGTCGAGCACGATGGCAAAGGGCTGGCCGACGTTTTCCGTCGTCGCTTGCGCGAATTTGCGCGAACCCGAGGTGTTGAAACGGAAACTGACGATTGGTTCGTTCGAGCGCTGGTCGAAGCCCGGCTGGGCGTCGGTCAGGTCGCCGCCGGAAACCAGCACCTGCTTCTTGATGACGTAAGGCACCTTCGGCGAGGTCGAACTCATCAGCACTTCGGAGTCGGCCGGCACCCTGCCCTGTTGCGCCTGATCCGGCGGGACGGTGAGGTCGACCATGCGGAAGTCGAGCTTCGCGGTCTTGCCGAGCAATTCCTTCAGCCGGGTCGGATCCTGCAGACCCGGCACCTGCACCAGGATGCGGTCGGTGCCCTGGCGCTGGATCAGCGGCTCGACGGTGCCGAGTTCGTTGACGCGTCGCTCGACGATCTGGATCGACTGTTCGACCGATTGGCGGATACGTTCGGTGATCGCGGCTGGCGGCACAGTGAGCCGGATCAGCCCGCCGCCGGCATCGGAGACTTCGAGGCTGCGCTGGCCGCTGGATCCCACCAGGCCGCCGAGCGGTTGCGACAGTTCGCGCAACTTGGTCAGCGCGGTCGCAAGATCAGCGTCCTTGACACGAACTTCGACAGAGTCCGCTTTGGCGGCCAAACCGGTATAGCCGATCTTGGCGTCGCGCAGCGTGCGGCGGGCGTCGTCGCGAACCTGGTCGAGCTTGTCCTTCTTGACCGAGTTGGAATCGACCTCAAGCAGGATATGCGAGCCGCCCTGCAGATCGAGGCCGAGCACGAGATGGCGCTGCGCCCAGACCGGCCAGGTCTTGACCTGCGCCTCAGGGAAGAAGTTCGGAACAGCGCACAGGCAGACCACAAGCGCGGTCAGAATGATCCCCAGCGCCTTCCACCGTGTGAAATACAACATCGAGTTGACCCGTCAGATCCAAAGAAAATAGGCGCAAATACGCAGCGAGAGCGGCGCGAAAAACGTTAGCTCGCCGACGTCTCGTCCTTGGCTTCCGCCTTTTCCTTGGCCGGTTCGCCCTTGGCGCGAACGCCCGAAATCATCTGCCGCATCTGCCGCACGCGGACGCCGTCCGAAATCTCGAACTCGATCTGGTCGTCGTCCACCACCTTGGTCACCTTGCCGACCAGGCCGCCGGAAGTCACGACGGTGTCGCCGCGGCGGATGTTCTTCACCAGTTCGGCATGGTCCTTCACCTTTTTCTGCTGCGGACGCAGGATCAGGAAGTACATGATCACGAAGATCAGCGCGAACGGCAGCAGTGACATCAACATGCTGTTGGCATCGCCACCGGCTGCAGCCTGGGCGTACGCAGGGGTAATCAGCATTCGAACAATCCTCGTGAAGAGCGGGAAAGAACCGGCCCTGCCTGGGCATCAAGGCCTGGGCAACGCACCGGTCCGGGCAAATTCGCGCGGACTATAGCGGCGGCGGGCCCAATTGCAACGCTGCCAGATCCCTCATTTAGGGCGCTTGCGGGAGCTTCCAAGGCCCGTTATGGCTGCGCGGTCAGGAACCCCCAGAATGTCAAAAAGAGCCAAGAAAACAACGCCCCGCGCCGCCTCCAAGGCGGCCTCGCGGAAGGTTGCAAAAACCGCGACAAAACGTCCGGCGGAGCCCTCGAACGGCGCCACCGCCGAGCGGATCGCCGCGGCGCTGGAAGCCATCTCCAGCCACCTTTCCGCGGCCTCCCCGGCGGCCGGGAATGTTGAGTCGTTCGGCGCCGCCGACGCCTTTGTCTGGCATCCGGACGGCCGGCTGGCGCCGGTCCCGCGCGTCAGCCGCGTCGACCTCAGCCTGCTCAAAGGGATCGACCGGATGCGCGACATCCTGATCGAGAACACCGAGCGGTTCGCCGACGGCCTGCCCGCCAACAATGCGCTGCTCTGGGGCGCGCGCGGCATGGGCAAATCGTCGCTGGTGAAGGCGACGCATGCCAACATCAATGTCGACCGCAAGCCGGCCGACCGGCTCAAGCTGATCGAGATTCACCGCGAGGACATCGAGAGCCTGCCCGGTCTGATGGACCGTCTGCGCAACTCCTCGTTCCGCTTCATCGTGTTCTGCGACGACCTCTCCTTCGACGGCAACGACGCCTCCTACAAGTCGCTCAAAGCGGTGCTGGAAGGCGGCATCGAGGGCCGTCCCGACAACGTCATCCTCTACGCCACCTCGAACCGCCGCCACCTGCTGGCGCGCGACATGATCGAGAACGAGCGCTCGACCGCGATCAATCCGGGCGAAGCTGTCGAGGAAAAAGTGTCGCTGTCGGACCGTTTTGGTCTCTGGCTCGGTTTCCACCGCTGCAGCCAGGACGAATATCTGGCGATGGTGCACGGCTATTGCAGCCATTTCGGCATCAAGATGGACGATGCCGAACTCGAGCGCGAGGCGCTGGAATGGTCGACCACGCGCGGCTCGCGCTCCGGGCGCGTGGCCTGGCAGTTCACGCAGGAGCTGGCGGGCCGGCTGGGTGTCAGGCTGGCGGGGAAGTAGCAGAGCGCTCCGCACCTTGAACGCGCCACCATCTCAAATGTCATGCGCGGGCTTGACCCGCGCATCCATCATTCTTCAAAAAAGCATTTCCTTCAGGGGATGGATTGCCGGGTCAAGCCCGGCAATGACAGCTAGGCCCCGTTGAGGAATTGAAGCGGGTCAACCGGCGAAGATCCTTTACGGATCTCGAAGTGGAGTTGCGGCGACCCCACCTCGCCCGATTGACCCGACTTGGCAATGATCTGACCGCGCTTGATCGTGTCCCCGCGCTTCACCATCAGTTCACTCGCATGGGCATATGCGGTGACGTAACCGTTGGAGTGCCGAACCAGAACCAGATTGCCGTAACCCTTCAGTTCGTTGCCGGAATAGGCAACGACGCCGTCTTCCGCCGCCTTCACCGGCGTGCCTTCCGGCACCGCCAGATTGATACCGTCATTGGACTTGCCGTTGGTCTTGGCGCCGTAGCTCGTGATCACCTTGCCGCGCACCGGCCAGCGGAAGGTCGGCAACGCGCCGGTGGCTTCGCTGGGCTTGACGGCCGGCGCCTCGGCGACGACGGGTTTTTCTTCCGTAACATTGGTGGTGGCCTGCGCCAGGCGCGCGCTTTGCGGCGGCACCGCGGCTGCGGCCATTCTGGTGCCGGGCGCGGCAACGGCTGCGACCGACTGAACCGGCGCGGCAGCAACCGGCTGCAACGCTGGCGCTGCGGCGGCAGATTTTGCACCGGGCACGGTGAGTTTCATGCCGAGGCTGAGCTTGGCCGACCTGTCGAGATTGTTGGCTCGCGCCAGCTCCGCCACCGGGACATGGTTGCGGCGCGCGATGCTCATCAGGGTATCGCCGCGATTGACGATATGAACGCTCGGCGGTGCAGCGACAGGCTTGCTGGCCGGCGGTGCGACTGATGGCGCGGATGCCAACGCCGGCGCGGCGACGGCCGCGGTCTGACGCGGAATGATCAGTTGCTGGCCGGGCGAGAGCGCGCGCGGCCCCTTGTATCCGTTGGCCTGCAGGATCGCTGCGGACGAGACGTTGTAGCGCTTCGAAATAATGTCGAGCGTATCGCTGGTGCCGACGATAATCGTGGTGCTGCTTGGCGCCGGCGGATGGGCTGCGGCGACGGAGCGCGGCGCAACCGAGCCGGTGGTCTCGAGCTGCGGACGGGCTGGCGGCGGCGCGTAGGACGACAGCCCGCGCCCGCCTCCGGACACGCCGCTGGATGCGACCGGATAGGAGCGAGGGGCTGCGACCGCGGGCGGCGGCAGCGCTTGCGACTGGTACTGCTGCGTCTGCGGCCGCGCGTATTGCGGCAGCTCGCGGCGCTCGACGGCGGGCGTCGGGACCGAACCGGTGGCCTGGGGCTCGGAGGCAAAGGGGTTGGAATAATTCTGGGAAAGTCGCGTCGACATATCGGCGCTGCAGCCGGAAAACCCAACTGACATCAGCGCCAGCACCGCAAATCGCGGCGCGCTACGCGAGCGAAGTAACTCGACGAAACGGGACATGGTTACTCACTGGTACGCAACAAAATACTGTTTTGAGTAAACACGTCCCGAGTAAACAACAACCGCCAATCCGGGATTCTACAGCTCGCGCGCGATCCCCGGCAGCGCCGGCACGAAGCGCACATCGACCAAATCCTTGCTGTCGAAGCCGCCATCGGTTTTGGTGACGCGGACCAGCGTCTGGGTCCCGTGATGCGGCCCGACCGGCGCGATCAGCACCCCACCGGGCTCCAGCCGCTGCAGCAGGCCGTCCGGGATTTTCTCCATCGCCGCCGTTACGATGATGCGGTCGAAGTCGCCGGCGCCTGCCGGAATGTCGAAGCCGTCGCCGAACATCACCTCGATGTTGTGATAGCCGAGCTTCTCCAGCCGGGCGCGCGCGCTTTCGGCCAGCGTCCGGTAGCGCTCGATGGTAAAGACATGCCCGCACAACCGCGACAGCACCGCGGCCTGGTAGCCGGAGCCGGTGCCGATCTCGAGCACCTTGTGATGTTTGCGGAGCTGCAACTGCTCGGTCATGTAGGCGACCACAAAGGGCTGGCTGATGGTCTGCCCGCAGGCGATGCCAAGCGCGCTGTCGCGATAGGCGTACCCCCGATCGGCCACCGTGACGAACGCCTCGCGCGGCACCTCTTCCATGGTGCGCAGCACGGCCTGATCGCTGATGCCCCGCCGCCGCAGGCTGAGCTGGAACATCATCTTTTCGGGCGGTTCTTGGGACATGATATCTCTTGGCGGGATCTCTTAGCGGGCTTGGCCGCCGATCCTGAGCTTCGGGCCGACCGTGATGCAATAGCGGCGGTCCGATTAAGGAACAATTTCCTGAAAAATCCGGTTCCCTCACCTGGAACCGTTACTCCCTGGCGGCGTTACAGCCCCGGAAAATTGATAGCAGGCAATCGTGTTGCCCATGCAGGCCGGCGTTGCGCCGGGGGGTGTTTTTTGCGAACCTCGGCGCTCGGAAGAGCAAGGATTCCATCATGATCGCGATACGGCCGGAGGGCTGTTCTGTTTTCCTCGTCGAGGACGAAGTCATGATCCGGATGATGGTAGCCGATATGCTCGAAGAGCTGGGCTACAGCGTTGCGGCCGAAGCCGGTGAAATCAGCGAGGCGCTCAGGCTGGTGCAGTCGGCCGACTTCGACCTCGCCATTCTCGACGTCAACGTCAACGGCAAGGTGATCACGCCGGTGGCCGAACTGATCAAGGCCAAAGGCCGCCCGTTCATTTTCGCGACCGGTTACGGCTCCTCGGGCCTGCCGGTGGAATATCGCGATCGTCCGGCGCTGCAGAAGCCGTTCCAACTGGAAACGCTGGCCCAAATGATCGACAGCACGCTGAAGAGCGCGGCGGTTTAGGGCAGCGAATTTGCTGGCGACACTGCTGGTTAGACGTCATCCTGAGGTGCGAGCACTTGCGAGCCTCGAAGGACGACGTGGATGGGGATTTTTGTTTATATGCTTCGGTGCTCGGACGGCTCGTACTATGTCGGAAGCGCCACAGGAGACGACCTCGGTCCCCGTATTGACCAACACAACGTCGGATCACGTGTGGGCTATACGCTCTCGCGACGCCCAGTCGTACTTGTATGGTCTGAGCACTTCGATCGGATAACCGACGGAATTGCCGTCGAACGAAAGCTTAAAGGTTGGAGCCGCGCGAAGAAGGAAGCGCTCATCGGCTCAGATTGGGCCAAGATCAGTCAGTTGGCACGGCGGCGCGGAGGTGCAGCCAAGACCGGATGAACCGCATCCTTCGAGGCTCGCCGAAGAGGCTCGCACCTCAGGATGACGAAGCGATGCTGTCCGCCCTATTTCAGCGTCGTCGTCAGCGCGTCCGAAAATGCCTCGTCGGTACGATCGAGCCGCAGCGGCGTAACCGAGACATAGCGCGCGACCAGCGCTGCAAGGTCGGTGCCTTCGGCCGGCACTTCCATCGCCGCGGCGCGCTCAAAGCCGAGCCAGAAATACGGATTGCCGCGGCCGTCATGGCGCTTGTCGACTTTCAGGAAGCCAACATTGCGCTTGCCCTGCCGCGTCACACGGACGCCCTTGACCAGGTCGGGCGTGCAGGCCGGAAAATTGACGTTGATCACGGTGTTCTTCGGCACGCCGGCGGCGATCACCTTGCGCAAAATGTCGGGGCCGAATTTCAGCGCGGTGTCCCACAGCGGCGCGTGTCGGGTCTCGATGGAAAATTCCTGGCTCAGCGCGAACGACGGAATTCCGAGAATGGTGCCTTCCAGCGCGCCGGCGATGGTGCCGGAATAGACCACGTCTTCGGCGACGTTGCGGCCCTTGTTGACGCCTGACAGCACCAGATCGGGTCCCTTGTCGCCGAGGATGTGGCGGGATCCCATGATCACGCAATCGGTCGGCGTGCCCCGCACCGCGAAGTGGCGCGGACCGACTTCGCGCAGCCGCAGCGGATCGTTCAGCGACAGCGAGTGCGAGACGCCGGACTGATCGAGCTCCGGCGCCACGATCCAGACGTCGTCCGACAACGCACGCGCGATCTCTTCGACGACCTTCAGGCCGGGGGCATGGATGCCGTCGTCATTGGTGCAGAGAATTCGCATCCGCCAAAGTGCCTTCCGGTTCGGGGTGGTCTGAGCTGCGGGCGTCGTCTTATCCGGCTATCGCCGCCGAGGCAAACCGGCCGGGCTTTCTCAGATTTTCCGCGCCACCACGCGCCAGGGGCGGACGAATCTGGCGCGGCCCTCATACCTCATTTGAAACAGTGTCGGTGGCGGGTTTGGCGGCTCGACCGGAACCGGCGTGGCGACCACGGGCGCTTTTAACTCGGCGATCGCTTGCGGCGGTTCGACGGGGTCGGGCTTCGGCGTTTCCGGTTTTGGCACAATAGGCTTTGCGACCTCGGTAATCGCCGCCATCGGCTTCATCGCCAGCGGTCGTGCGACTTCCGCCGGCGGTGCAACCACGCTGGCCGGTTGCGGATAGCGCGACCGCGCGAGGGCGAGGCCCTTGTCGAAATCAGCTATATTCAGCCACTCCTTGGCGTGGAGGCCTTCGATGAGATCGTCGTCCCATAATTTGGAGACCTCGATATCGAAGAAGCCCTGCAGCTTCTGATCGATCAGCTGCAACCCGTGGCCAGTGACCGCCCATTGCCTTCCGATCCAATGGATGTTGCGATGCAGCGGCATTTTTACATTCGCTATTTGTCGCGCGCGATGACCTTGAGCCCGCCCATATAGGGCTGCAGCACGGCGGGCACTGCGATCGAACCATCTTCCTGCTGATAGGTTTCCATGACGGCAATCAGCGCGCGGCCGACCGCCGTGCCGGAGCCGTTCAGCGTATGCACGAAACGCGGCTTGCCGTCGGGCCCGCGAGAGCGTGCATCCATCCGGCGCGCCTGGAAATCGCCGCACACCGAACAACTTGAAATTTCGCGGTAGGCACCGCCCTCACCTTGACTTGAAAATTGTCCTGGCATCCAGACCTCGATGTCGTAGGTCTTCTGCGCCGAAAAACCCATGTCGCCGGCGCACAGTGTCATGACGCGGTAATGCAGGTCGAGCCTCTTCAGCACCTCTTCGGCGCAGGACAACATGCGCTCGTGCTCGTCGATGCTGGTTTCGGGCGTTGCGATCGAAACCAGTTCGACCTTGGTGAACTGATGCTGCCGGATCATGCCGCGGGTATCGCGTCCGGCCGCACCCGCTTCGGCGCGGAAGCACGGCGTCAGCGCGGTGAGCCGCATCGGCAGCTCTTTCTCGTCGACGATGGATTCGCGAACGAGATTTGTCAGCGAGACTTCGGCCGTGGGGATCAGGCCAAGACGATCGGTCTGCAACCGTCCATCGGGAGTGGCGAGCAATTCGCCCTTGATGGCCCAGAACTGATCGTCCTCGAACTTCGGCAACTGCCCGGTGCCGAACATCACTTCGTTCCTCACCAGTAGCGGCGGATTGATCTCGGCGTAGCCGTGCTCGTTGGTATGGAGATCGAGCATGAATTGCCCGATCGCACGCTCCAATCGCGCTAAGCCCTTCTTCAGCACGACGAAGCGCGCGCCGCTCAGTTTGGCGGCGGCCTCGAAATCCATGTAGCCGAGCGCGCCGCCGAGATCGTCATGCGGTTTGGTCGTGAAGGCGTAGGTCCGGATCTTGCCGTAGACATGGCGCTGCACGTTGCCGTGCTCGTCGACGCCTTCGGGGACCTCGTCGAGCGGCAGGTTCGGAATTGCGGACAATTCGGTCGCGAGATCTTCGTCGGCCGTCTTCGCCGTCAACTCGAGCTCCGGCATGGTGGTCTTGAGTTCAGCGACCTCTGCCATCAACGTGTTGGCGCGCGCGTCGTCCTTGGCTTTCTTGGCTTCGCCGATTTCCTTCGACGCCGCATTGCGTCTTGCCTGCGCCTGCTCCGAGGCCAGGATCGCCGCGCGGCGCCTTTCGTCGATCGCGAGCAGCGACGCCGACAACGGCGCCAGCCCGCGGCGCTTCAGCGCCGCGTCAAATGCGGCAGGGTTGTCGCGGATCGCTTTGATGTCGTGCATGGCCAGTCCTGAGGCGAAATTTCCAACGAGTCGTCATGCCCGCGAAGGCGGGCATCCAGTAACCCGAATAGGCAGGTTTTGGAACACTGAAGGTCACACCGGCGCCGACTGACGGCTGATATCCCGCGAGGCTGTGGCGTACTGGATACCCGCCTTCGCGGGGTAAGACAGCCGACCTATTCCGCCGGATC
>WNFM01328222.1_pt1 | contig 11352 bp, 14 predicted proteins | sample 5400271 | NCBI WGS metagenome assembly WNFM01 (sample SAMN13153352, study PRJNA577476) | soil metagenome | isolation source: 60 cm saprolite on Douglas fir-dominated hillslope | place: USA:California | collected 2013-09-17 | reverse complement strand
TCTGCGCGAGCTGCTGGGCGCGCTGAGACTGCCTTTGTCGCCGCCTTCCGAGACGCGTGACGCGGAGACGGAGGTCGCATCGAATTTCGACGCCGACACGTTTCGAGCCGCGGTCGACCGTGCAATCCGGTACGTTCACGACGGGGACATCATGCAGGTCGTGCTGTCGCAGCGTCTGTCGCGCCCGTTCGCCGGGTCTTCGCTGTCCTTGTATCGGGCTCTGCGCTCGATCAACCCGTCGCCGTATATGTTCTATTTCGATTTCGGCGACTTCCAGGTGGTCAGCGCCTCGCCCGAAATCCTGGTCCGTCTGGAGCGTGGTACGGTGACCGTGCGCCCGATCGCAGGAACACGCCGTCGCGGGGCGACGCAAGACGAGGACGTCGCGCTGGAGCGCGAGTTGCTTGGCGATCCGAAGGAGCGTGCGGAACACGTGATGCTGGCCGATCTCGGCCGCAACGACGTCGGGCGCGTCGCCGCGACGGGGACCGTCCGGCTCACCGAAACGATGACGGTCGAGCGCTACTCGCACGTGATGCACATCGTCTCGAACGTGGAAGGACGACTGCGGGACGGGCTGGATTGCGTCGACGTGTTCCGCGCGGCATTTCCCGCGGGAACCGTAAGCGGTGCGCCCAAGGTACGTGCCATGGAGATCATCGACGAGCTCGAGCCGGACAAGCGCGGCGTCTACGCGGGTGCCGCCGGCTATCTGGGATTCAACGGCGATATGGACCTGGCCATCGCGATCCGCACGGCTGTGGTGAAAGACGGCCAGATGCACGTGCAGGCGGGCGCCGGGATCGTCGCCGATTCGGTGCCCGAAAGCGAATTGCAGGAAACCCGTGCCAAGGCGCGCGCGGTGCTGCGGGCGGCCGAGATCGCCTTGAGCGGAATGGACAAGCGGGCATGATCCTAATGATCGACAATTACGATTCCTTCACCTGGAATCTGGTGCAGTATCTGGGCGAACTGGGCGCGGACGTCAGGGTGTTTCGCAACGACGAGATCGCGGCGGCGGACATCGCCGCGATGAAACCGAAAGGCATCGTCATTTCACCCGGGCCGTGCACTCCCACTGAAGCGGGGATCTCACTCGACGCGGTACGCGAGTTTGCCGGCCAGATCCCGATACTGGGCGTGTGCCTCGGCCATCAGGCGATCGGCCAGGCTTTCGGCGGCGAGGTCGTGCATGCGGGGAAAGTCGTCCATGGGAAAACCTCGACGATCAGCCATTCCGGCCTCGGCGTGTTTCGCGGGCTGCCGAGCCCTTTCGTCGCGACGCGTTACCATTCGCTGGCGATCCGCCGCGCGACCCTGCCCGACTGCCTCGAGGTCACCGCAGAATCCGAGGACGGCGAGATCATGGGCGTGCGCCACCGCGAGTTCGCGGTGGAGGGTGTGCAGTTCCACCCCGAGTCTTTTCTCACCGAGCATGGGCACGCGCTCTTGAAAAATTTCCTGCAACGGGAGGCGGCATGAGCATCACGGTCCAGGAAGCGCTGACGCGGACCATCGAGCACCGCGAGATATTCCACGACGAGATGCTCGATCTGGCGGGCAAGTCTCGCCCGTCATGATCGCCGCCATCGTCGTAGGGTTGCGAGTGAAGAAGGAGACCATCGGTGAGATCACCGCAGCCGCTCAAGTGATGCGCGAGCTCGCGACGCGGGTGACGGTGAAGGATCCTGACAATCTGGTGGACATCGTGGGCACCGGAGGGGACGGTGCGCACACCTTCAATATTTCGACCGCGTCCATGTTCGTTTGCGCCGCGGCCGGCGGCCGCGTCGCCAAGCACGGCAACCGGGCCGTGTCTTCGCAGTCGGGCAGTGCGGACGTGCTGGAGGCGCTGGGCGCAAACATCAACCTGAAGCCCGACCAAGTGGGCCGCTGCATCGACGAGATAGGGGTCGGTTTCATGTTTGCGCCGGCGCACCACGCGGCGATGAAGCACGCCGCCGCGGTGAGGCGCGAGCTCGGCGTACGCACCCTGTTCAACATTCTCGGACCGCTCACCAATCCGGCCGGCGCGCAGACGCAGCTGATGGGCGTTTTTCATCCCGATCTCGTCGGAATCCAGGTCCGGGTGCTGCAGCGGCTCGGGGCGCGCCACGCGATCACAGTCTACGGGCTGGAAGGCTTGGACGAGATCTCAGTGAGCGGCCAGACGATGATCGGGGAGCTGAGGAACGGCAAAATCCTCGAGTATACGATTCACCCCGAAAAATTCGGCTTGCCCGTGCATGACCCGAAAGCGCTGCGCGTGACAACGGTGGAAGAGTCGCGAAACGTTGTCGTGGCGGCGCTGGAAAACAGGGCCGGAGCCGCGCGTGACATCGTCGCGCTCAATGCCGGAGCCGCGATCTACGTCGCCGGCAAGGCCGCAAGTCTCGAGGACGGTGTGGAGAAGGCGTTCGACTTGATCAAGAGCGGTGCCGCGCGCTCCAAGGTAGACGCATTCGTGAAATTTACCCAGCAACTCGCGCGTGGCTGATATCCTGGACAGGATCCTCGCGGTCAAGGCCGAGGAAATCGCAAAGGCGAAGAAAACCCTGGACGCGGCATCCGCGCGACGCCAGGCGGAGGCCGCGGCAAAACCGCGGGATTTTATCGGCGCCCTGCGCGCGAAAATCACCGCCGGGAGGCCGGCGGTGATCGCCGAGATCAAGAAGGCGAGTCCGAGCAGGGGCGTTCTTCGCGAGCGATTCGATCCGGCAGCGATCGCACGCTCCTACGCACTGCACGGAGCGGCCTGCCTCTCGGTGCTCACCGACGAGCAGTTTTTTCAAGGCCGAGGCGAGCACTTGACCAAGGCGCGCGCGGCCTCCGGTTTGCCGGCACTGCGCAAGGATTTCGTGATCGATCCGTACCAGGTGTACCAGTCGCGCGCTCTGGGCGCCGATTGCATCCTGCTCATCGTGGCTGCGCTCGTGCCGCTGCAAATGCGAGAGCTGGAGGCTGCCGCGGCGGCGCTCGACATGGCAGTCCTCGCCGAAGTGCACGATCGCGCCGAGCTCGATCGCGCGCTCGAGCTCGCCACTCCGCTCATCGGCATCAACAACCGCGACCTCCGCAGCTTCGAGACTTCGCTAGCGACGACTCTCGCATTGTCGCCCCATGTTCCGGCGCCACGGATCGTGGTGACCGAAAGCGGGATTGTCGCCCCCGAGCATGTAGCGCGCTTGCGACGAGCCGGGGTTCACGCATTCCTGGTGGGAGAGGCCTTCATGCGCGCTCAGGATCCCGGGAAAGAGCTCGAACGTATGTTTTTAACTATTTGATATGAAGCCATATATATCAGCTCAACCTCGGGTGTTGCGGAAACGCAACATCGACTGATCTTTAAGTGCAAAAATTCACGCGTCATATTGAGTTTGCGAGTCCCGATGGGCAGAATTGCAACAACCTCCAACAGGGGTTAAGCGGGCGGCTCGATCCGGCTGCCCTCGAGTCAAGTCAAATATGAAGAGGAGATAATCTCGATGAACAAGAAGCTAATGGCAGTGGCAGTCGCCGGCGCCCTGACTGCGCCGGGCCTCGCTGTTGCACAGGTCGGCGGCACCGCGGGCGTGTCGCTCTACGGGCGCCTCGACACGGCGGTCATGCTTCAGAAATTTTCCGACAATGGCGTGCAGTCCGGGGGGGGTGTCGGGATTCCTTCAGTGAACAAGAACGACATCTTTTCGCCGGGTAACGCTTTGGGCTTTCGCGGCAGGGAAGACCTGGGCGGCGGCACAGCGGCGTGGTTCCAGCTGGAGACAGGCGTGTGGCCGGATGGACGCCTGGAAGCGGGGGCGACCACGGGTGCTCATTTCGGCGGTAGGAACTCGGCGGTCGGCTTCTCGAGCGCCGGGGGCGATGTCCTGTTCGGCATCTGGGACACGCCTTACAAGGTCGCGTACGGTACCGGCAATCTGGTGAACTCGGGCGGATTCGCATCCTCCGGGATCATCATGGGGAACGGCGATACCACGGGCGCTCTTAACAATCCGCTGTGCACGAACACGGTGAGCAACGCCACTGGTACTCCAGCCGTAGGCGCCAACAGCGTGTGCGTAACCGAAGCGACTGCCAACGGCACCGCGTGGTCGCGGCGCGTCAACAACTCGATCCAGTACTGGTCGCCGGTGTTCAGCGGTGTGCAGTTCAGGCTGATGACGGCACTGGCCAACTACCAGTCGCCCGACAACGCTGTCCTTCAACCCGGTGGCACGCCGAAACCGAAAGAGTATTCGGGCAACGTCACCTGGGCGCGCGGACCTCTCGCACTGGCTTTTGGGCTTGACTCTCATGAGGGACTTCGCCCGAACACGGCTGCGGGTGGGGTGCCCAATCCCAAGGACACTGCGGTTCAGTTCGGCATCAAGTGGGATTTCGGTATGGCCCAAGTCGGCGGGGGACTCGAGCAGCTGAAATACGGCAATAACGCCACAGCGGGCGCCGTAGACACCGGGATGAAGGTGTCCGCCATTGTCCTCAACGGCCGGGTTAACGCGGGCCCTGGCCAAGTGTGGGGCAGCTACAGCAAGACCCCGGGAGGCAAAAGCTGCACGCAACCGGCTGCTTTCAACCCCAACACCGGAACCGGGAACTTGGTGATCGGAAGCGCCGCCTGCGGCTCGGCGGGAGAGGCGAAGATGCTGACCGTGGGCTACGACTACATCATGTCCAAGCGCACCAAGATGTACGTCGCCTACAACAAGATCGATAACGGGATCAGCACGAACTACTATTACATCGCCGGGCCTGCCGCAAACAACGGCAACGGCACCAACGGCGGTCTCTCCGCAGGCACGGACGTGACCACCATCGCGCTCGGCATACAGCATACGTTCTGATGTAGCAGGAACAGCAACAAATAAAGGCGCCTTCGGGCGCCTTTATTTGTTTTGTGATTTGCGCGCGTGGCGCAACCGGGTAATCGGGGTATCATCCCCATGCCAGACATTCTCCCTATGCAAATCTCCAACTGCACACGTTTCAATCTCGATCGCGGAATCCTAGAATTCGACAAGGTCATGCGCGTGATTTTGGGCGAGCCTACCGCACGCCGGCCGAGCCCGGCGGAGGCCGTCGCCGAAGGCGATCTCGACGACGGTTTGCGCCGCAATGCGGCGGCATTGATGCGGGTCAACCACTGCGGCGAGGTGTGCGCCCAGGCGCTTTATCAGGGCCAAGCGCTGGCGTCTTCGAACGACGATATCAGGGACGCGCTCGCAAAGGCGGCGAGCGAAGAGGCCGATCATCTCGCCTGGAGCGCGCAGCGCGTGCGCGAGCTGGGCGGCCGGCTCAGCCTGCTCAATCCCCTGTGGTATGCGGGTTCGCTGGCTCTCGGTTATGCCGCCGGGCGACTGGGCGAGCGCTGGAATCTCGGATTTCTCGCCGAGACCGAGCGGCAGGTCGAGCAGCATTTGCAAGGACACGTCGAAAGGCTCGGAGGCCGCGACGCCAGGACGCGGGCCGTGATCGAGGGCATGCAAAGGGAAGAGGCCGGACACCGGCGCACCGCCGAAGCGTTCGGCGCACGCGAACTGCCTGAACCCGCCAGATTCGGCATGCGCCTAGCTGCACGCTTGATGACAACGCTCTCGTACTGGATCTAGCGCCGCGCGCTCAATCGGCGATGATTTCGTAGTCGTGCGAAATCCGCGCGGTCTTGCCGAGCATGATCGAAGCCGAGCAGTATTTGTTGTGCGAGAGCTTGATCGCGCTTTCGATCAGCGAGGGTTTCAAATCCTTGCCCCGCACGACGAAGTGCATGTGAATCTTGGTGAACACCTTGGGATCGGTTTCCGCGCGCTCGGAGCTTAGCTGGACTTCGCAAGCCGACACGTGCTGGCCGCTTTTTTTCAAGATCAGCACCACGTCGTAGGCAGTGCAGCCGCCGGTCCCGGCGAGCACGGTCTCCATCGGCCGCGGCCCGAGGTTACGCCCTCCGCCTTCGGGCGCACCGTCCATCACGAAGGCATGGCCGCTTTCAGTTTCGGCGATAAAGCTCATGTCGTCCGGGCCGACCCACTTCACTTTGCATTCCATTTTTTCGCGCCTTCGAAATCAACTCTAATAAATTGAATATGTTTATTTATTTTGTGGATTCCTAATAATCGAATCCAGTTTTATCGCGCCGCACCAAATTCTCTTGCACCGCACCAATTCTCCCATCATAATGTCTGCGTGCCGTGCGCTAGCAGTCATTCCGGGCGCTCGACGAATTTGTCTCCTCCACCCTCCTCCTTTGGTGGATTCGGCGCAACCTTTCGAGGTTGCGCTTTTTTTTGGAGGAGCCGCGGGCTGAAATACGTTTGACACTTCGCTACTTCTTCAATAAAATCACGCGCTTTCGTCGCTACACGGGACGCAAGCGTCCAAGGCCATGACCACATTCTCCGCCAAGTCCCATGAGGTCAGGCGCAACTGGTATTTGGTTGATGCCAGCGGCAAGGTGCTCGGGCGACTTGCCGCAGAAATCGCTCGCCGACTACGCGGCAAACACAAGCCGGAGTTTACCCCGCACGTCGACACAGGAGATTATGTGGTCGTCGTGAACGCCGGTAAGCTCCGTGTTACGGGGAACAAGGGCGAAGACAAGACCTATTATCGCCACAGCACCTACCCTGGTGGGGTTTATTCGACTACATTCGCCAAGATGCAGGCGCGGTTCCCTACTCGGGCACTGGAAATCGCAGTCAAAGGAATGTTGCCCAAAGGGCCGCTCGGCTACGCAATGCTCAAGAAGCTGAAAGTCTACGCGGGTGGAGAGCACCCCCACGCAGCGCAGCAGCCCAAAGCGCTGGAGATCAACGCATGATCGGACAATACTATTACGGAACCGGCCGACGGAAAAGTGCCGTCGCGCGCGTGTTCATCAAACCCGGCAAGGGCGATTTCATCGTGAACGACCGTCCGGCGAACGAATACTTCGCGCGCGAAACCGGGCAAATGGTTGTGCGTCAGCCGCTGGCATTGACCGACAAGCTGACCCAGTTCGACGTCATGGTTAACGTCTCAGGAGGAGGAGAGTTCGGCCAGGCGGGGGCGGTGCGCCACGGTCTGACGCGTGCACTGATCGAGTACGACCCGGCGCTCAAGCCGCTCCTGAGCAAGGCGGGTCTGGTTACCCGCGATGCGCGCGAGGTCGAGCGAAAGAAAGTCGGCTTGCATAAGGCGCGGAAACGCAAGCAATACTCCAAACGCTGATGTTCGGAGATTGGCACAGGAAAGCCGCCCACCCGGGCGGCTTTTTTGTTTGCAGTTCCCGTTTCAGCCGGAACGGGGCTTCCGGGGCATGGCGCGATTCGATGGAACCCGACCGGTAGACTGGATTTATGAGGTGAGATGATCAAAGTCGGCATCGTGGGCGGGACCGGCTATACCGGGATCGAGTTGCTGCGCATCCTCGCGCGCCACCCGCAATCGGAGCTCGTCGCGATCACCTCGCGCAAAGAGGCCGGCACACCGGTGGCCGAGCTTTTTCCGAGTTTGCGCGGGGCCGTGACGATTGCGTACTCGGATCCGGCGAAGTCGGCCCTCGCCAAGTGCGATGTCGTGTTTTTCGCGACGCCCAATACCGTAGCAATGGGTGAGGCGAGGGCGCTCGTGGAGGCCGGCGTGCGCGTCGTCGATCTCTCGGCCGATTTCCGCATCAAGAACCTGGCCGAGTGGGAGAAGTGGTACAAGATCAAGCATGCCGCGCCCGAGCTTCTCGGTCAGGCGGTGTACGGCCTGCCGGAAGTGAATCGCGCAAAGATCAAGGACGCACGCCTGGTGGCGAATCCTGGGTGCTATCCGACCGCGGTTCAGCTCGGCTTGCTGCCCCTTGTGGAGGCCGGCGCTGTCGACCTGGACCACTTGATCGCAGACGCGAAGTCCGGAGTGAGCGGTGCCGGCAAGAAGGCCGAAGAACATCTTCTCTTCTCCGAGGCTTCGGATAATTTCAAGACCTATAGCGTTTCCGGTCATCGTCATTGGCCAGAGATCCGGCAGGTGCTGGACACCGCAGCGGGAAGGAGCGTTGCCCTCACGTTCGTGCCGCATTTGACGCCCATGATTCGGGGCATACACGCGACCCTGTATGCACGCATCACCTCTAACATGGAGTTTCAGAAGCTGTACGAAGATCGTTACCGCGGCGAGCCCTTTGTCGATGTGCTCCCCGGCGGGAGCGAACCGGATACGCGCTCGGTGCGGGGCACCAATACCTGCCGCATCGCGATCCATCGCCCGCATGGAGGAAACATGCTTGTCGTGCTCTCAGTGATCGACAATCTGGTGAAGGGCGCTTCGGGCCAAGCGGTGCAGAATATGAATATCATGTTTGGATTCGAGGAGACGATGGGTCTCTCGCATCTGGCCATTGTGCCCTGACCAGTGCCCAAGCTTGTCAAGCAATTCCGCCAGTGCTTCGGAATTTCTGCGCCGAAGATGACGGTCCATACGCACGTCGCTTGGTACTGGCGCTGGCTTGGAATGCTGGTGTTCCTCTCGCTCGCGCTCGCGGTAGCGGCGTGGATGTACGACGCCGGGCGTCGTTTCGCCGGTTTCGATCGCAGCGAGCTGCAAAACGAATTCGCCAGGCTTCGCGAATCGATGGGGCGGCTCGAGAGCGAGGCTGCGAGGCTGCGCTCGATCGCCAACGCCAGTGAGTCGCGCCTGAAGATCGAGCAAACTGCGCAAGCCCAGCTCGCCTCTCAGGTGAAGGCGCTGGAAGACGAAAACAACAGACTCAAGGAAGATCTTGCCTTTTTCGAAAATCTCGTTCCGAGCGAGCGACGCGGCGAGAAAGTCAGTATCCACCGCTTCAAAGTCGAACGTGACGTGCTTCCCGGCGAGTTTCGCTACCGACTGCTTGTCCTTCAGGGAGGGAGGCTTGACCGCGAGTTTCACGGGTCTTTGCAGCTCGTGGTGGAGATGCAGCAGGAGGGCAAGGATGTTACAATCGTTATCCCCGATTCAGCCGAGATAGGCAGCACTGCTTTCAAGCTCAACTTCAAGTATTTTCGTCGAGTTGAGGGAACATTTCGGGTTCCGGCGGGAGCCAGGGTTCGGACCATACAGGCGCGTATCCTGGAGAACGGGTCCAGCGAGGCCCGTGCCAGCCAAAACATCAACCTTTCTTAGCAGGTAGGAAGCGCCATGTTTCGCAAGCAGCCTAGCAAGCCGCAAAATCGCATCGACAGCCTGATTGGTGTCGGCACGAAGATCGAGGGTAATGTCAATTTTACCGGAGGCCTTCGCGTCGACGGCGAAGTCGTCGGAAACGTAACTGCGGTCTCCGACGAACCTTCGACCTTGGTGCTGAGCGAAAAGGCCCGTATCGAGGGGGAAATCAGCGTATCGCACCTGGTCGTAAACGGCGAGATCACGGGACCCGTATATGTGGCCGAATTCCTCGAACTCCAGTCGCGCTCCAGGGTCAAAGGAGACGTGCATTACAACAGCCTGGAGATGCATCTCGGGGCGATAGTCGAGGGGCATCTGGTACACCGCTCGGGCGAAGCAAAAACCGTAGAGTTGAAGCTCGCGACAAGCAAACCCGCGGTCTAACGCGCGGAAATGACTTCTTTCGGCTTGAATACTGGTGCCGCAGCCCCATCTTGCTGGTTGGCGCCGTTGACCGCGTCAGGCCCTCGCCCGATAATGGGGTTTGCAATAGGAGTTGAGACATGAATGCAGTCGCAGAGATGCCCGCGCCGCTCGTTTTCACCGACAGCGCCGCCAACAAGGTCAAGCAATTGATCGACGAGGAAGGCAACACCGAGTTGAAGCTGCGCGTGTTTGTCACGGGCGGCGGCTGCTCCGGGTTCCAGTACGGTTTTACTTTCGACGAAGTGAAGAGCGACGACGACACGGTGATGGAGAAAAACGGGGTGATGTTGCTCATCGACCCGATGAGCTATCAGTATCTCGTCGGCGCCGAGATAGACTACACTGAGGGCCTCGAGGGTGCGCAGTTCGTGATCAAAAACCCCAATGCGACGAGCACCTGCGGTTGCGGTTCGTCGTTCTCCGCATAAAGTCCATTTGGGATTCTGAAGGGGAGGCCTTAGGTCTTCGCTTTGTTTTGGGTTTTTATTCGCAATACCCGGCCGTGGGTCAAGCCGCGTAAATCGCACCGAGCACCCGCGGCCTTTTCGCACCGGTGACCTCGGGAAGACTTCCGGTCTCTCGCTTCAGCGCCCGTTGCGCGAGCCACGCAAAGGCCATCGCTTCCACCCAATCCGGATGAATTCCGAGGCGCTCGGTCGAGGCGATTTTCATGCCGACTAGTTCCCGGGTGATGCGCATCACCAGGTCGTGGTTGTGTACTCCACCACCGCACAAGTAAACCTCCTCTGCGCCTGGACAGAATTTCGCAATCGCCTTGGCCACGCTGCACGCCGTGAGCTCGGCCAACGTGGCTTGCACGTCCTCGGCCTTGTGCCTTCCGACGCCGAAGCGCCGTAGCCAATCGAAACTGAAGCGATCGCGGCCCGTGCTCTTGGGCGGTGATCGGCGAAAATAAGAGTCGGCAAGTAGCCTCTTCAGTAAGGATGCAACCGGCCGTCCTCGCGCGGCAAGCGCACCGCCGCGGTCGAAGTCGTGGCCGAATCGCTCGCGCATCCACGCGTCGAGCAGAACGTTGCCGGGTCCTGTGTCGAAGCCGGTTACGGGTCCTTCATGGGGAAGATCGGTGAGATTGGCTATACCGCCGAGATTGGCGATGACGCGGTGGCGGCGCGAGTCCCGGAAAACAGCAGCATGAAACGCAGGTACAAGCGGTGCACCCTGTCCGCCCGCAGCGATGTCGCGGCTCCTGAAATCGGCGACCACCGTAATGCCGGTGCGCTCGGCAAGCCACGCAGGACTGCCGAGCTGCAGGCTGTACCCGGCCTCCGGCTGATGACGCACTGTCTGCCCGTGACAACCGATGGCGGATACGGTTTGTGCGGGGAGGCCGTGTTTCTCAAGCAGGCGATCGACCGCCTTTGCGTACAGTCTCGAGAGTTCGATCCCTGCAAGCGCTGCACGATGCAGCTCGTCGCCGGATGCTTCGTGCAGGGCAAGCAAAATAGCTTTCAAGCGCTTCGGATACGGTAGAAACCCGGCGCCCAGAAGAAGGGGTCGGCCCCTCAGGCCGACCAGGACCGAATCGACGCCGTCGAGACTCGTGCCCGACATCAAACCGATGTAGATCTCGGGGGATGCTGATCTGGTGGAACCGCTCACTCGAGCAGTGCTAGGTCGCCGCTTTTCAAAAGATCCAGTCGCGCGATGACCGGATCGGCGGTACGCCTGAACGCGGCCTGTTCGATCGCGAGGATCGGCTGAGCGGCCGGGAAAGCCATGGTCAGCGGATTGCGGTTCTGGTTG
>WNFM01219165.1_pt1 | contig 11352 bp, 13 predicted proteins | sample 5400271 | NCBI WGS metagenome assembly WNFM01 (sample SAMN13153352, study PRJNA577476) | soil metagenome | isolation source: 60 cm saprolite on Douglas fir-dominated hillslope | place: USA:California | collected 2013-09-17 | reverse complement strand
CATTGGATCTCGGCGCGTCGGGCTACCTGCTCAAGACGATTCGGGCGACGCTCCTCGACGAAACGCTTCGAGCCGTCATGGGAGGCGAACAAGCTCTCGATCGTTCGGTGACCGCGAGACTCGCGCCAGAGCTCGCTCGGAGGAGCCGCACGCACCGATTCCGCCTGCCGAGTGGGGAGCGAGTCGTGTTAACGGCCCGCGAGCACGAGATCGGCATGCGCCTCTGTGCCGGCCAATCGACTCGAGCAATTTCCGACGAACTGGGAATCTCGGCGGTCACTGCGCGCCGGCACATCTCGGTGCTCATGCGGAAACTCCATGCGGAAGATCGCGCCGCCGCGGTTCAGCTGATCGCGGGATAAAAAGGCACCGCAGCACCGCAACGGCCCTCTTTGGCAAGAGAACCGCGCGGCGCGAGCGGGTAACCGCCCGGCACGGCAATCCGGGAGGCTGAAAGATCGGGGCACCTCCCGGGAGGGGAGTAGCACGCCGTGCAGGCACCGCCAACACTCGGACTTCCGGCCGAGAGTCGCACCAGCCCTAGGACCAGTACTGGCCAGGACGTTCGTTTGGCGCTCTGCTCCGCAAGGTGACGCATTCTTCGATCATCCTCCCGCGCCGCGGCGCTCCCGCGAGAGTCGATCAGAGATGAGAACGGTGTCGTCGCACGTCAATGACCCTTACGAAGAGCAAACGCTCGCATGGGCGTATCGCACGCTGTTGGCGCACGAAAGCTTCGACGAGTTGCTCCGCGAGCTTGCCGAGACGGCCCGAGCCCATACCAACTGCGAAGAAGTAGGGATCACCGCCGTAGCCGCAGGTGGATCAGGCAGCACCTCCACAGACACGTGGTCGTCGGGCGCCCCTGGCGGCGCCGCACGAGATCCGGTTCAGCGGCCCTCGCTTGCGATGCCCGTACTGACGGATGGGCTCGCGACTCACGTCATGAACTTCTACAAGAGCAACGAACTGGAAAAGTTCACCGCTGAAGAGATCGCTCACGCAAGGCGTTGCTCAGATCTTGCGGGTCTCATCTTCTCCGGTGCCGCTCTCGTCGGAGCGCTTCGACGTATCGGCACGGTAGACGACGAGACGGGCGTGCTCGTGCGCAAAGGATTCGAAGACGACGTCCACGCCGCGCTCGTTGCGAACGAGGGCCGAGCGGGTCTGTTCATCGCCCGCGTCGCCGATCTCGATGAGATCAACCGGCGTTGGGGCCGCGAGGTCGGCGATGAGGTGCTCTATATCGTCGCCCGCGCGATGCGAGATGCAATCGGCGACTCCGGGACGGTCGGTCGGTTACGCCGGCACGAGTTTGGAGGCTTGCTTCCAGATGTTGACTTTGCGCGCACCGCAGAGATCGCTGCGGCAACTCAAGGATTCCTCACGAATCCTCTCCCGGTTCTCGGACGGTCAGACGTCTACGCGTCGATCGTCATCGGCGCGGCCGCAACTCATACCGCCAAGACGCCACACTCTGTCGTGCCCCTGTTTCATGCAACCTACAAGGCTCTCGAACGAGCAGCGGGCTCTCGAAGAAACGACCGTCGCTCGCCGACCTTCGGTCTGTAGTCCGCGGTTAGCCGCCACGCACAGACGTTCGCGCTGCCGCCGCGGCCGGCTCGCGCTCCGGCAGTTCGGGAACGTCGTCGCCATCCGTACGGTCGACCAAGACCGCGCGGCTCGGATCGATACCGACGCCGTAGATCACCGCCGGCAATGCAGCGGAATCCGCTGAGACATAGATCGACCAGGTGTGCTCGTCCTGGACCAGAGCCGATTGCAGCTCCGAAAGCTTGTCCATGAGCTGGAGCGCATCTTCATACGATCGAGCCTCGATGCGTGCCCAGGTTTCGATCGAAGGACCTCCACGAGTCAAAACGACAGCCAGTGCGGCGGCCGCCTCCTCTAAGCGTAGGCGCTCTAGGTCGAATCGTAAAGGGAGAGCGTGCGGGCCGGAGCGCCGCCCCGGCCCGCAAACCCAGGATTGATCAGCCGTTGGGGTGCTGCGAAACACAGCGCCCGAACGTCTTGTACGTGGTGTTGAACTTGGTCGAGTTGGCCTTCAGCAATGCAGAGCAGGTCTTGGCGGCACTGATGGTCGCCTGCTGTCGGGCGGCCGAAGCGGCCCTGGACTTCGCTGAGACGCACTTGCCAAAGGCGTCAGCGGCGGCCGTCGGGCTCGTTACGGTCGCATCCGTGCGGCACGCGGTCGCTGCATTGACCACGTCAGTCGTCTGGTCGTGCGCAGTCTTCGCGACGCACTTGCCGAACGCATTGCTCTTGTTCGCGTTGGTGCCCCAGGCATTGTTGAAAGTCGTCGTACCCAACGTCGTGCGAGACGTGCGACAGGACTGCGCCGGATTGGGCGTCGCCTGCTGCTCGGCGGCCTCAGAGGCCTGCACCTTCGACGAGACACACTGGCCGAAGGCGTTCTTCCCCTTCGCGCCGGATCCATAGAACTGATCGAAGGTCTTGCCAGAGTGCCCGGTCGCGAAGCTGGCGTCCGCTTGTTCCTTCGCACAAGCCGCGTTTGCGCTCGCCGCGTTGCCCTGATCGAGTGGGGCAAAGCTCGAAACGCAACTCCCGAACGAGGGATAGGTGGTCGCGAACGTCGCGCCCATGCTCGCCTGCAACTTCGTGCACGCTAGCGATGCCGAGTGGCCGGCCGGCGGAGCAGCAAAGGCGGCGGAGCACACTCCGAGCGAGACAATCACGAACAGGATGAGCTTCCGAATCACGTCGTCCTCCTTGGGTCAGAATCTCTCTTTCACTAACAATGCCCTCACATGCAACGCGGGTGCATTCGGGACGTAAATTTGCCGTAAAGCATCGACGCAGGCCGCTGCTGATGATGCGAAGGAGTTACCCGACCGTGCGCGTTCGGCGCAAGTGCCCGGCCACAGCGACCTGCTGAAGCCGTCCCTGGGCGTGCCACGCGCCGAGCGCGAGCAGGAACGCGGCCCCTGCCGCCATCAGGAGCGCCTGCGCGGCGATACCGAACGCAACCGCCTCCTCAGCGTGAACTCCGGAGGCGACGAGGATCGCCGCGCCGGCGCCGGCCTGCATCGCGGCCCCCGCGGGCGCGACGGGCAGCACTGCCGCAGCGGACGCCGCACAGACGAACGCAAGGGCGAGTGCGAAGTCCGTCCCGAGGCCGAGCGCAGCGAGCAGCACGAACACGGCAACGGTGCGCAGCGTCCACGAAACAGCGATTGCGCCCCAGGCCCAGGCGGCTTCGCGTGGCGAGGTGGAGTTGTTACCGATCCAACGACCGAGACGAAAACGCGCGATCGCGCGAAATCGCATCAGGCTTGGCAGCGCGAAGACCAGCGCCGCAGCGAGCACGCCGGCAACCGCGACCACGATCAAGCCCGCCTGCAACCAGCCGCCCACGTTCGCGACACCGATCGCGACACCCGCGAGCGGCGAGAGGGCGGCGCTGTCGAGTAGACCGAGGAGGAACAACGAGAGCGCAACAGCACCGAAGCTCACACGCCGGCGCCTGCAACGCCGGACGACCGCTACCCGTAACACCTCGTCGAAGCGGCCGGGAAGCGCGATGCCTCCGACCGATGCAGCACCTCCGGCCGCGGCGAGCGTCAGCACCGCGGGACGCTCGCCCTTGCGGAAGAGCTGCTGCCACCCCCACGCCTTCGTCAGGTACGCGCCGACCATGACGACCGCCGCCAGCGCGACGAGCCAGAAGTTCGCGTGATGCAGCGGCCAGCCGGCGCGTGCGAAGTGGCGCGCGACGAGCCCGGCCACGACCAGGGCGGCAAGCACGAACAGGACGTTGAGGAGACGCTTCAGAGAGGGCAACTACCGATCTATCGGCAGGTCTGCCCTTACGTTGTAGCCGAGTCGTCCTTCGCCGGCGGAAGCAGCCGGTCGGAAAGGCCCCCGAGGGCCCTCGTGAGCTCGCTCGGGATCACCCAGACCTTGTTGGCGTCACCCTGCGCGATCTGAGGCAGCACCTGCAAATACTGGTAGGCGAGCAGCTCCGCATCGGGCTTGCCCTCGTGGATCGCTTTGAAGACGGTCGAGATCGCCTCCGACTGCCCCTGGGCGGCGAGGATTGCCGCCTGCTTTTGGCCCTCCGCCTTCAGGATCGCGGATTGCTTCTCGCCCTCGGCCGTGAGGATCTGCGACTGCTTGATGCCCTCGGCCTGGAGGATCGCCGCGCGCTTCTCGCGGTCTGCCCGCATCTGCTTCTCCATCGTGTCCTTGATCGACGGGGGCGGATCAACCGACTTCAGCTCGACGCGGTGCACGCGGATCCCCCACTTGCCGGTCGCCTCGTCGAGGTTCCCCCGTAACTGGTCGTTGATCTTCTCGCGCGAGGTCAACGTCTCCTCGAGCGTCATGCCGCCGATCACGTTGCGCAGCGTCGTCACGGTCAGCAGGTCGATCGCGTTCACCGGGTTCGCGATCTCGTACGTCGCCGCTTTCGGGTCGGTGACTTGGAAGTAGATGACGGTGTCGATGCTGACGACGAGGTTGTCCTGGGTAATCACGGGCTGCGGCTCGAACGAGACCGCCTGCTCGCGCAAGTCGAGCAGCGGGCGCACGCGATCGATGAACGGGATGACGAGCGTCAGGCCGGGCGTCAACGTGCGCGAGTAGCGGCCGAGCCGCTCGACGACTCCCGCGCGCGCCTGCGGGATCACCCGCACTGTCTTCGCGAGCAAGAGCAACACGAAGACCGCAATCACAGCGAGCACGATCAGCACAGCCACCGGAGACCTCCCTATTCGGCGACGAGAGCGGTAGCGCCCTCGATCTGGACGATGTCGACAGTCTGCCCCTCGACGAGCACCTGGTCGCCGAGGTACGCGCGGGCCGACCATTCCTCGCCACCGATGCGGACACGTCCGCCGGCGCCGTCCACCTGCCGGGTGACGACGGCCTTGCGCCCGACGAGCGCATCGGTGCCGGTGCGCGAGATCTGCGGCATGCGGATGTGGCGGCGCGCAACCGGGCGCAGGATCGCAAGCGACGCGACCGAGCAGACGATGAAGACGATCAGTGCGCCGATCGTTCCGGCGCCCAGCAGGTCGGCGACGGCCGCCGCACCTGCCGCGAGTGCAACGGGCCCGAGGAAGAAGAGCCCGGGCGTCAACACTTCACCGACCGCCAGAGCCACCGCGACGAGCACCCAGAGGAGCCACCCCACGCCGAACAAGATAGAGGGTCTGCGCTAGCTCGGGCGGAGGCCGAGCGCCGTCGGCACCTCGCGCAGATCGTCCAGCGACTCGACGTCTTCCCCGTAGCGACCTTCACGGTCGACGAGCAGCGCGCGCATCCCTACCGCGTGCGCGCCCTCGATGTCGTCCTCGACCGTGTCCCCCACCATCACCGCTTCGTCCGGCGCGACATCGAGCAGCTCGAGCATCCGGCGGAAGATCGTCTCGTGCGGCTTGGTCTTCCCGTGCGCGCGTGACGTGAGTACCGCGTCGACACTCAGCCCGTGATGCGCGACGAACGCGTCGAGATCGCGCGCGGTGTTCGAGAGCAGCCCGATCTTCAGCCCGCGCGCCCGCAACGCCTCGAGGGTCGGCAGCGCGTCGTCGTACAGCTCGAAGAAGTGCGCGTGGCTCCACGCGCCCTCCATCTCAAGCGCCGCGCCGTACGTGTCGCCCCTGCCGCCCATCCCTTCGATGATCCGCTGCGTGAACAACACCCAGATCTCCTCGTCGTGGTCGAGCTCGGGATGGCGCTTCAGCGTCGTGAACGCAGCGCGCCGCGCTTCGTCGTACCGGGCTGGGTCGAGCACCAGCCCGTAGCGCTCGCCGAGCCGGCGGTAGCCCTCAGGCCCAAGATCAGGCCCCGGCTGCGCGATCGTGTAGTCGACATCGAAGATCACCGCTTTGAGCGCTGCGCCTTTTAACATCGCCCGACGATAGCCTCGCGCGGTGACCGATCGCGTCAGCACGCTCGCCGCGTTCCGCAGCCGCGACTTCCGGCTGCTCTGGGGCGGCCAGACGATCTCGTTCGTCGGCGACGCCGCGTTCATCGTCGCGCTCGGCTGGCGCGTCACCGACCTGACGGGAAAAGCGAGCTCGCTCGGGTTCGTGCTCGCAGTCGAATCGCTCGCGATGCTCGCAACGCTCCTCTGGGGCGGCGTGCTCGCAGACCGCTACTCGCGTAGGCTGCTGATGATCGGCTCCGACATCGCGCGCGCCGTCGTGATGACGGTGTTCTTCGCGCTCGATGCGAGCGGTCACCTCAGCCTGAACGCGATCCTCGTGCTCGCGCTCCTGTTCGGCGCGGCCGACGGCTTCTTCCAGCCGGCGTTCGGGGGCATCGTGCCGCTCGTCGTCGAGACGCCGATGCTCGCCTCCGCCAACTCCTGGCTCGGGATCGCGCGCCAGAGCAGCGCGATCGTCGGGCCGGCGCTCGCCGCAACGCTCTACGGCACCGCCGGCCCGAACGTCGTCTGGGGGCTCGAAGCCGGCTCGTTCCTCGTCTCCGCCGGCGCGCTGTGGCTCGCCCGGCCTCGCACGATCGAGCCGAGCCCGCAGCTCGGGATGCGCAAGGAGCTCGCCGAAGGCTTTCGCTACGTGTTCAGCGTTCCGTGGATCTGGACGGGGATCACCGCGGCGACGCTGATCCTGATGGTCGCCATGTCGCCGTACACCGTCCTGCTGCCGCGCGTCGTGCAGAGCCACTACCACCGAGGCGTCGGCTCCTACGGACTGCTCTTCAGTGCGATGGCCGCGGGCATGGTCGTCGGGTCACTCGCGTGGGCGCGCTGGCATCCGCGCAAGTGGCGCGTCGCGATCTGCTTCGCCGCGTTCGGGATCAACGACCTCGGCATCGTCGTGCTCGCCGTGTCGCCGTGGTACGAGCTCGCTGTCGTGGCGGCAGCCTGGCGCGGCTTCTGGATCGGGATCGGGATCGCGTCCTGGATGACGCTGATCAGCGAGCTCGTGCCCGAGCGCCTGCTCTCACGCGTCCTCAGCTTCGACTACTTCGGCTCGTTCGCGCTAACGCCGGTCGGCTTCGTGCTGGCCGGCGTCGTCGCGACGGTAGTCGCCCCGACGACCATCCTCGCGGTCGGGGGTGCCCTGGGTGCAATCCTCTGGTTCGTGCCCCTGCTCTGGCGCAAAGTTCGGGTCGTCGCTTGACCGACCCCTTCACGATCCTCCGCGACGCGAAGACGATCGCGATCGTCGGCGCATCGCCATCGCCCGACCGCGAGAGCCACGGCGTGATGCGCTACCTGCTGAACCAGGGTTACCGCTGCATTCCCGTCCGGCCCGACTGCGACGAGGTGCTCGGCGTTCCGTGTGTGCCGACGCTGCTCGAGATCGAGGAGCCGATCGATCTCGTCGATGTCTTCCGGCGTCCCGAGTTCTGCGCAGGCCACGCGCGCGAAGCAGTGGAGGCCGGCGCGAAGGCGCTCTGGCTCCAGCTCGGGATCGTGTCCGCCGAAGCGCGGGCGATCGCCGAGGCCGGCGCCCTCGACTACGTCGAGAACGCCTGCACCGCAGTCGTGCACGCCCGCGGTCTCCGAGCCTAGAAAATGCCGAAGGGCGGGCCTTCGGCCCGCCCTTCGCCTCATCGGGGTGCGGAGATTTGAACTCCGGACCTCTCCGACCCGAACGGAGCGCGCTACCAGGCTGCGCCACACCCCGAGACGAGGGACAGATTAGCCGACCCCCGTGAACTCCAGCACGGCCCGGGCGCAGACATCCGGCCGCTCGCCGATCAGGAGGTGGCCGCAATCGGCGATCACCCGCAGCGGCGCTCCCAGGCGCCGCGCGTACTCGAAACCGTCCTCGAGCGGCACCTGCTTGTCGCGCGCGCCCCAGAGGATCAGCACCGGGCAGCGCACGCGGTCGAGATCCCGCCGCGGATCGTCTGCGACGAGTGCGAGGCCCGCCCCGAGCGCGTCCGTGTGCATCGTCGGGCCGCGCAGGAAGCCGTGCACCGCGCGTTCCGTCAGCAGGTCGGCGTTCGCCACCTCGAAGCCCTCGAAGACGAACCGGCGCAATCGGCGCGAGCGGGCGACTAGCCCGACGCGGCGCCCGGCGATCCGGCCGGGCTGGATGATCCCGGTGAGCCCGATCGTGAGCTCCGCGAACCGGGTCGAGCTCGAGATCCCTGCCGCGGCGGCCAGGATGAGACTGCGGACGAGCAACGGGTGCCGCTCCGCGAGCCGCAGCGCGACGACGCCGCCCATCGAGTGGCCGAGCACGTCCATCGGCTCGTCGAGGATCTCGGCCACCACGTCCGCGAAGCCGGCGAGCGTCGGCGCCGGGAGCGGCGACGATGCGCCATGGCCCGGGAGATCCGGGATGATCAGCCGCCTGCCCGGGAGAAGCGGGCCCAGTTCGGAAAAGTTCCAGGCCGCTCCGCCGAAGCCGTGGACGAGCAGCAGGGGCGGCCCCTCCCCGCCCTCGAAGGTGCGGATCACGGCGCCGCGCCGCTCGTAGAGCCGCTCCTCGAGGCCCGCCAGAAGAACCGTGGCATCCGTCATGCAGATCGATTATTCTCAGCTGACTATGAGCGTGACGAAGACAAGGCGGGACGCGTGAGGAACAGCGTCACGCACCGCAAGGAGCTGGAGCCCTAAGCCCGCTGGCGCATTGTGCGCGGCGGGCTTTTTCGTGGAAGGAGCGAGATGGCAAATCACTTGACGCCCGACGAGCTCTCGAAGGAAGTCGGGATCGACCGCGACGAGGTGATCCGCATCTGCCTCGAGGAGCACGTGCCGATCTACCACGGGAAGATCGACAAGACATTGTTCGCGGCTCAGCTTCAGTCGCTGGGAGCACTCCCCGCGCCACACTGAGAGAGAGCAACAGGCGTTATTTGGAGGCGGCAGCGCGCTTGCGCGGTGCCGCCTTCTTTTTGGGCGCGTCGTCCTGATTCGCGGAGGCAGCTGCGACCGACGCCTTCAGCGCTTCCATCAGATCGACCACCTGCGCGGGCTCCGGCTCCTCGGGAATCTCGATCTCGTGACCTTCGAGCTTCGCCTCGAGCAGCTCGCGCAACGACTCGCGGTACTCGCTCTTCAGCTCGTTCGCATCGAACGGCGCGGCCAGCGACGCGATGATCTGCTTCGCCAGGTCGAGCACCGGCTTCTTCACCGCTGAGCCCGCAACGGCCTCGTCGATCTCGGCGTGGTCCTTGACGTCGTCGTGGACGAAGAGCGTCTCGAGCGCGAGCGCGTCGCCCATCGGCCGGATCAGGCAGAGCTTCTCCTTGCCGGCGAGCACGAAGCGGCCGAGCGCCGCAACGCCGGCGTCCTTCATCGCCTCGAGCAGGAGCACGTACGGCCGCCGCTGCGCCTCGGCGCCCGCGGGGACGAGGAAGTAGGTGCGGTCGTAGTAGATCGGGTCGACCTCCTCGAGCCGCACGAACCGGCTGATGTCGATCGAGCGACTCGTGTCGCGGTTCTCGACCGCTTCGAGGTCGGCGTCCTCGACCATCAGGAACTGGCCCTTCGCCACCTCCCAGCCCTTGACGAGCTCGTCCGATTCGACGTCGCGCTCGTGGACGGGGCACCAGCGCTTCTGCTTGATCGGCGTCCCGCACTCGCGGTGCAGCAGCCGGAAGGAGACATCCGACTGGCGGGCAGCGGGCTTCGTCGCCGGCGCCAGGCCGACGGGGATGTTGACGAGCCCGAAGCTCACGGATCCGACGAGCTGGATTCGCCCTCCCGCTGGGGGTTCCTGCAGTTACATTTGCAGAAGTGGCCCGCGCCCGGACGATTGCGAATCTGTGGCGGGACGCGGTCGCGGCCGCGCATCCCGACCCCGCGTACCTCCACGAGGTCGACGGAGAGTGGGTCCCGGTGACCTGGGCGGAGGCCGCCCGCGCCGTGGATGAGCTCGCCAACGGGCTGCTCGCCGTGGGCGTCCGCAAGGGCGACTCCTTCGCGCTGCTCGCCCGCACGAACCTCGAATGGTCGCTGTTCGACTTCGCGCTCGCCCTCGTCGGCGCTGTCGGCGCCCCGATCTACTCGAACAGCTCACCGCGGGATGTGCAGTACGTCCTCGACCATTCGGAGGCCGTCGGCGTCCTTGTCGAAGACGACGAGCAGCGCGCAAAGGTGTCGGGTGTCGAGCACGTGATCGGCTTCGACGAGCTCGACGCTCTGCGCGAGCGCGGACGCGCGTATGCCGCCGAGCATCCCGGCGAGCTGCAGGAGCGCGCCGACTCGATCGACGAGGACGACCTCTTCACCTTCATCTACACGTCGGGAACAACGGGGCCGCCGAAGGCCTGCATGATCCGACACCGCAACTACTACTCGATGGTGCAGAAGGGCGATGAGATGGAAGAGCGCCTCACCGAGCCCGGTGACGTGATGCTCCTGTACCTCCCGCTCGCGCACAACTACGGACGGCTGCTCCACCTGTCGGCGGCGTACATCGGGTTCACGATCGCCTTCCTGCCGGACCCGCTGCGTGCCGGCACCGAGCTGCCGCGCGTGCGGCCGATGATCTTCCCGAGCGTCCCGCGCGTGTACGAGAAGATCCACACCGCGGTCGTCGCGAAGTTCGACGAAGAGACCGGCGTCAAGCGCAAGCTCATCGACTGGGCGCTCGACGTCGGTTACCGCGTGTCGAAGCTGCGGCAAGCGAAGCAACCGGTTCCGCGCGCGCTGCTCGCGCAGCACAAGCTCGCAGACAAGCTCGTGTACAAGAAGGTGAAAGCACGGCTTGGTGGACGCCTACGCGTCGCGAACGCTGGGGGTGCACCGCTGTCGCGCGACATCGCCGAGTTCTTCCACGCGCTCGACATCCTCATCCTCGAGGGCTACGGGCTCTCCGAGGTGACGACCGCTGCGACGGTCAATCGCAAGAACGACTTCAAGTTCGGCACGGTCGGCAAGCCGCTTCCCGGTGTGGAGATCCGCCTCGCGGACGATGGCGAGATCCTTCTGCGCTCGAACACCGTGTTCGCCGGGTACTACCGCGACGAGAGCGCGACCAACGAGGTGCTCGACAGCGAAGGCTTCGTCCACACCGGGGACGTCGGCCACTTCGACGAGGACGGTTTCCTTGTGATCACCGACCGCAAGAAGGACATCATCGTCACGGCCGGCGGCAAGAACGTCGCGCCGCAGAACCTGGAGAACGAGTTGAAGTCGCATCGCGTCGTCTCGCAGGCGATCGTCGTCGGCGACCGCAAGCCGTACATCGCCGCGCTGATCACGATCGATCCGGAAGTAGCGAACGGCGAAGACGTGCACGCACAGGTGCAGGCCGCCGTCGACGCCGTGAACGCGGAGCGCTCACGCTTCGAGCAGATCAAGCGCTTCACGGTGCTTCCGCGCGAGTTCACGCTCGAGCACGACGAGATCACGCCGACGCTGAAGCTGAAGCGCAAGGTCGT
>WNFM01015955.1_pt1 | contig 11352 bp, 6 predicted proteins | sample 5400271 | NCBI WGS metagenome assembly WNFM01 (sample SAMN13153352, study PRJNA577476) | soil metagenome | isolation source: 60 cm saprolite on Douglas fir-dominated hillslope | place: USA:California | collected 2013-09-17 | reverse complement strand
AGCTGATGCTCGCGCTCTACCGCTCCGGCCGGCAGGCCGACGCGCTCAAGACCTACCACGAGGGCCGGCGCATCCTTGTCGACGAGCTCGGGATCGAACCGGGCCGCGCGCTGCAGCAGCTCTACGCGCAGATCCTGCGCCAGGAGCGGATCCTCGAAACGACCGCGGCGATTGCGCCCGAGAACGAGACGGACGATTCGGAGGAGGTCTGGAACGCGATCCTCGCCGGCCGCCTCGTGCCCGTGCTCGGCACGGGCGTGACGCTGAACGGCGGCGCCGACGCTCACCTCCCCGCGCGCGAGCAGCTCGCCGCGTATCTCGCGCGCACATTCGATGCGCCGCGCGAGCACGCAGGGGACCTTGCCAAGGTCGCGCAGTACATCGTCGTGACCCGCGGCATCGGCCCGCTGTACGACGAGCTGCACTCGATCTTCGATCGCGACTACGAGCCGCAGCCGGTGCACCGCCTGCTTGCGTCACTGCCACCGCTCCTCCGCAGTGCGGACGCGCCACAGCAGCTGATCGTCACCACGCACTACGACTGCGCGCTCGAATTCGCCTTCGACGAAGTCGGCGAGGCGTACGACGTCGTCTCGTACATCTCCCTCGGCCGCGATCGCGGCAAGTTCCTCCACCGCTCCGCGGAGGGTGACGAGCGCGTGATCCAGCTGCCGAACGCCTACGCGGACGTGCCGCTCGAGCGGCGGCCGGTGATCCTGAAGATCCACGGCGAGGTCGACCGCGCGCCCGGCCGCCTGTCCGAGAGCTTCGTCGTCAGCGAGGACGATCACATCGCCTACCTCGCCGAGACGGGGCTCGGCGGCGTCCTCCCCGTGACACTCGCCGCACGCTTGCGGCGCAGCCACTTCCTCTTCCTCGGTTACGGCTTGCTCGACTGGAGCCTGCGCGTGTTCCTGCACCGCCTCTGGTCAGACGGTCAGGTCGACTACCGCTCGTGGGCGGTGCAGCCGGCCGCAGGGCCGGTCGAGCGTGAGTTCTGGAAGAAGCGCGGCGTCGAGCCCAGCTCACGCCCACTCGACGAGTTCGTCTCATTGATGCGCGCGCGGCTGGCCGACGCGACGCTGGAAGGAGCACGATGACCACCGTCGCCGAAGCAGTCCGCACTCCGTATAAGGGCCTGAGCCCGTTCGACGACAGCGAGCTCGATGCGCTGCTCTTCTTCGGGCGCGAGCGCGAGACGGAGATCGTCGTCGCAAACGCACTCGCCTCGCGGCTGACGGTGCTCTATGGGCCGAGTGGCGTCGGCAAGAGCTCCTTGTTGCGCGCCGGCGTCGTGCACTCGCTGCGGAAGCTGACGGACATGGATCCGATCGCCGTCGCGTACTACAGCTCGTGGGCGGGTGATCCGCTGGGTGGCATCGAGGAGGCAGTGCGCGGTGCGCTGACGGACACGTTCGGTGGCGATCCCGGCGATGCGGCCGGTGACCTCGCCGATCGCCTCGATGCGTGGACGGCGGCGCTCGGCTGCGAGCTCTGCCTCGTGCTCGACCAGTTCGAGGAGCTCTTCCTCTACCACGAGGAGGGCGGGCTGCTCGAAGCGCTGCCCGAGCTCGTGACGCGGCCGGGGCTGCGCGTGAACGTCGTGCTCGGTATCCGCGACGACGAGCTGGCGAAGCTCGACATCTTCAAGGCGCGCATCCCCGGCCTGTTCTCGAACTACCTGCGGCTCGACCTGCTCGACCGCGACGCCGGGCGCGCGGCGATCCTCGGGCCGCTCGACCGCTACAACGAGCTCGCCGACGAGCCTGTCGCAATTGATCCTCAGTTGGTCGAGACGGTGCTCGGCGAAGTGGCGGCCGGCCGCATCGACCCGGGCCTGACCGGCCGCGGCGCCGTCAGCGACGCACCTGAGGACCGCACCCGGGTCGAGACGCCGTACCTGCAGCTCGTGATGCAGAAGCTGTGGGAGGTGGAACGCGAACGGCGCTCGCCCGTCTTGCGGCTCGCAACGCTCGCCGAGCTCGGCGGCGCGCAGCGCATCGTCGAGGACCACCTCGAGCACGCAATGGCCGCGCTGACACCCGTGCAGCGTGACGTCGCTGCGGGGATGTTCGACCATCTCGTGACGCCATCCGGCGCGAAGATCGCGCATGGTGTCACCGACCTCGCGTCGTTCGCGCACGTCGAGCCCGCGCAGATCGAGCCGGTGCTGTCCTCGCTCGCGCGCGAGCGCATCCTCCGCCCGACCGGCGAGAATGGCAACGCAGGCGACCGGTACGAGATCTACCACGACGTGCTCGCGGGAGCGGTCCTGGCATGGCGTGCGAAGCACGAAGCGGAGATGGCCCTCGTGCGCGAGCGCGAGGCATCGTGGCGCCGTCAGCGACGGCTCGCGATTGTCGCCGGCATCTCCCTGACCGCGTTCGCACTGATGGCGTTTCTCGCGGCGTACGCGATCTCGCAGCGCAGCACGGCGCGCCATCAGACTGCAATCGCTCTTGCGGCCCAGGTCAGCTCCGAACACCAAACTCGGATCGCGACCGCAGCAACAAAGCGCGAAGCGCAGGCGAAGCGCAGATACCAGATCCTGAGCCGGAGCTACCAACACACGGCGACGAGGGAGCACCAGCTGCACATCCAGTCCGAGCAGCAACAGACCTTGCTCAACTCGCAGAACACGCGACTCATCGGCACTCAGAACACTCTCCAGCAGACGATCACTGCACTCAAGACGAAGACGAAGCTCGCGAACGACGCGACAACGGTTGCGAAACACCAGACGACGCTCGCGAGGAAGAAAACCGCCGAGGTGGTGCTCGCCAACCAGAAGACGAAGGCAGGCGCGCTGCTCTCGCGCGCGCAGGCCGAGCTCGCGACGGACCCGGTGCTGAGCGTCGAGAGCGCGCTCAAATCGACAGCGATCACGAAGAGCCCGAACGCCGAGGGCGTGCTCCGCACTGCGCTGCAGTCGACACACGTTCTCGCGGAACTCCCCGCAGGCGGGCTCGCGACCGATGCCGCGTATAACAACGACAGCTCCGAGATCGCCGTGACGAGCCGGACCGGAGACATTCGCGTGTTCTCGGTCCCCGCTGGTCGCCTCGTCGAGACGCTGCACAGCGGCTCGCCGCTGAACACGGTCGTGTGGAGCCCGACCGGCCGCAACATCGCGGTCGGCGGCAAGGCTGGCGTCGTCGAGCTGTGGGACCTCGACTCGAAGACCATCGTGAGCACATTCCGTCACCACGCGCCGGTGCTCGGCGTCGCGATCTCGCCCGACGGCCGGACGCTCGCGACAGCAGGCGGCAACAACGCGAAGCTGTGGGACATCGGGAGCGGACTGCTCCTGAAGACGCTCCCCCACGCCCGCGCGCTCCGCCGCGTGTCGTTCAGCAGCGATGGACGACTCCTCTTGAGCGTCTCGAACGAGATTGCCGCACACGTCTGGAATGTCGCATCGGGCACGCTCCTCTGGACGCTGGCGCACAAGAGCGAGGTGACCGGCGCGGCATTCAGTCCTGACGGGACACTGGCCGCGACTGCATCGCGCGACGGCACCGCGAAGATCTGGAACATGAGCACAGGCGCGGCGACCGCGACTACGGTCGGGCAAGCGGCGATGTACACGATCGCGTTCAGCCCGCTCGGCGACAAGGTCGTGACCGGCGGCATTGACGGTACCGCGCACGTTTGGGCCACGAACGGCGCCTTGCTCGACATCTCGCGCAGCTTCAACTCGCCAGTCGTCTCGGTCGCGTTCTCGCCGGACGGCCAGAGTGAAGTTGGCATCGACGACAGTGGTACGGGGATCGCGTACGGCCAGGCGCAGGTTCCGGTCAACTTGCTCGGCCAGGAGGGGCCTGGTCGTCGCGCGATGTACGCCCCGGACGGCCTGTCGATCGCGACGGTGGCCGGCTCGACCGTCCGGCTCTGGGAGCCGTACGGCGAAGCTCGGTTGAGCGGCATTCACAAAAGCGCGGCCGCCGCGACAGCGGTCGCATTCGACCCCACCGGCAAGCTGCTCGCGAGTGGGGGCGCAGACGGCGACGTGCTGATCCAGAAGGCGCACGGCGGTCCGATCCGCTCGCGGAACGTCGGCGCAGCGGTCGTCGCACTCGCGTGGGCTCACAACGGCACGCTGTTGATGGCCGCGAAGGACGGGACGGTTCACCTCAGCCGCGATGCGGGCTCCACCGAGGCGCGTGGCCTCGCGCACGGCTCGCCGCTCGTCGGCGCTGCGCTGCGCGACGACGGGCTGGCTGTCGCAACGGCCGGCACGGACGGGTACGTCCGCGTCTGGAATGCCACGACCGGCGGGCGGATGCTCGAAGTGCATCCGGGCACAAGCCTGACGTCAGTGGCCCTCGATCCGACCGGGCAGCTGGTTGCTGCCGGCGTCGGGGACGACGTTGTCGTCTACGACGCACGCACGGGAACGCAGCTCGGAATGCTCCCCGGCCACACGGACACGGTGACGGGCGTGGCGTTCTCGCCGGACGGCAGGCTGCTTGCGAGCTCGAGCCGTGACCGCGACGCCCGGGTGTGGGACGCGAAGACGCTGAAGCTCGACAAAATCCTGCGCCGGCACACGGCGTTCGTCAGCGGCGTCGCGTTCAGTCCCGACGGACGGTGGCTCGCGACAGCTGGGCCACTGAAGGCCGGCATCTGGGCGGTGGGAGATTCCGATCTGCCGGGAAGCTTCCTGCAGTTCGTTCGCGGCAACACGATGCCGATCTCGAGCGTTGCCTTCTCGGGACGCGCGTGGGAGCTGGCGACCGCAGCGCGCGACGGGAGCATCCGTGTCGTCGACTGCAAGCTCTGCGGCAGGCTGCCGCAGCTCGAGGTGTACGCACGCGCGCGCCTCGCGAGACTGCATCGTTGAGACGCCGGCTGGTGATCGCCGGCGCCGCAGTGCTCGCTGCACTCGGCGCCGGCGTCGCGGCGTACGTGCTGCACGTGCGGCACGCGGGCCGCAACGTCGTCGGCTCGCCCACCGACGAGTTCCACCCCACACCGGCGCCGAAGCCGGCGCCAAAGCAAGCGGGTGCAATCAGCTGGCCGACGTACGGGCTGGGACCTGCACGACTGCGTGCGATCGACGGCGTCGGCCTGCGGCCGCCGTTCCGACGCCTCTGGACGTGGCACGGTCGCGCGCTGCTCGAGTTCCCGCCGGTCGTCGCGGACGGGCGGCTCTTTCTGTCGACGTTCAACGGACGCTTCTACGCACTCGATGCCCGCACCGGCCGTGCCGTGTGGCGCTGGAACAGCAACCGCTGCGGTTGGGCCTCGCCGGCGATCGCGGCCGCGCTCGTGATCCAGACGTTCATCGGCCGCAGCTGCGGGCTCGACGTGCCAGGCGCGGACGGCGAGGTGGTCGCGTTCGACCGGCGCACCGGCGCGATCCGCTGGCGCCGCACGATCGCGCCGACCGAGTCGTCGCCGCTCGTTGCAAACGGGCTCGTCTACGTCGGCGACTGGTCAGGGCGCGTCAACGCGCTCGACGTGCGCACCGGGGCGACACGCTGGACGTACAGGACCGGCGGCGCGGTGAAGAGCTCGGCCGCGCTTGCCGGTCGCGCACACCGGCAAGCTCATCTGGCGCGCGTCGTCGCAACCGCGGCTGGGGTCGCACGGCAGCTTCTACTCGACGCCGACGACGGAGTACGGCCGCGTCTACATCGGCTCGACCGACGGGAAGGTCTATTCGTTCGGCGCCGAGACCGGACAGTTGCGCTGGTCGTACGGCACGGACGGCTATGTGTACGCGTCGCCTGCGGTGTGGCGGCAGCTGGTCCTCGTCGGCTCATACGACCACGTCTTCTACGCGTTCGACGCAGCGACCGGTCGGGTCCACTGGTCGTTCCACGCGAACGGCCGCATCTCGGGCGCGGCGTCGGTGATCGACGGCGTCGCCTACTTCTCGACGTTCGCGCACCGGACGTACGCGCTCGCCGCCGCGAACGGTCGGCTCCTCTGGACGTGGCCGGACGGGGAGTACTCGCCGGTCGTCACCGACGGGCGCCGCATCTATCTCACGGGCCGCGGGCGGATCTACGCCTGACCACGGCGCGATAGACACCGTCCACCTCCTCGACGACGCCGAGCAGCTCGAGCTCCGCGAGCGCGGCCGCGATCACACGCGCGCTCTGACCCGTCGCCTGCGCCACCTCGTCCGCCGTAGCCGCCGCATCGGCGACGGCGGCGCGCACGAGCTCGAGCCTCGGTTCGAGCGTCGGAGGCTCGCGCGCCGGCGGCGGGTCGACGCCGAGCACGCGGAGCACGTCGGCGGCGCACGTGACGGGTACGGCGCCGAGGCGCAGCAGGTGATTCGTGCCGCGCGAGAGCTGCGAGGTGATCTCGCCCGGGACCGCGAGCACCTCACGTCCTTCGTCGAGCGCGAGATCGGCGGTGATCAGCGCTCCGCTGCGCTCGCGCGCCTCGACCACGACGGTCGCGAGCGTCAGGCCCGCGACGATGCGATTGCGCGCCGGAAACCGCCAAGGCGCTGGCTCCACGCCGGGCGCGTACTCCGAGACGATCAGCCCCTCGCGGGAGATCTCCGCCGCGAGCGACGCGTGCGTGCGCGGGTAGTCGCGATCGATGCCGCAGCCCAGCACGGCCACCGTCGTTCCCGCCTGCAGCGCACCGCGATGTGCCGAACCGTCGATGCCGCGCGCGAGCCCCGAGACGACGAGCACGCCCGCCTCGGTCAGGTCGCGCGCGAGGGAAGCTGCGACCGAGGAGCCGTAGTGCGAGCACGCGCGCGCGCCGACGAGGGCGACGGAAACGCGGTCGAGCAGCGCAACGGACGCGGAGCCGCGGATGAACAGCCCCGGCGGCGGGTCGTGGATCGACCGCAGGCGCGCCGGAAACGAGGGATCGCTGCGCGCGAGCCAGCGATACCCGCCGTCGGCGAGCCGGCGCATGAATGCCGGCTCATCGAACGTTGCGGAGAACACCGCGAACCGGGACGAGCGCGGCGCGTCGAGCAGGTAGGCATCCGTCTGAGCCGCGAAAACCGCGGTCGCGAGCTCGCTCATTCAGTTAGCTCCCGCGGCGGCCGGTACGAAAGCGCCTCGCCGATGTGCTCCGGCTCGACGGACTCCGCGTCAGCGAGCGCGGCAATCGTCGCCCCGACGCGCGCGACACGTGTGCGTCCGCGACCGGAGAGCGGCAGCTTGTCGACAGCGCGCGTCAGCAGCTCATCGGCCTTGTCGTTTCGCAGTGGCAGGTGTTCCCGAAGGCGACGCCGCGCGCCGAGCACACGCTCCCGCACGGGCGCAGACGCTTCGCCGGGCGCACCGGCGAGCTCGAGCGCCCGTGGACGTGGCACCGTCAGCAGAAGATCGAATCGGTCGAGGAGCGCCCGCGACAGCTTCTCCCGATACCGCTGTATCCGGTCCGGTGGGCACGAGCAGCGCGCTGCGCCGTCACCGCGCGCGCCGCATGGGCACAGATTCATGGCACCAACGAGCTGAAACCGTGACGGGAAAACGGCACGCCCGCCGATGCGCGCGACGTGGACGTACCCGTCCTCGAGCGGCTGGCGAAGCGCTTCGATCGCGGCGCGCTGGAACTCCGGCAGCTCGTCGAGGAAGAGCACGCCGTGATGCGCGAGGCTCGCTTCGCCTGGCCTGATCCCGCCGTGGCCGCCGCCGATCAGCCCGGCCACTGACGCCGAGTGATGCGGCGCGCGGAACGGCGGCACGCGCACGAGACCGCCGCCTGGCGCGAGCACGCCGCTCACCGAATGGATGCGCGTCACCTCGAGCGATGCCTCGTCGCCGAGCAGCGGCAGGATCCCCGGCAGCCTCCGGGCAAGCATCGTCTTGCCGGTGCCCGGCGGCCCGGCCATCAGCAGGTTGTGGCCTCCCGCCGCGGCGATCTCGAGCGCGCGCCGCGCGCGCTCCTGCCCAAGGACGTCGGCGAGGTCCGGAACGCCTGCGAGCGATTCGAAGTCGTCGGCGGGCGGCGGCACCTCGGGCGGGTCGCGCTCGCCGCGCAAGTACGCAACCGCCTCCGCGAGATGGCGCACACCGATCGGCTCGATCCCGGCCAGCGCCACCTCCGGCGCCGACTCGGCCGCGCAGAGCAATCGCGTCAGACCGGCGCGACGCGCGCCCTCGGCAGCAACGAGCGCGCCCGGCACCGGCCTGAGCCGCCCGTCGAGTGCCAGCTCGCCGAAGGCGGCATGTCCCTCGAGCGCCTTGGCCGGCACCTGGTACGAGGCGGCAAGCAAGGCGAGCGCGATCGGGAGATCGAACCCCGATCCTTCCTTCCGCAGCGCCGCAGGCGCGAGGTTGATCGTGATCCGCTGGCTCTTCGGCCACTGCAGTTCCGCGGAGACGATCCCGGAGCGCACCCGCTCCTTCGCCTCCTGGCAGGCCTTGTCGGCGAGCCCGACGATCGCGAACGACTGCAGCCCCGTCTGGATGTGCGCCTCGACCTCGACCCGGCGCGGATCGATGCCGACGAGAGCGTGGGTGACGGTGCGCGCGAGCACGTTGCCACGCTAGGCGGCGAGCGTTCACGTGTCTGTGGAGTCTTCGCGCCAAATGTGAAACGGCGACGCCTAGACCTCTGCCATGCCGACGGCTCGGTACGACGGGCAAACAGCGTGGTACGAGGGCTTCGCCGCTGCGGACGCCTTCGCGAGCGCACGACAGCAGGCCATTTACTTCCTCGGTCGTGGCCCCGGTAGCTGCCTCGACCTCGGCTGCGGAACCGGCAGGGCGATCCCGCTCCTCGTCGACGCGGGCTGGAAGGTGATCGGCACCGATGTCTCGGCGGACCAGCTCGCTGCTGCCGAGACGCATGCCGGTCAGCTCGCCGACGAGCTCATCCAGGCGGACGCCCACGACCTTCCATTCGCGGACGAGACGTTCGATGCAGTCGCATCGATCCTCACGCACACCGACTTCGACGACGTCGGTGCGGTGTTCCGCGAAGTGGAACGCGTGCTCCGACCGGGCGGCGCGTTCGCCTACGTCGGAGTGCACCCCTGCTTCGCGTCTCCGTCCGTCGAACTGCACGAGGACGGTCCGGCTCTCCTCCACCCGGGCTACCGGGAGGCCGGCTGGCAACACGTCTCGCGCAATCCCGACCAGCCCGGGATCCGCGCGCGCGCGTCGGGATCAACCATCTCCCGCTGGCAGCCCTACTGAACGCATCTGACGGGTCTCGCCGAGCCGGGCGAGACCGACCCGCCGCTCTTCCTCGGCTTCCGCGCCGTGAAGTCCTAGGTACGCCGAGCGACGAGCACGTCTTCGAAGTACTCGCCTGCGCGTCGGCCGGTGCGACGGTTGACATGCCGCTGGTAGCTCTGCTCGAGCACGAGGCCTGACCGCTCGAGGATCTCCGGGTACAGCGCGCGACGATCGTTGACGACGATCACGAAGCGGCCGCGCGGCTTGAGCACGTCGGCGCACGAGCCGAAGACGCGGACGATGCCGTCGACGTACGACGCGATCGCCGCCTTCGACGTCCCCCGCTCCGCTGCGCCGATCTCGCGGGCGCGCAGATCGTCGAGACCCAGCAGCTCGTAGGCGTAGCGATGCTGCTCGTGGTAATCGATCAACCCCGGGTACGGCGGTGAGGTGACGACCGCGTCGAACGGACCCGGCAGCTCGAGCTCGCCCGCGCCGCCGTGCAGCACCTCGACGCTGCGCTTCGTCCGCACGCGCGCGAACTCCTTCAGCCGGGTCAGCGTGTCGAGCGTGTAGCGGCGCACGAAGTGGTCGGCCTTCTCGATCGGCTTGCACTCGCGCTTGTGCTTGTAACAGTGGTACGGGCCGGCCTGCGGAATCTTCGGAAAGTCGAGGTCGAAGTGCGTCGTCAGGCGCGCCGACCGCGCGGCGCGCGCGAGCACGATCCGCAGCACGTCGGCGTGCTCGTACTCGCCGATCAGCGACCGGAAGCGCAAGAGGTCCTCACGCGCCTGCGGCGCGAACCACGCTCGGACGTACGCACTCTTGTCATTCGCGCTCCCCTCCCCGCGCTCGAACCGTGCGAGTGTGTCGCGCAGCTCGTGCTCCAGAACGAACGGCTTGTGCTCGCTCGTCTTCACCTGCATCAGCAGGCAGTTGAACGCAGCGATGTCGACGCCGACGGAGTTGAGCCCGCTCTCGAGCGCCTGTACGAGCGTCGTCCCCGAGCCAGCGAACGGATCGAGCACCCGCCCACGCGCCGGCACATGTCGGCGGAAGAGCTCCTCGACGAGCTGCGGGATGTACTTGCCGAGATACGGGTGCAGGCGGTGGACGTGCTTCGTCCGCTCGCGCTCGGGCAACTGCTGCTCGGACCAGGAGAGGTCGGAATCGAGCCCTGCGTAGATCTGCTGCTGTGTAGCGGCCACTGGTGAAGCTTCAACCCGGAGTGTCGCTCCTCCTGCCTCCAGCTCATACCGGAATCAGACAGCAGTCCCCCGTGCGAGGGGTCGGCGCGGTGGCTGCGCTGGCGATGACAACCCCGGATGGGTCTGCGGCTTTCCTCTCAGCCGTCCGCGCCTCGCGTGGACGGCTCACCCTCGGTCTTCGGCCGGGCCTCGGCATTCGCCGGCGTGATCTTCGTTCTCGCAGCGTCGGCCGTCGCGGCTCTGTCGGTCGCGCCGAGCGCCCTGGCCGCGACGTGCAGCGCAGCTGCGGTCACGGTGACGCCGATGCAGTCGCCCGACGGGACGCAGCGGCCCTTCTACAGCGACGACTTCGGCGGCGGGACCTCGAATCACTCGGGTTACGTCGGCTACGAGCTGAGCGGCGCGTCGCTCGGTTCCGACGCCTGGATCAAGCTCTCGGGCTTCACTGGTGGGGCGCTCGGTCTCGCAGCGAATCAGTCGGCCTCGATTCCGGTGCGCGCGACCTCGCAGGCCGGTAATCCGCTCGTCTACGCGTATCTGACCGCGTCGGCGATCTCGGCGACAGCGCAGACGTTCACCGTCGAGGTGTGGAACGGCAAGCCCGGCCAGGGCGGCTCGACCCAGGTCTGTGCGGCCACCGACGGCTTCAGCTCCGTCACCAAGGTGATCAGCGCGGCCGCGAACAAGATCACCTCGACGAGCGTCTCGAACTCCTCGCCTGCAATCGGCGGCTCGTTCGACGTCTCGGCGGTCGGCGACACCGGAACGATGGGCGCTGGCCCGTCGAGCGACCAGGACACCGCCGGCAACGGTGTCTTCTCGATGGCGCCCGCGATGACCGACTCTTGGCCGGCCGATGCCTTCACCCTCACCGGCACCCAGGTTGACTTCTCGAGCGGTACGACCTATCGCGACAAGCTGCGCGTCTACCCGACGCTTCCGGGGCACACGAACAGCCTCGGCTATACCGCGACCTACCACTTCATCGTGCGCAACACGACGACGGCTGCGACCGCCGTGTACCCGGTGCAGAACAT
>WNFM01252357.1_pt1 | contig 11353 bp, 14 predicted proteins | sample 5400271 | NCBI WGS metagenome assembly WNFM01 (sample SAMN13153352, study PRJNA577476) | soil metagenome | isolation source: 60 cm saprolite on Douglas fir-dominated hillslope | place: USA:California | collected 2013-09-17 | reverse complement strand
GCGCTGCGGGCCGGCGGGTTCGGTAATGATGCCAAGGTCAACATTCGCTGGGTGCCGAGCGATGACTGCCAGACACCGGACGGCGCGGCACGGCACCTGGAGGGCGTCGACGGCATCCTCGTGCCGGGGGGCTTCGGCGTCCGCGGCATTGAGGGCAAGATCGGCGCGGTCCGGCACGCCCGCCTGAATAAGATCCCCATCCTCGGACTCTGCCTCGGCCTGCAGTGCATGGCCATCGAGATCGGCAGGGACGTGGCCGACTTGGACGACGCGAACAGCGCGGAGTTCGACCCCCAGACGCCGCACCCGGTCGTCGCCACGATGCCCGATCAGGAGGACGTCGTCGCGGGCGAGCGGGACATGGGTGGCACCATGCGGCTCGGCCTTTACCCGGCCGTGCTGGCGGAGGGCAGCATAGTCAGGAGCCTGTACGGCGCTGAGATCGTGCACGAGCGGCACCGGCACAGGTATGAGGTCAACAACTCCTACCGGCCCGCGCTCGAGGCGGCTGGTCTGGTCTGCTCCGGCATGTCGCCCGACGGTCGTCTCGTCGAATTCGTCGAGTTGCCGCGGCATGTGCACCCGTTCTTCGTGGCCACCCAGGCCCATCCTGAGTTCCTGTCCCGGCCCACCAGGCCGCACCCGCTGTTCAGCGGGCTGATCGCGGCCGCGATCGAGCGATCGCGGATCAGGCCAGCGGAGCACCCGGTGACTGCGGCCGCCGGAAGCCGCTCGGTCGCGAGCGCATGAACGAGGCGGACCAGGAGTGGCTCTCCGACGTCGCGGAACGCTGGCCGGTCGTGAGCAACGAGAAGCTCGCGGAAGGCACCGTGGTCAGCGTCCGGCGAGATGTGGTCAGGATGCCGGATGGCGAAGAAGTCGGCCGTGAGGTTGTCGAGCACCCAGGCGCAGTCGGCATCCTGGCCATGGACGAGGCGGGGCAGGTGCTGCTGATCCGCCAGTACCGGCATCCGGTCGGCAGGCAGCTGTGGGAGATACCGGCCGGCCTGCGCGATGTTGCGGGAGAGCCGCCGCTGGCAACAGCGCAACGCGAACTGCTTGAAGAGGCCGGCTACCTGGCCGCAGACTGGCAGGTGCTTGCTGACTTCTTCACCTCCCCAGGAATCACCAGCGAGCGGCTGCGGATTTACCTGGCGCGCAGTCTCACTAGCGTTCCTGATGCTGAGCGTCAGTACGTTCCCAATCACGAGGAGGCTCATCTGAGGATCGAGTGGGCACCTCTCGAGGTGGTGGTCTCCCGAATACTTGCCGGGAACCTGCACAACGGCGTGATGATGATCGGCGTGCTCGCCGCGTTCGCGGCGAGACAGGACGGATTCGCGACGCTGCGCGGACCCGACCACAAGGAGGACTGAAGACATGAAGGTCGGCGTTCCTAAGGAAATCAAGAATCACGAATATCGGGTGGCCATCACTCCCGCAGGCGTGCACGAGTTCGTCAGGAACAGGCACGAGGTCTTCATTGAGGCAGGCGCCGGCATCGGCTCGTCGATCCCGGATGAGGACTTCGTCGCGGCCGGTGCGCAGATGCTGCCGACGGCCGACGAGGTCTGGCAGAGCGGAGACCTGATCCTGAAGGTGAAGGAGCCGGTCGCCGAGGAATTTCACCGGATGCGCAAGGACCAGGTCCTCTTCACCTACCTGCACCTGGCGGCCTCGAAGGTAACGACGGACGCGCTGCTTGACTCTGGCATCACCGCGATCGCGTATGAGACGGTCCAAGCGCCAGACGGTACACTGCCGCTGCTCGCCCCGATGTCGGAGGTGGCGGGCCGGATGGCGCCCCAGGTGGGCGCGCATCACCTGCAGCGTGACGGCGGTGGCAGGGGCGTCCTGATGGGCGGCGTCTCAGGGGTGTACGCGGCCAAGGTGGTCGTGCTCGGGGCGGGCGTCTCGGGCATGAACGCGGCGGCGATCGCGCTCGGGATGCAGGCTGAGGTGCTGCTCGTCGACAAGAACGTGGCGAGGCTGAGATTCGCCGATGCGATCCATCAGGGGCATTGCCAGACAGTCGCCTCCAACACTTATGAAGTCGAGCGCGCGGTCATTGACGCGGACCTGGTGATCGGCGCCGTGCTGGTGCCGGGCGCCAAGGCGCCCATGCTGATCAGCAACGAGCTGGTCGCGAGGATGAAGCCGGGCTCGGTGCTCGTCGACATCTCCATTGATCAGGGCGGCTGCTTCGAGGATTCCAGGCCGACGACGCACGCCAATCCGACCTACGAGGTGCACGAGTCCGTGTTCTACTGCGTGGCCAACATGCCGGGTGCGGTGCCGCACACCTCGACGTACGCGCTCACCAACGTGACGCTGCCCTATGCCATCGAGATCGCGAACCGCGGCTGGCGCGAGGCATTGCGGGGCGACACGTATTTCGCGCCCGGCCTGAACACCCACGACGGCGTCGTTACCCTCGAACCGGTGGCAGAGGCGCACGGGCTCGCGTGGACGCCGCTGGCTGATGTCCTGGCCTGAGCGCCCGAACCGATTCGGCTCCGAACCGACTCGGCTCCGGCCGGCGGGCACGCAGATGACAGGAGAGCCGGGCTGACCACCGTCTCCGGGGCGATCCGCCGGTACCTCGACCACCTGACTGTCGAGCGCGGGCTGGCTGCTCACACGATCGAGGCGTACCGCAGGGACCTGCAGCGGTACGCTTCGACGCTGGCCGCCGCCGGCCGGACGCAGATCGGCGAGGTGACGACACCCGACGTCGCTGAGTTCCTGGCCAGGCTGCGCGAGGGCGACGAGCACCACCAGCCGCTGGCAGCCAGCTCGGCCGGGCGTGCAGTGGTGGCCGTCCGCGGCCTGCATGCCTTCGCGATGGCTGAGGGGCTCGCGGGATCGGACCCGGCCAGGGCCGTGCGCCCGCCTGCCCCGCCGCGCCGGCTGCCGCGCGCGATCTCGATTCCCGACGTAGAGCGGCTGCTCCAGATTGCTGGCGACACGCCAGCCCAGCGTCGCGACCGGGCCCTGCTCGAGCTGCTCTACGGGACTGGGGCGCGGATCTCCGAGGCCGTCGGCCTGGACATCGACGACCTTGACCTGACCGGCCAGCGCGGCCCCGACGGGACAGCCGCCACGGTCAGGCTGGCCGGGAAGGGCGGCCGCCAGCGGATGGTGCCCGTCGGCAGCTACGCCCTGTCGGCGCTCGACGCTTACCTGGTGCGGGCCAGGCCGACGCTCGCTGCGAGTGCGCGGTCGGGGCAGCGCAGTCGGGCCGTCTTCCTCAACGCCCGCGGCGGCAGGCTCACCAGGCAGGGCGCCTGGGGCGCGCTGCGCGCCGCCGCCGCCAGGGCAGGGCTGGCCGCGGTTTCGCCGCATATGCTCCGTCATTCCTTCGCGACGCACCTGCTCGACGGGGGCGCCGATGTGCGGGTCGTTCAGGAACTGCTCGGCCACGCCTCGGTCAGCACCACCCAGGTGTACACCCTGGTTACGGTGGACAAGCTGCGCGAGGTATACGCGGCGTCCCATCCGCGGGCTCTGGGCTGAAAGCCAGTCCGAGTCCGGACCGAATCCCGACCGAATACCCACCGAATCCCGACCAGACATGATGGCCCAGACCAGGGCAGATGAGCGGGCCGTTTCCGCGCAAAGGGTGAGTCGGCTTGCCGCGACCCGATGCAAGCTCTAAAGTCCGGAAGTCAGCGGCCGCAGCGTGCGCGCCGCCGGGGAGGTGCTTGTTACCGTGTCAGCGTCAGGGACAACGGAAGCTAGTGCCGGCATCATCGGCCCGACCGGCCGCCCGCTTCCGGTATTCCCCAATCCAGAACCGCTGCTGAAGCATGGGCCGGCTCGCGTCGTCGCCGTCTGCAATCAGAAGGGCGGCGTCGGCAAGACGACCACCACGATCAGCCTAGGCGCGGCGCTCGCAGAGCTCGGACGGCGCGTGCTCCTGGTCGACTTCGACCCGCAGGGCGCGCTCTCCGTCGGCCTGGGCTTTCAGCCGCACGAGCTTGATGCCACGGTCTACAACGTCCTGATGGACGCCGGGGTCACGGCTGGTGAGGTCCTCTTCCAGACCAAGGTCGACGGGATGGACCTGCTGCCCAGCAATATCGACCTGTCCGGTGCCGAGGTCCAGCTAGTGCACGAGGTCGGCAGGGAGTTCGTGCTCGGCCGCGTCCTGGCGCCGCTGCTGCCCGAGTATGACATCGTCCTGATCGACTGCCAGCCGTCGCTCGGGCTGCTCACGGTCAACGCGCTGGCGTGCTCTGACGGCGTCCTCGTGCCGCTGGAATGCGAGTACTTCGCCATGCGCGGAGTGGCGCTGCTGATGGAGACGATCGACAAGGTATCGAACAGGTTGAGCCCGAAGCTGACCATGGACGGGCTGCTCGCCACCATGTACGACTCGCGTACGCTGCACACTCGAGAGGTCCTGGCCGGCGTTGTGGCTGGGTTCGGCGACAAGGTGTTCCATACCGTCATTAACCGGACCGTCAGATTCCCTGACGCCTCCGTCGCCGGAGAGCCGATCACGATTTTTGATCCCTCATCGGCGGGAGCGGCCTCCTACCGGGAGCTCGCCAGGGAGGTGCTTGACCGGTGGCACAAGGCCGAGCTCGCAGGTCGGGTCAGCGCCGGGTAAGAGTTCCCGGGATCGCCGAGCTGCTGCGCCCGGCATCCCAGCTCCCCGCCGAATCCGAGCAGCGGCAGGCCAGCGGCCGCGAGGGCCACAGCCACAAGATCACGGTGTACCTATCGGAGTCCGAGCTCCTTGAGCTTGAGCGCGCCAGGCTGACGTTGCGCTCATACGGGATGTCCGCGGACCGGGGCCGGATCGTCAGGGAAGCGCTGGCCGTACTCCTGGCCGACCTGGATGCCGAAGGGGCGGAGAGCCTGATGGCGCGCCGGCTGCGGAACGGACATTGACGGCAGTTATGACCGAAGGACCCGGCGGCAGCGCGCACGGTCCAGCAGGCGGCTTCGAGGTCCATCTCGACAATTTTGAGGGACCCTTCGACCTGCTTCTCGCGCTGATCTCCAAGCACAAGCTCGACATCACCGAGATCGCGCTGTCGGCCGTCACCGACGAGTTCATCAGCTACATCGGCGCGCTCGCCGGACGCTGGGAGCTTGACCAGGCCAGCTACTTCCTCGTCGTGGCCGCCACCCTGCTGGACCTCAAGGCGGCCAGGCTGCTTCCGTCCGGGGAAGTAGACGACGAGGAGGACCTCGCCTTGCTCGAGGCCAGGGACCTGCTGTTCGCCAGGCTGCTGCAGTACCGCGCTTATAAGGAAGCTGCGGCGAACATGGCGGCTCAGATGGCCCACCAGCGCCACATGTTCCCCCGTCGGGTGCCGATGGAGCCAAGGTTCGCCGACTTGCTGCCGGAGGTTCTGCTCGGCCTGACCGCCGAGCAGTTCGCGGCCGTCGCCGCGGCGGCCCTCGCGCCGCGGGCGGCGCCCGTTGTATCCACCGCCCACCTGCACGTCCCGCGCACTACAGTGCGCGAGCAGACGGTGATCGTCACCAGGTTGCTGCGCGCTGCCGGGCGGGCCTCGTTCGCCGAACTGGCCGCCGGCTGCGAAGATACCTACGAGATCGTGGCGCGCTTCCTGGCTGTCCTTGATCTCTACCGGGACAAATGCGTCTCGTTCGAGCAGGAGACCCCGCTCGGCGACCTGTACATCACCTGGATCGCGCAGGACTCCGCCGGCACCCAGCCCACCGACGGCGAGACCGCGGGCGATCCGGTGCCTGGCCGGCCGGGCTGATCAGACGACAGGCGGAAATGATCGAAGAGCCATTGCCAGACTCCGGCGAGTCCCGTTCCGGGTTGCAGCCGGCCCTCGAGGCGATCCTTCTCGTCGCTGACGAGCCGGTACCAGAGAACACGCTCGCCCAGGTGCTCGAGGTGGCACAACAGGATGTGGCGGCGGCCCTGCATCAGCTAGCCGGCACCTACGCCGAGCAAGGCCGCGGATTTGACTTGCGCGAGGTGGCCGGTGGCTGGCGCTTCTACACGAGGGCCGAGTTCGCCCCGGTGGTGGAAAGGTTCGTCAGCGACGGCCAGGAGGTACGGCTAACCCAGGCTGCCCTGGAGACGCTTGCCGTCGTCGCCTACCGCCAGCCGGTCAGCCGGGCGCAGGTTTCCGCGGTACGCGGCGTCAACTGCGACGGGGTGATGCGCACGCTGACCCTACGGGGCCTGGTGGCCGAAGCGGGGACCGACCAGGAAACCGGGGCGACCTTGTTCCGCACGACCGTGTATTTCCTGGAAAGGCTCGGCATCGCCAGCCTCGACCAGCTGCCCGAGCTCGCCCCGTTCCTGCCCGACCATCTCGACGACGAACAGGATAGCCATGACGGCCCGTCGTGACCCCCGGGGCGGCAGCGACCCGCCAGCCGGCCGCCGGCGATCGCCTGGCCGGGCCGGCGACGGCCATGCCGACGATGACGACGACTGGGGTATCGAGCCGGGGGAGCGGGACTCGCTTACCGACGTTCCTGGCGGGGTGCGGCTGCAGAAGGTGCTCGCGGCGGCCGGCGTGGGCAGCAGGCGCGCCTGCGAGGAACTCATCGGGGCCGGGCGAGTCGAGGTCGACGGCGAGATCGTCCGCAGGTTCGGCGCCAGAGTCGACCCGCGCGCCCAGGTCATCCGGGTGGACGGCAAGCGGATCCCGACCAGTGAGGACCTTGTCTACCTCGCGCTGAACAAGCCAGTTGGCGTGCTCAGCACGATGTCTGACGACCGGGGCAGGCGCACGATCGCGGATCTGGTGGCTGATCACAGCGAGCGCTTGTTCCACGTCGGCCGGCTTGACTACGAGACCGAGGGACTGATCCTGCTGACCAACGATGGTGCGCTAGCGCACCGGCTTGCTCATCCCCGGTACGGGGTGCTGAAGACCTACCTCGCCGAGGTACGCGGCCCGGTCCGCAGGGATCTCGCTCGCCGGCTGACCACGGGGGTCGAGCTCGAGGACGGGACTGTCAGCGCGGACAGGTTCCGCGTGGTCGAGCAGGCGGGTCAGCGGGTGCTGGTTGAGGTCACGCTGCACGAGGGCCGCAAGCATGTAGTCAGGCGCATGCTGGCCGCGGTGGGGCATCCGGTCAGCAGACTGGTGCGGACTCAGGTCGGGCCGGTAAGCCTGGGGTCGCTCCGGCCCGGCACGTCGAGGCGGCTATCCACCGCTGAGGTCGGGAACCTGTACGCCGCTGTCGGCATGTGAGCCCAGCCGACAGAACGTGGCCGGCCGGCGGGCGGATAGGGTCACGGGAGAGTCGCGGGAGAGGAGCGATTGTGGCGGTCAGGGCCATCAGGGGCGCCATCCAGATCGGGACAGATGACCGCGCGGACATACTGGACGGCACCGCCGAACTGGTGACCCAGGTGATGGACCGAAACGGCCTGACGACCGACGAGGTGATCAGCGTGATCTTCTCGGCCACGCCTGACCTGTGCGCAGAGTTCCCCGCGCTGGCGGCGCGGTCGCTCGGCTTCCAGGAGGTACCGCTGCTGTGCTGCACGGAGATCGACGTGCCCGGTGCCATGCCGCGGGTGGTGCGGCTGATGATGCACGTCGAAACCGGACTGGCCAGGGCGCAGGTGCAGCACGTGTATCTGCGCGGCGCGGCCGCCCTGCGGCTGGACATCGCACAATGATCAGGCAGGGACGTCCGTGACGCGGCCGGAAGCACCAGCGTCCGCGGTCGTCGTCGGCACCGGCCTGATCGGCACGTCGATCGCGCTCGCGTTGCGGGAGCGGGGCTCAGACGTCTGGCTGACCGACACTGACCGGAGCGCGACGCGGCTCGCCGCTGAGCTGGGAGCAGGGCAGGCGCTTCCGGCCGTCGGCCAGCGGGGCGGACCCGCAGACATCGCAGTGCTGGCGGTGCCGCCCGCCGCGGTCGCGCGGGCCCTGGCGGGTGCTCAGCGGCAGCAGCTGGCGAGGTGCTACACCGATGTGGCCAGCGTCAAGCAGTTGCCGCTGCGCCAAGCCAGGGAACTCGGCTGCGATATCACGGTCTTCGTGCCGGGCCACCCGATGTCAGGCCGCGAGCGGTCAGGCCCGGCGGCTGCCAGGGCAGACCTGTTCGCCGGCCAGCCATGGGTGATCTGCCCGGGCGAGGAGACGGCCGCGTGGTGCGTCGAAGTCGTGACCCAGCTGGCCATGGCATGCGGATCCCAGCCGGTCCTGATGTCAGCTGCGGAGCACGACAGGTGGGTGGCGCTGGTCTCGCATGTGCCGCACCTGGTAGCCGCCGCGATGGCGGCTCAGTGTGCGGATGCGGCGCCCGGTGCCCTCGCGCTGGCCGGGCCCGGCCTGCGCGATGTGACCAGGATCGCCGCGGGGGACCCCGGCTTGTGGACGGAGATCCTCGCGGCCAACGCGGCGCAGGTACGCGAGATCGTCCGCGCCATGGCCGGCCAGCTGGATGCGGCAGCCGGAGCGCTCGGCGCCGTTTCCTCAGGTGATGACGATGCCGCCAAGCAAGTGACGGCGTTGCTGGAGTCGGGTCGCGACGGGGTCGCGAAGATTCCCGGCAAGCAGGGCGGCCCGGCACCTCATTACGCGGTGGTGCAGGTCGTCATCCCGGACACGCCGGGCGAGCTTGCGAGGCTGTTCGCAGCGGCGGGATCGGCAGGAATCAATATCGAAGACGTCAGGATCGAGCACGGCCTGAAGCCGCCGCAGCCCTATCGGCCGCGCTGGCAGCCGCCGGCTGGCCGGTAGCATCGCCTGCGTGACAAATTCGGTGGCTGGCGTCCGGCAGGTGGGAATCACGGGCCGGACGGCGGGCGGGCAAGCGCTGGTGGTCGCCGTCGACGGCCCCTCCGGCTCGGGAAAGTCCAGCGCTGCGCGCGGCACGGCATCGGCACTCGGGCTGCGCTATCTGGATACCGGCGCGATGTACCGCGCAGTGACCTGGTGGATGCTCGAGCACGACGTCGATCTTGCTGACCAGGACGCCATAGCCCAGCATTCCCGCGGCCTGAGCATCGAGATCAGCACAGATCCGGCGAAGCAGCGGGTCCGTGTTGACGGGATCGACGTGAGCGAACAGATCAGGACCCGGCGGGTATCAAACGTGGTCAGCCTGGTGGCGGCGGTTCCGCAGGTCCGCGCCCAGCTGATCGCCCAGCAGCAGGCAATCATCGCGGACGCCGCGGAGGCCGCTGGCGGAATCGTGGCCGAGGGCCGGGACATCGGCACGGTCGTCGCGCCGGGCGCGACAGTGAAGGTGTTCCTGACCGCCAGCCAGCAGGTCAGGGCCGAGCGCAGGGCAGCTCAGCTGGGCGGCGACCGGCGGGAGCCGCCAACAGCGGCTATCACCCTCGCCGAGCAGGCGCAGCGTGATCGGCGGGACGCGCCACAGAGCCAGATGGCCGCTGACGCCATAGCGATCGATGCCACCGATCTCGGGCTCGACGAGGTCATCTACCGCATCCTCGTGCTGGTCGGCGCGAACCGGGCGACCCAATGACGGACGAGCAGCCTGGCCAGGCTGACCAGGGAGCGGCTCCCGTCCTCGCCGTCGTGGGCCGGCCGAATGTCGGCAAATCGACATTGGTGAACCGGATACTCGGCAGCCGTCAGGCGGTCGTAGAGGGCACCCCAGGGGTCACCAGGGACCGGGTGGCCTACGACGCGAACTGGCGGGGCCGAGCCTTCACGGTCGTCGACACGGGTGGTTGGGAACCCGCCATCGAAGGATCGCCGGGGCTCGCCGCGCGGGTGGCCGCGCAGGCCAGGGTTGCCGTCGACGCTGCCGACGCCGTGCTGTTTGTCACTGACGCGGTGGTCGGGGTGACCGACGCCGATGCCGCTGTCGCCGCGGTGCTGAGGCGATCGGGCAAGCCGGTCGTCCTTGCTGCCAACAAAGTCGACGATGCGCCGGCCGAATCCGGGGCGCACTCGCTGTGGTCGCTCGGCCTCGGCGAGCCGGCTCCGGTGAGCGCACTGCACGGCAGGGGCAGCGGCGATCTTCTCGACGCGATACTCAGCGCGCTGCCTGAGGCTCCGCCCGACCGGATTGACGCGGAGTCTGGACCGCGCAGGGTCGCGCTCATCGGCCGGCCCAACGTCGGCAAGTCGAGCCTGCTCAACAAGCTGGCCGGGCAGGACAGGGTGCTCGTTGACCCGGTCGCTGGGACGACCAGGGACCCCGTCGACGAGCTGATCGACCTCGGCGGCGTCACCTGGCGGTTCGTCGACACAGCAGGGATCAGGCGCCGGGTCAGGGAAGCGCAGGGCGCCGACTACTTCGCCGCGCTGCGGACTGAGCGCGCGCTGGAGCGCGCCGAGGTCGCGGTGGTCCTTGTGGACGCCAGCGAACCCCTTGCCGAGCAGGATCTCCGCATTATCTCGACGGTGATCGAAGCGGGACGGGCACTCGTGATCGCCTACAACAAGTGGGACCTGGTCGACGAGGACAGAAGGCATTTCCTCGACCGTGAGATCGACCGTCAGCTCTATACCGCCCGCTGGGCACCGAGAGTGAATATCTCCGCGGCGAGCGGCTGGCACGTGGACCGCCTCGTTCCTGCGCTGCAGACCGCGCTTGGGGGCTGGGAAACCCGGGTTCCCACCGGCCGGCTCAACGCCTGGCTGTCGGCACTAGTTGCCGAGACGCCGCCGCCGGTCCGCGGCGGCAAGCAGCCTAAGATCATGTTCGCTACGCAGGCGGGGATTCGGCCGCCGCATTTCGTTCTCTTCACCTCGGGCTTCCTGCAGGCCGGATACCGGCGGTTCATCGAGCGGAGGCTGCGCGAGGAGTTCGGGTTCGAGGGCACGCCGGTGCACCTGTCGATGCGGCTGCGGGAGAAGCGAGCCGCGACCTCGGCCCGCGGCGCACGCGGCGCACGCCACGGCTAGACGCGGCGCGTTAGGCGACTCCGCGCACCGCGACAGCGGGTGCCGGCCCGGGCACGGCGACGTGGAAGGAATCACGGACGCCGCACGCCAGCGACCGTCGCGGTGGCAGGCAGCCGGGGAGTAATGCCGGGTCGGTCCCATGCAGCAGCGCCTCGTGCGTGCAGAGCCTGAACCAGACCACCGTGCGCGCCGAGTCGTGCAAGTAGCCCCAGACGTCGGCAAGGCTCTCGACCAGCAGGAGGCCGTTCCCGTTCTCACGTCCCGGGCTGACACCAATCGTCGGCACCTTGGCGTCAGACCCGTTGTCGGTGACGGAGATTAGAAGTCCTGAGGATTTCGTCGCCACGGCCAGCTCGATCGTGCCTCCCGGCAACCGTGACCTGGAATGCTCGACGGCGTTGGTGACCAATTCTGATGTCAGCAGTATGGCCGTATCGGCTTTGGGGTGGTCATAGCCGATGGTCCTGGTGACGAACTGCCTGGCCGCACGGACGTGCTCGGGA
>WNFM01322435.1_pt1 | contig 11356 bp, 6 predicted proteins | sample 5400271 | NCBI WGS metagenome assembly WNFM01 (sample SAMN13153352, study PRJNA577476) | soil metagenome | isolation source: 60 cm saprolite on Douglas fir-dominated hillslope | place: USA:California | collected 2013-09-17 | reverse complement strand
GTGGTGAAATCCGACGGCTCGATCTGGTTCACCGATCCGGTTTTCGGTCTGCTCGGCGATTACGAAGGCTATAAAGGCACCTCCGAGATTGATCCGAATGTCTACCGGATCGATGGCAAAACCGGAGAAGCCACCATCGTTGCCGAAGGCGTGCTCGGGCCGAACGGGCTGTGCTTCTCGCCGGATGAAAAAATCCTCTATGTCGTGGAATCGCGCGGCGTGCCGAACCGCAAGATCTTGGCCTACGACGTCGCGCCAAGTGGCGACAAGATTTCCAACAAGCGCGTCTTCATCGACGCCGGTCCCGGCACGCCGGACGGCATGCGCTGCGACATCGACGGCAATCTGTGGTGCGGCTGGGGCATGGGCGATCCCGAGCTCGACGGCGTGGTCGTCTACGCGCCCGACGGCGTGCTGATCGGCCGCATCGCACTGCCGGAGCGCTGCGCGAATGTGTGTTTCGGCGGACCGAAGCGCAACCGGCTGTTCATGGCCGCGAGCCAGTCGATCTATGCGCTCTATGTGAACACGCAGGGCGCGCTGGGGGGATAGGGGCGTCCCACATAATTGCTGTCGTCCCTGCGAAAGCAGGGACCCATACGCCGTGGATTCTCTTAGGGCGCAATGGCTGTTGCCTTCGTAACAACGGGCTCCTGTGGTTATGGGTCCCTGCTTTCGCAGGGACGACGCGGAGTTTTGTTCGACGTACGCCAGAAACGCAAAACGCCGGAGCGAAAAATCCCGCCCCGGCGCTGCAATCATCGCTCAGCGGTTACGCCGCGTTGAATCCTGCGACGGCCTTGACCTCGAGATATTCTTCCAGGCCGTATTTGCCCCACTCACGGCCGTTACCGGACTGCTTGTAGCCGCCGAAGGGCGCGGTGCGGTCGTTGGGCACGCCCTGCAGGTTGACGTTGCCGGCGCGAATCCTGCGGCCGACCCGGCGGGCGCTCTCCACCGTGTCGGCGGAGACGTAACCCGCAAGACCGTAAGGCGTATCGTTGGCGATCTTGACGGCGTCTTCCTCATCCTTGGCGCCGAGGATGGTGAGAACCGGTCCAAAGACCTCCTCGCGCGCGATCGTCATGTCGTTGGTGACGTCGGCAAAAATGGTCGGACGCACATAGAAGCCTTTGTTGACGCCTTCAGGCAGGCCGGGACCGCCGGCGACCAAAGTAGCCCCTTCCTCGATGCCCTTCTGGATCAGCTTTTGGATTTTGTCCCACTGGATGCGGGATACGACGGGACCGATAGTGGTGCCTTCGGCGCGGGGATCGCCGGCCTTGGTCTTGTCGGCGACGCTTTTGGCGATCGCGGCGACTTCCTTCATCTTCGACAGCGGCACGATCATCCGCGACGGCGCGTTGCACGATTGGCCTGAGTTGTTGAACATGTGCATCACGCCGCCGGTGACGGCCTTTGTGAGGTCGGCGCCTTCGAGGATGACGTTCGGCGACTTGCCGCCGAGTTCCTGGCTGACGCGCTTCACCGTCGGCGCAGCGCGCTTGGCGACATCGATGCCGGCGCGGGTCGAACCGGTGAACGAGATCATGTCGATGTCCGGGTGCTCGCTCATGGCGGCGCCGACTTCCGGGCCGAGGCCATTGATCAGGTTGAACACGCCCTTCGGCACGCCGGCTTCATGCAGGATTTCCGCAAAAAGCAACGCCGACGATGGCGTGAATTCCGACGGTTTTAAGATCATGGTGCAGCCGGCAGCAAGCGCGGGCGCGACCTTGCAGGTGATCTGGTTCAGCGGCCAGTTCCATGGCGTGATCATGCCGATGACGCCGACAGGCTCGCGCACCACCACCGCGGAACCAAGCGCCTCCTCGAAATGATAGTTCTTGAGAACCTCCATCGTGGAGGCGAGATGGCCGAGGCCGGCGCCGGCCTGCAGCTTCTCCGCCATCGGCAGCGGCGCGCCCATCTCGTCGGAGACGGCGGCGCCGATATCCTTCATCCGGGTTTTGTAAATTTCGATAATCTTGCCGAGCAGCGCCACGCGCTCTTCGCGGCTGGTCTGCGAAAAGGTCTCGAAGGCGCGCTTGGCGGCGGCGACCGCCTTGTCGACGTCGGCCTTGGAGCCGAGCGCGACCTCGTACATCGCCTCTTCGGTCGCAGGATTGACGACGGGCGTTGATTTCTTGACGACGGGATCGACCCAGGCGCCATCGATGTAGAATTGCATACGGTTGACCATCGTAAACCTCGTGATTTCAGGAGCGAATGGAGGGGGAATGGAGCGTTCGGCAAGCATCCTTGCACGAAACGTTCGAAAAATGAACCCGCCATATGCGGGACGCCGCATTGCGGCAGAAGCGACATATAAGGACGGTGCTGTGGAGGTGGCAAGATGGTCATTTTGTCGTCCCTGCGAAAGCAGGGACCCATACGCCGTGCCCTACCTTAGGGCACGCCGGGAGACGCCTTCTGCGACAATTAGGGCCGGTGTTTATGGGTCCCTGCTTTCGCAGGGACGACGATCACACCGCCATTTTGCGGTGCCGCACTGGTGCGCCGGCGGTCAGCGATTCCGCCGCGTCGATGATGGCGTTGGCGTCGATGCCGTGGTGACGGTAGAGGTCGTCGATAGAGCCGGTCTGGCCGAACTGCTCGACGCCGAGCGCTTCGACGCGATGGCCGCGCACACTGCCGAGCCAGCCCAGTGTCGCGGGATGGCCGTCGATCACGGTGACGATGCCGCACTCGCGCGGCAGCGGCGCCAGCAGTTTTTCGATATGGCTGAGATGCGGCAGCCCGCGCCGGTCGCGCCGCAGGCTTCGCGCCGCGGTCCAGCCCGCATGCAGCCGGTCGGCGGATGTGATCGCCAAGAGGCCGATATCCCGGCGGCTTTCGCCGATCAGCCCGATCGCCTCGATCGCCTCGGGTGCGACCGCACCGGTATAGGCGATCACGACTTCGGCATTCGGCCCAGGTCTGCGCAGCCAATAGGCGCCGTCGGTGATGCCCTTTTGCAGCTCGGGCGTCACGATCCGTTGCGGCTGGTCGATCGTGCGGGTCGAAAGCCTCAAATACACCGAGCCGCCCTCGCCGCTTTCGCGCTGCATGTGCTCAAATCCCCAGCCCATGATGACCGCGAGCTCATCGACAAAGGCCGGCTCGTAGGCGGCGAGGCCGTCCTGCGCCATGCCGATCAGGGGCGTCGCGATCGATTGATGCGCGCCGCCTTCCGGTGCCAGCGTAATGCCCGACGGCGTCGCCGCGACCATGAAGCGCGCGTCCTGATAGCAGGCGTAATTCAGCGCATCGAGGCCGCGTTCGATGAAGGGATCGTATAACGTTCCGACCGGCAGCAGCCGTTCGCCGTTGATTTGATGCGACAGCCCTAGCGCCGACATCAGGATGAACAGGTTCATCTCGGCGATGCCAAGTTCGATATGCTGTCCCTTGGGCGAAAAGTCCCAGTTGAAAGTTGAGGGAATCTTCTCGCTGCGAAACAAATCGGCTTTCTCTGCGCGCGCGAACAGGCCGCGGCGGTTGACCCAGGCCCCGAGATTGGTGGACACCGTGACATCGGGCGATGCCGTGACGATGCGCGCCGCCAACTCGCTATCGCCGCGCGCGATCTCGTTGAGCACCAGCCCAAAACCCTGCTGGGTCGACATGACAGGCGACGGCTTGAATGAAAGCCGCTCGGGCAGCTCGATCACAGGCGCGCTGAGGCGGCGACGGCCATCGCGGTTGAATGGCACTTGCGCGAGAAACGCCTCCAGCTTCGCGGGCTCCTGAAAGAGTCCTTCGAACTTCTCCCATTCGTGGCCCGGCCGAATGTTCTGCGCGGCACGCCATTTTTCCATCTGGGTGACCGTCATCAATCCCGCGTGGTTGTCCTTGTGGCCCTGGAACGGCAGCCCGACGCCCTTGATGGTGTAGGCGATGAAGCAGACCGGGCGATCGTGATCGATGGATTCAAATGCCTCACACATGCTCGCCATGTCGTGTCCGCCGAGATTGGACATCAGCGCCAGCAGCTCGTCATCGCTGCGTCTGTCGATCAGTTGCGACACCGGACCCTGATCGCCGATCTCGTCTTGAAGATGTTTGCGGAACGCGGCCCCGCCCTGAAAGCACAGCGCCGCATACATCGCGTTCGGGCAAGCGTCGATCCAGCTTTTCAGGGCCTCGCCGCCGGGCTCGGCGAAGGCGGTTCGCATCAGCCGGCCGTATTTCACGATCACGACGTCCCAGCCGAAATTGCGAAACATGGATTGGAATTTCTCCCACAGCCCCTCGCGCACCACAGCATCGAGACTCTGGCGGTTGTAATCGACCACCCACCAGGTGTTGCGCAGACCGTGTTTCCAGCCCTCCAGCAGCGCCTCGAAAATATTGCCCTCGTCCATTTCGGCGTCGCCGACCAGCGCGATCATCCGCCCCTCGGGCCGGTCCTTCATCCAGCCATGCGCCTTGACGTAGTCCTGCACCAGGGAAGCAAACAATGTCTGCGCCACGCCCAAGCCCACCGAACCGGTGGAGAAATCGACGTCGTCGGTGTCCTTGGTGCGCGAGGGATAGGATTGCGCGCCTTTAAACCCTCGGAAATTTTCCAGCTTGTCGCGAGTCTGGCGGCCGAACAGATACTGGATCGCATGAAACACCGGGCTCGCATGCGGTTTTACGGCGACGCGGTCCTCGGGCCGCAGCACCGAGAAATACAGCGCCGACATGATGGTGGCGAGCGAGGCGGAGGAGGCCTGATGGCCGCCGACCTTCAAGCCATCGGCATTGGGCCGGATGTGGTTGGCGTGGTGGATGGTCCACGACGACAGCCACAACACTTTGCGGGCCAGCGCGGACAGCAACTCAAGGCGCTCGGGTTCGCTCGCCATGGCAGTACTCCGGACATGAAGAATATACCGCAATGTTACCGCACGGGCTTTCGCTAAAATTCTCAAATTCTCGCGACATACCCGGCAAGATTGGGATAAATTACCAATTCAGTGCCCGTCAGCCAGAGTTTATCCCAATGCACGCGTTAGATGCCATCGACCGCAAAATCCTCAGCCTGCTGCAGGCCGACAGCCGCACCACCATGCAGGAGCTCGCCGACAAGGTCGGCCTGTCGGTCTCGCCCTGCCATCGCCGCGTCAAACTTCTGGAGGAGCGCGGCGTGATCACGCGCTATATCGCAACCGTCGACCAGAAATCGCTCGGCCTTCATGTCAGTGTGTTCATCTCGATCAAGCTGGCGCGGCAGAAGGAGGAGGACCTCAACCGCTTCGCAAGAGCAATCTCGAAATGGGACGAGGTTCTGGAGTGCTACCTGATGACGGGCAACCGCGATTATCTGCTGCGCGTCGTCGCCGCCGACCTGTCGTCCTACGAAGCGTTCCTGAAGAACAAGCTGACCCGGCTCGACGGCATCGCCTCGATCGAATCGAGTTTTGCCCTGAGCCAGGTGAAGTATTCGATCGCGCTGCCGGTGTGAGTTCTTCCAATGCAAGCCTTCGCGGACGATGGCGGCGGCTCGGATTCAAATTTCAAACAGCCACGTCGGTTTTCGTCATTGCGAGCGCAAGCGAAGCAATCCATAGCGCGGCATAGTGACTTTGGATTGCTTCGTCGCGTCGCTCCTCGCAATGACGAGGCTCTGATTCCAAACGCAACTTCGCGATCTCGCCGCGCATTGCGCCCGAGTTTTGCTTTGATTCCCGCCCTCTGAACATCAGAGGGCGCAGGGAATGCCGGGCGTCCGATGCGCCCGCAGCCTCGCGTGTAGTAAAAAACACGCGAGTTAGTCACCACGGTCACACCGGGATCACCCGGCATTCCTCGCGCAATGGTTTTAACGGTTTCCTTCGTGCTCTCCCCGGTGACCGGGCTTTGTTGCTACCGTCATCGGCGGAGTTGCCTCCGCCAACTTGACGCCAGCGTCGGGGCGTCAGGACCACACGACTTAGCCGTCCGCAGGTCCGCGCTCTCGTCTTTGGCGCCGCCTGCGTCCACCGCATCCCGCCCCGCGTCCGTGACGATCGCGAACCGCCCCTCTGTGGGACGAGACGGCGGGACTCATGAAGTGATTTGGGTCAGACGGAAACAGAAATATTTTTGCTAAAGGGTATGGACAGGTTTGCGCGCAAACAGCCTGTCGGGCAAATCGGTTGCCCTTTAAAGCCGCCACACAGCGAGGCTCTTGTCGCGCCAGCCGCCGCCGGCCTCCAGGCAATTCTCGTTCAGCCGTTCAACCGGCGGCCCCCAGCTGAACGGTGCCCGCTCCAAATTCAGTGCGCGCCAATCGCCATCCTCGCAATCGGCATTGGTCTGCCAATCCGGAAAATTGGTCGCGATCAGCCATTTCGCACCCGACGCCCGAAAGTTTGCCGTCGCGCGTTCGATATTCGCAAACGACAGATGCACCAGACAATCGCGGCACAGGATCGCGTCACATCGCGGCAGCGGATCGCAGGTGACATCGGCGAGATGGTATTCGCCTTTGATCTCGCCTGCGGCGGCGCGTGCTTGCAGGCTCTCGATCAAGGAAGGGACGATGTCGACGCCCACATAACCCACGCCGAGGTCCGCATGGTTGATCCACCCAGCGTCGCCGCAAGGCGCATCAAGCAGCGACGCCACCGCGAGCTTTTGCAGCAGCCGCGGCAATTCCGTGCGCAGCACGGCGGTCGCGTCCAGCTCCGAGCCTAGTCCGGAAGTGGACGCGGCTGCGCCCCACAGGTTCGTATCATGAATGCGCTGGAAGCGCTGCGCGAGATTTAGCCCTGAAAATGATTCCTTGTCCGCAACAAAGCGCTGATGGGCAAGAACGGCCGGACGATCGGAATCGTTTGAGAACATGACGCATCATATCGTCAGTCCCTCATCCTGAGGAGCCCGCTCTTGCGGGCGTCTCGAAGGGTGGGCCGCGGGCCACATGGTTCGAGACGCGCGAAGACGCGCCCCTCACCATGAGGGGAAGCAAGCCTACCGCCAGGGCTCGACGATGATCTTGGTGTGCTGTTCCGGATTGGCCAAATCGGCAAATGCGCCGGCGACCCCATCAACGCCGACGGTCGCGGTCACCAGCGAGACCGCATCGACCTCGCCTTCCGCGATCAGGCGCAGCGAATAGGCAAACTCGTCGGGCGTATAGCCGAGCACGTATTGAACGTTGAGTTCCTTCATGATGCCGAGCGTCGGCTCGGAGCTGTCGGTTTCCATGCAGACGCCGACCACCACGACACGCGCATCGCGCGGCGCGCCTTCGAACACCTGCTGCAGCAGGCCGGGGATGCCGACGCATTCGAAAATCAGCGCGGGTTTTAAGGCCGGCCGCCATGCCTGCAACGGCGGCCGCGCGGCCTTTTGCTCCGGCGACATCGCGGCGTGCTCGGCCCAGGTCGCGTACGGTTGCGTGCGCGCGGGATCGACGACGACGTCGGCGCCGAGTTTTTCCGCCAAGGCGCGGCGCGCCGGCGAATAATCCGCCGCGACGATTGGGTGCAAGCCCTTTAGCTTCAGCGCCGCGATCACCGCGAGCCCAACCGGGCCGCAGCCGATCACCAGCGGCACCTCATCGCCACGCACACTGGCTTTCTCGACCGCGTGGATGCCGACCGCGAGCGGCTCAGTCAGCGCCGCATGTTCTGCCGCAAGACCATTGGGAACCTCCAGCAGCAACGCCTCGCTGAGCAGCATGCGCTCGGCATAGCCGCCGACATTGTCGTTGGAATAGCCAATGCCCTGCGGTCCCTCCGGCGTCAGCAGCGCTGGAAGTGAACAGACACGCGTGCCAGTTTTCAGCTTGCGCTGCGTGTCCGGCCCGTAGTCGAGGATCTCGCAGCAGAATTCGTGGCCGAACACGACATCGCGGGTGAGGTCCATCGGATTGCGGCCTGGAAAATGTTTTGCCAATTCGACCATGCGATGGGCGTGCTTGCGTGCGTGCAGATCGGAGCCGCAGATGCCGCAGGCCAGTGTCCTGACCAGCACCTGCCCCGCCGATGGTTTCGGCTCAGGCAACGTATCAACGACGATCTCGCCGTTCCTGAAAATCGCAGCGCGCAATGGACGTCCTCCCCGCGATACCTGGTTACCCTCTCTTAGCACGAAGAGTCACCACATGTAACGCACGACGCCCTTGCCGGCATAGGACCTGGTGACGTCGGAGAATTCGCCCTCAAAGGTGGCGGCGGCAGACCAGCCATTCAGCCATTTCATTTCGGCGGACGCCGTGGTCAGCGCGGAATCGTGCGACAGCGCGGCACCGTTGACGACAAAGGATGCGCCAGGCAGCGTCTGGAACACAGCCGAGATATTGCGGTCCGTGTTGAAATCATGCGCCCAGGCAAAGCGGCCGCGCAAAATCGCGAATGATTTGTCGGTGCGGAGGCCGAGTTCGGTACGCGAGGCCGTGACATCCTTGGCGGCGTAACTCAGCGCGAAGGTGCCGGCGCCTGACAGCACCTGCTCGGCATAGGCCGGCAGGCTATAGGTCGTGAACTGTCCGGCCGCGTAAGGCGTGACGCCCATCCACGGCGTCAGGTAACGATAACCGCCTTCGATCCGGCCCGAATACGCATTGGCGTTGAACTCGGCGTGCAAGCGGTCGACACCCGCGACGGTCACCGTGCGGTCGGTCGTCACATCCTGCCAGCCATAGGCCAGCGCCCCCGACACATAGGCCGCGCCAATATTGTGACGCACGAACGCGCCGGCCTGGAACAGGTCCGAGCGTCCGGTGCCGAAGCCGTTGACGCTGAAATTGGTGCCGCCGCCTGCGAGCGCAAAACCCGCCAGCGTCGTCGGCGAAATCCGATAATCGGCGCCGGCAACAAAACCGAAGGCCCGCGCGGTGGCGCTGTTCGAGCCCAGCGCCGCGTTACCATCGGTGGTGGCGCCGCCGCCATAGCCCGAACCCCACACGCTCCAGTGCGAATCCAGCAGATCGTTGCGCGCCACCTCAGCCTTGGTCGGGATTTTGGCGAAGGCATCGCGCGCCGCATTTTGCTTCTTTGCGGCGTACGCGCTCGCGCTATCGCTCTCATCGGCGAAAGGTGTCGCGCCGGCGCCGCCGGTCCCGCCTTCGCCACGGCCGGCAATGAACGTGTCGGTCAAGAGTCCCAGAAACAAATTCATCGCCTCAAAAGTCGCCTGCTGCGAACCGGTCGCGGTCTCACCGGAAACCTGCGAGAGCCCGGCCGGCGTCAATGCGCCGAACACCAGGGGAATGCCGCCATTGGTGTTGAAGAAGTTCGTCAGCGTATTGGCGACATTCCGCTGATTGACATTGAGGCCACCCGGCGGATTGAAATTGAGGGCGAAATTCAGGAAGACATTATTGGGGTCATAGGTCAGTCTGGCATTGAAATTCGGCACATTGACATTGACCAGCGGATTGAAGGTGCCGCTGATACCGCCGGTCGCATTCAGGATGGTGTATTGCTTGAGGATGTTGCCGCCGAGCAGCATCGCATTGACGCTTGCGCCACCGAGCGTCGCGGTGCCCGTGACATTAGTGCGGTCGGCGCCGGTCGAGACCTCGACCAGGTAAGTCGACACTGCAGTGAATAGCAGGCTGCCCTGCACGGTCAGCAGGCCGACCGAATTGCCGGGGGACAGAGTACCGCCATTGATCGTGGTATTGCCGACGATGCCGTTGCCGCCGAGCGTGCCACCGGCGTCCACAGTCGTCAGCGCGGACGATGCGATCGAGCCGTTGACGCTGAGGATGCCGCCGTCGATCACGGTCGGACCGGTATAGGTGTTGATGCCCGAGAGGGTCAGCTTGCCGGTGCCGACCTTGGTGAGCGCGCCCGGGCCGGCCGGGCCGCAACCGCAGGAATCGGCAATCACGCCGCTGACTTCGGTCGAAAGATTGTTGCTGCCGACGATCAGCGTATTGCCGGCGCCGATATAATAGAAGCCCGAGCCGGCGATTGAGCCCGCGGCGATCCGGCCGTGGTGCGGTGCCGTCTTGGAGTTGGTAGGAATTGAGGGTGGCGTAGTCTCCGGGGTGATCAACCTCGAATCATCCGGCGTTGAAGCGTCGGACTGGAGACCACGCCATGACGAACAATACCACGAAGCCTGATTCTTTGCAGCCTGCAGCCGATATGGCTGTTGATCTTTTCGACAATTGGTTCGACCCGATCGAGACCGAGGTGCGGGCTCGATCGCGTCAATTTATTGAAGAGCTGCTTCGCGGCGAGCTCGACGCTGCGCTGGCACGGCCGCGTTACGAACGAAGCCAGATGGCCGGCAATGAAGGAAGAGCCGGCGTTGTGGGCCACCGCCACGGCAGCCGCACGCGGTCGCTGACAGGCACGTTCGGGCCGATCGAGATTGCGGTGCCGCGCGCCCGGCTGACCACGTCCGAGGGCGGGACGACGGAATGGAAGAGCCAGGCGCTGCGGGCCTATCAGCGGCGCACGCTTGCCGCCGACGCGCTGATCGCGAGCACCTATCTCGCCGGCACCAATACAAGGCGGGTGCGTCGCGCGCTGGCGGCGTTGTTCGGCGGGACAGTCGGCAAGGACACCGTGAGCCGGACGTGGCGCAAAGTGAAGAGCGATTGGGATACCTGGAACACCCGCTCGCTGGCCGAGGATCCAATTGTGCGCCTGATCCTCGACGGCACCGTCGTTCGCGTGCGGCTCGACCGCAAGGCGACCTCGATCTCGCTCCTCGTTGTCCTCGGCGTGCGCGCGGACGGCCAGAAGGTGCTGCTCGCGATCAAGAGCATGGGCGGGGAGAGCGCCGAGGCATGGCGCACTGTCCTCGACGATCTCATCAAGCGCGGGCTGCGGCGGCCCGAGTTCCTCATTGTCGACGGCGCGCCGGGGCTCGACAAGGCCATTGCGTCCGTCTGGGACGGAGTGCCGGTGCAACGCTGCACGGTTCACAAGCACAGAAACCTGTTCGCGCATGCCCCCGAGCGCCTGCATGACGAGATCACCGCGGATTACAACGACATGATCTATGCCACGACACCTGAGGAGATCGAGGTCCGCCGCAAGGCCTTCATCCGCAAATGGAGGCTCAAGCACCGCGCTGTCGCCGACAGCCTGGAAGAGGCTGGAGAACGCTTGTTCACCTTCACTCGCCTGCCGCCGAGCCAATGGCGCAGTGTACGCACCACAAATGCAATCGAACGTTTGCACGAAGAATTTAAGCGACGGATCAAGACCCAAACTGTTCTGCCATCCGCCGACACCGCCGCGATGTTGTTCTGGGCGCTGCTCGCTTCAGGACAGATCAACATGCGCAAGGTGGATGGTTGGCAGACGCTCTCCACAAAACCCATTGATCAGCCGATTGACCTTGCCGCCTGAAACGATACCTTCATGTTACCGGAGATTGCGCCACACCAAATTCCAACCGCATTCCGGACGGCACC
>WNFM01319091.1_pt2 | contig 11358 bp, 9 predicted proteins | sample 5400271 | NCBI WGS metagenome assembly WNFM01 (sample SAMN13153352, study PRJNA577476) | soil metagenome | isolation source: 60 cm saprolite on Douglas fir-dominated hillslope | place: USA:California | collected 2013-09-17 | reverse complement strand
GCACGGCGAGCCCGGAGGGCCAAACCTCCATCACTGGCACAGCACGGTTCGTGCTGGCGACCTTCTACGTCACCACCACTCTCCTTTCTGGACACACGGGCTCCTGACATAGCGATGCGCTGACGGGCTGTTACGGGGCTGCTGACCTGGTTCTTTCTGGCGTTTTCCGGCGTGTCGCTGCGTGTCTTCACAGCATGAATTTGAAAAAATAAATGCAGTGTCAGGAGACGTGAGCGAGGTGGGATGATGACGGTGATGCTGACCCAGGCGCCGCTGCCGTTGCTGCCCGCCGGCGCGACCGAGATCGCCCCGGGCGTGGGCGTGGTGACCAGCGCGGATGGCGGCGGCGTGGTGTGGGTGCACGGGCTGGTCACGTTCTGCTGGGACGGCGGGGATGAGGCGGGGCGGCGGCTGGCGGCGGTGCAGCTGGTGCAGCTGAACGCTGCTCCGCAGAAGGAGGTCGCTGCCGCGTTCGGGGTGTACCCGGTGACGGTGTGGCGGTGGGACAAGGCGCTGGCCGCGGGCGGGGTTGCCGGGCTGATCGGCGAGCGTAAGGGCCCGCGGGGGCCGTGGAAGCTGACGCCGGAGCTGGCGGGGAAGATCCGGGAGCTGGACGCCCGGGGGCTGGGTCTGGAGGCGGCCGCCGCTCAGTGCGGGGTGTCGACCGGGACTGTCCGCAAGGCACTGGGACGCATCCCGGCCCGCCAGGACACCGGCCGGGCAGCGGGCAGGTCCGCCAGCGAAGAACCCGGCGGTGAAGAACCCGGCGGTGAAGAACCCGGCGGTGAGGGGCCCGGCGCCGGTGAGCCGGTTCGGGAGGAGGAACAGGCCGATGCCGCGGGCGGGCAGGAGCTGGCGGTGCTGCCGGATCCGGTGTCCCGGGACGCCGAGCGGGCGCTGGCCCGGTTCGGGCTGCTGGGTGAGGGCGCCGCACCGGTGTTCACGCCGGGCGCGCGGTACCCGCTGGCGGGCCTGTTGCTGGCCATGCCGGCACTGGAGCAGGCCGGGCTGCTGACGTGCGCCCGGGCGGTGTACGGGCGTATGCGGAACGGGTTTTACGGGCTGCAGGCCATGCTGATCCTGCTGGTGTTCCTGGCGCTGCTGCGCGAGCCGCGGGCCGAGGGCGCCACCCGCATCTCCCCGGCCGCCCTGGGCCGGGTGCTGGGGCTGGACCGGGCGCCGGAGGTCAAGACGATCCGCCGCAAGCTGGGCGAGCTCGCCGGAGCCGGCGGGGCCGCGGAGCTGCAGATGGCGCTGGCCCGCCACCACGCCGCCGCCCGCCCGGACACGCTCGGGTTCTGCTACACCGACGGGCACACCCGGGTGTATTTCGGCAAACGCGACGTGCAGAAGATGCACGTGGCCAGGCTGAAGTTCCCCGGCCCGGGCACGGAGGAAACCTGGGTCACCGGCAGCGCCGGGGACCCGCTGCTAGTCGTGATGGCGCAGCCGTCATCCTCGCTGGCCAGCCAGATCCGTGACCTGCTGCCGGAACTACGTGACCTGGCCGGCGAGGCGGAGGTGACGTTGTGCTTTGACCGGGGCGGCTGGTCCCCGGAGCTGTTCGCCGACATCATCGACGCCCGCTTCCACCTGCTGACCTACCGCAAGAACGAGGCCGGCAAAGACGCTCCCGCGCTGACCGCCGGCGCGTTCAAGACGGCCATCTGGACCGGCGACGACGGCCGCGGCCACGACTACGACCTCGCCGAGTCGGCCGTGGACCTGGCCATCAGCGAAGGCAGGCATAAAGGGCGCGTGCTGAGCCTGCGGCAGGTCACCCGCCGCAAGCCCGGCCGCGGCGGCGACCACCAGGTAGATATCCTCACCACCCGATCCCCGGACGACCTGCCCGCCGCCGGGGTGATCTACCGGATGACCTCACGGTGGCGGGAGGAGAACTACTTCCGCTACGGCCGCGCCCACTTCGCCCTCGACGCCCTGGACTCCTACGCCACCACCCCCGACGACCCGGACCGCATGGTCCCGAACCCGGCGAAGAAAACCGCCGCCGCCACCGTCAAGACCGCGAAGAAAGCCCTCGCCCGCGCCGGGGCCGCCCGTGAGCAGAAACTCGCCGCCCTGCGCAGCCCCGCCCCCGGCCAGGCGACCGTCATCACCAACAAGATGCTCGCCCGGCTGGACGCGCCCGTCCAGGCCGCCCGCCGCGAACTCGAAGCCGCCCAGGCCGCCGCCAGGACCGTCCCCGCGAAAATCCCGCTCTCCCAGCACAACCCCGCCATGGTGAAGCTGGACACCGAGACCAAGCTGATCACCCACGCCATCCGGATGGCCGCCTGCAACACCGAGACCATCCTGGCCCGCGCCCTGCACGGCCACTACGCCCGCGCCGGCGACGAAGCGTACGCCCTCATCCGCGAAGCCCTGGCCACCAGCGGCGACATCACCCCCGCAGGCGGCGTCCTGCACGTCCGGCTCGACCCGCTCAGCGCGCCCCGCCGCACACGTGCCCTGGCCGCGCTCTGCGAGCAGCTCAACACCGCCAAAGCCCGCTACCCCGGCACCAGGCTCACCCTGCAATACGAGGTCAAAGAACACCACAGCACTGCATGATCTTTTGCTCCATGTCAGGAGCCCTGGTCACAGACGGTGACAGCTCGACGGGCGCGTGACATGCGATATCCGCCGATCTGCGCGGCAGCTGGGTTGCCAGCGCAGTCCGTCCAGGCGCGCCAGAATGGGTGTTCTGGGCGGCGGTTAGCGGTGTCAGGTTCCGGGCCTGATCGGCTTTGACGGTGGTGCTGCTCGATCCGGGCGGGGTCTCGCGAGGCGGTGGAGGACTGGCTCGGCGATGAGACGGCGGACGACACGGCGCGACCACTGGCACCAGGCGCCAGTAAGCCGCATGCAGGCCTGCCGGCGGGCCGTCCGGCGTGCGCCCGGGCCTTTCACCCCGAGCCCCTGCACGGCCTGGGTGACCGGGTTGATGGCGAGCAGCCTGCCGTCCGGGCTCACCGCGAACAGCCACCGGCCGTCCGGCGACCAGACAGCGTTGCCCAGTGTGTCCGGGTTCACCGGGACGCTCAGCAACACGGCACACGAAACCAGATCAAGCAGCCGCAGCAACGGCTTGCCGTCCCGGCCGGACACCACGAGCGCGGCGAACTGGCCGTCCGGCGAGACCCCGCCGGCGAACGGCGCGACCAACCGCGACGCGGGCGCCTGGCCTGCGAGCAGGTGCCGCGACCGGCTGGCCGGGTTGATGACCAGGTAGCGGCGCCAGCCCGGGCCCTCGTCGTAAACCCCGGCGCGCCGTTGCACCATCAGGTGCCCCCGGCCGTCCGGGAACGGCCAGCCGCTGAGCATCGGGGTTAGCACTGCCGGACCGAGGCGGTTTCCCTCGGGGCCGACCAGCAGCATCGACATGTGCGCGCCGTCGCCGGACTCCATCCAGAACTCGCCCGGGCGCGGGCCTTAGGACAACCCCGCCCGAGCTCAGCGCGCCGCGCAGCGGCCGCGCGGTCTGGCCATCCGGCACCAGGTAACCCGGCACGTAGTCCAGCGGCCGGACGATCACCTGGTGCGGCCCGGCGAGCAGCGTCACCGGCCCGCTGCTTTGCAGCCCCGGGAACGCGGTCCGGGTGATCCGCGCCCTGGCAAGCTGGATCCGGACCACCTCGCCGGGCCCGAGGCCGAACAGCTCCCAGCCCGCCCGCACCCCCAGCAGCGGAAGCCCCGCGTCGGTGACCTGAACGGGCCCACGGGGCCCACCCGGTCCAGGTGCCCCGCCCCGCCTGGGCACGGCATGCACGGCCACCACGGCCACCATGGCCACCACGGCCACCACCAGGGCCAGCAGCGTGAGCAGCCGCGGGCCGGGCGGCCGGCGCGGCAGCCGCTCCCGGCCCGACCAGATCACATCGCGCTCCGCCCCGGGCTGGTCGGGCATAAGCTCATCATCGCCCCGGATGCCACCGCCGCGCCATCGCACGGCCGTAGCACCCCGTAACCAGATTCGCTGAAGCCGACTGTGACCGCGGGCAGCGTCCGCTATCCGCCGTTCGGCGCCGCTGGCCAGTCATCACCGGAATCAGGTCATGTCGCGCATAGGCGGTTCTTCTGTGCGCCATAGTGAAGCAACGTCCGCGAGTAAACGTACTGGCAGTCACCGCGGCGGTTACCGATTTAAGTTCTTTGCGTTGCCGAACTCACCTGTATATGGAATCAAGGCGGCGCCTGCGGCGCCGCTGGCCCGGCGTCTGCGCCGGGCTCTGCCGTTGGGCGGCCCGCCCGTCGCACGCCGGGCCACATGCGCAGGCAAGCAGATCAAGGTAGCTCACACGGCACGCAGACCGGATGCGCGCACGCGCCGTCATTCTCGGCTCCGATTGTCCCGCTCACGGCCACCGCGTCAAGATCGCCTCCGGCGTCGCTGCGCGATCAGCTTCGCTGAATCCTGACCCGGCGCCCGCTCACTAGACGACCTATTCCAAGGGTCCGATCCAGCGTTTGCGCCCCCCGTTCGTGCCGATAGGCGCCCGGGATCGGCGTTGAACCCAACGTCGAGCCGGGAATGACCTGCTGAAGAGCGCTCCGGAGCGCTCGCGGTGGCAGTCGGCGGCTCGGTGCGCGCATCCGGCTGTGCGCAGTCTGCCTTGCCCGAGGCGGGGTATGCCGAGTATTGTGCTCGGCATGATGCTTGGCATGGTGGTGTCATGAGTGTCCCGCACGTCCTCCTGGCGCTGCTGGCCGAAGGACCCAAGTACGGGCTGCAGCTGCGGGAGGAATTCGAGGCCGGGACCGGTGAGGTGTGGCCGCTGAACGTGGGTCAGGTGTACAAGACCCTGGGCCGGCTGGAACGTGACGGGCTGGCTGAATCCGACGGTACCGGGCAAGACGGACCGCAGAAGCGGTTCCGGATCACGCCCCGCGGTGAGGAGGCGCTGGCCGCCTGGCTGCGCACGCCGCCGGACCTGACCTCCCCGCCCCGCGACGAGCTGGTGATGAAGGTGCTGGTGGCCGCCCGGGTGCCCGGTACCGACGCGCATGAGGTGATCGGGGCGCACCGCCTGTACCTGGTCGAGCTGATGCAGCAGTGGACGAGGCTGAAAGAGGGCGAGGCCCGGGATGATCTGGGCCTGGCGCTGGTGGTGGATGCCGAGTTGTTCCGGCTGGACGCGGTGACCCGGTGGCTGGATGCCGCCGATACGCGGCTCAAACGGGCCGCTGCCGAGCCTTCCCGGCCCGCCCCCGTCCCCGCTGCGGTTCCGCAGCTTCGCCGGCTGGGGGCACGGCGGTGAGCCGGCCGGGACTGGGCGGGGACGGCGGGAGCGCGGCGATGAGCGTGCTGCAGCTGCGCGGCGTGTCCAAGACCTACGGTCAGGAGCCGGCCAGGGTGCACGCGCTTGGCGGGGTGGACCTGTCGGTGCAGGCCGGGGAGATGGTGGCGGTGATGGGGCCCAGCGGGTCGGGCAAGTCCACGCTGCTGACCATCGCCGGGAGCCTGGAGGAACCCACCAGCGGGGACGTGGTGGTCTGCGGCATGGCGCTGGCGGGGATGCCGCGGGGCCGCAGGGCCCGGCTGCGGCGCCGGGTGATCGGGTACGTGTTCCAGGATTTCAATCTGCTGCCCGGGCTGACCGCCGCCGAGAACGCCGCCTTGCCGCTGGAACTGGACGGCGTCGCGGTGCCGAAGGCGCGCGCGGCCGGGCTGGCCGCGCTGGACGCGCTGGGCGTGGCTGACCGGGCCGGCCGGTTCCCCGATCAGCTGTCCGGCGGCGAGCGGCAGCGGGTCGCCATCGCCCGCGCTGTGGTGGGGGACCGCCGCCTGCTGCTGGCCGACGAGCCGTCCGGCGCCCTGGACTCGGTGAACGCCGGTGAGGTGATGCGGCTGCTGCACGAGGCATGCCAGCGGGGCGTGGCCGCGGTGGTGGTGACCCACGACGCGCAGCTGGCCGCCTGGGCCGACCGCGTGGTATTCCTGCGCGACGGGCGGGTGACCGGCCAGACCACCCGGCCGCCCGGCCCCGAATCCCTCCTCACGCCGGGGGAGATCCGGTGAGCATCGCGTTGCGCGAACCCCCCGACCTGGCCGGAGACGAGGGCGGCATCGTCGCCCGCCGGGCGGTGGTCCGCTGGGGCTGGCGGCTGTTCCGCCGCGAATGGCGCCAGCAGCTGCTCGTGCTCGGCCTGCTCACCGTGGCGGTCGCGGCGACGATCTGGGGCACCAGCGTCGTCACGAACATCCAGCTGCCGCCCAACTATGCCACGTTCGGCACCGCTGCCGCGCTGGTCACGCTGCCCGGCACCGACCCGCACCTGGCCGCCGACATCGCCACCGTCCAGGACCGCTGGGGTCCAGCAGACGTCATTGAGAATCAGGACATCGCTACTGGCACCACCCAGCCTGTGCAGCTGCGTGCCGAGAATCCGCGCGGGCACTACAACTCTCCGCTGCTCAGCCTGGTCAGCGGCACCTACCCGGCCGGGCCCGGTCAGGTCGCGCTGACCAGCCAGGTCGCGAGCCTGTACGGCACGCACGTGGGCGGCACCTGGCAGGCCGCCGGCACCACCTGGCGGGTGACCGGCATCGTGCAAGACCCGAGCAACCTGGCGGACGAGTTCGCGCTGGCCGCCCCCGGCCAGGTCACGCACCCCAGCCAGGTGATCATGCTGCTCGGCTCCCCCGCCGTCCAGCAGGCGATCAGCAACGGCACCGGGACGCTGCCCGGTGTCCCGGCAGCGGCTCTATCCGGTCCCACTGAACACATGAGCGGACTCTCGCCGGCGACGGGCGTCCTGGTGGTGGAGGTACTCGGCCTGGCGTTCATCGGCCTGGTGTCGGTAGCCAGTTTCTCGGTGATGGCCCAGCGCAGGCTCCGTGCCCTCGGCATGCTCAGCGCGATCGGCGCGACCGAACGCAACCTCCGCCTGGTCATGATCGTCAACGGCCTGGTTGTCGGCGTGACCGCCGCGCTGGCCGGGGCGGTGCTGGGCTTCGCCGCCTGGTTCGCTTACGTGCCGGCGCTGCAGCAGGCGACCGGCCACGTGGTCGACGCGGCGAACCTGCCGTGGTGGGCGTTCGCCATCGGGGTCCTGTTCGCGATCGCGACGTCGGTGCTGGCGTCCCGCCGCCCGGCTAAGACGATGGCCGCGGTGCCGGTAGTGACCGCGCTGTCCGGCCGCCCCGCGCCGCCGAAAGCGGTGCACCGCTCCGCCCTGCCCGGCGTCATCGTGTTCGCGGGCGGCCTCGCGTGCCTGGCGTACGCCGGCGGCCTGACCGGGGTGTTCGGCAACCGGGGGCACGCGCTGCTCCTGCTGGGCGGCCTGGTCGCCGTGATCGTCGGGATCATCCTGCTCGCCCCGCTGGCCATCAGCGTGCTGGCAGCCGGGGCGCGACCGCGGCTGCCGGTCGCGATCCGGATCGCGCTGCGCGACCTGGTCCGCTACCGGGCCCGGTCCGGTGCCGCGCTGGCGGCGACCACGTTCGCCGTGTTCCTAGCCATGGGGATCAGCCTCGTCGCTAGCGTCCGGTTCGACAATCCGCTCGACTGGATCGGCTCCAACCTGAGCAGCAGCCAGCTGGTCATCTACGCGCAGAGCCAGCTGGGCCCAGGCGAGCAGGCGCCGCTCAGCAACACCCAGCTCACCAGGCTGAGCGGGCAGGTGAACAATCTCGCCGCCAGCCTGCACGCGCAGTCCGCGGTGCCACTGGAATTCGCAGGCGCCACGCTTTTCCAGGTGGGTGCGCAGGCCCACAGCAATTTCTCCGGCTCCGTGGACGTGGCCACCCCGCAGCTGCTCGCCACGTACGGGATCAAGGCCAGCCAGATCGCTCCCGGCACCGACATCCTCACCATGCGGCCAGGGCTGGCAGGCCTGCCGCACATGGAGATGATCTGGAGCAACCCCGGCTACCAAGGTCCGGGCGGAGGCGTTCCCGGTGGTGGCGGCAGTCCTTCCTGCACGCTGAGCAACGACTGCCTGGCCGACCCCGCGATACAGACGGTCAGCAGCCTGCCCAGCGGCACCTCCGCGCCGAACACGGTGATCACCGAGTACGCGGTGAGCAAGTACCACCTGCAGACCCAGCTGCAGGGGTGGCTGATCCAGGCACCGGCCCCGCTCACCGCCACGCAGATCAGCGCCGCGCGGCAACTCGCGCTCGCCTACCGGGTGACGGTCCAGACCGAGTCCGGTAACCCGAGTCTCGGCGAGTTCGGCGACGGGGCCACCGCGCTGGGCATCGTGATCGCGCTCAGCGTGCTGGCCATGTCCGTCGGCCTGATCCGCAGCGAGACCGCGCGGGACCAGCGCACGCTCACCGCGACCGGCGCCAGCACCACGACGCGGCGGATGATCACCGCGGCGACCGCCGCCGCGCTCGGCCTGCTCGGCGCGGTCCTCGGCATGGCGGGCGCGGTGGTCGCCGGGCTGGCCTGGGCGCACAGCAGCCTGTCCGCCATGTTCGGCGACGTGCTGCTGACCGACGTGCTGATCCTGCTGGTCGGGCTGCCGCTGGTCGCCGCGGTGGGCGGCTGGCTGCTGGCCGGCCGCGAGCCGCCGCTGATCGCCAGGCAGCCGATTGAGTGAGGCCCGCGGGCGGACTGAGGTTTGCATAGTCACGTCGCTGACATGGGCGGGGACACCAGAGCGCGCAGCTCACAGGGTGGTGTCCCGCACGACCGACAGCCGGAAAGCCCGGCAAGGGCGATCAAGCGCCCATACCGGGAGCGGATCTCGCCAGCGACCGCGCTCTTACCGCTGGCGGGATTGCCGGCGCAGCCCGGTAAGCCGAGCTACCCGCGAGCCGACCCTCACCTACCCCGACGCCGACCTGGGAGGCCGTTGTGGACGCCGACCTGGACACCCTCGCCACCGCACTCTACGTCCGTACCGATGACCTGCTGAAAACCTGTCCGGAATGGGCGCCATGGCGGCCGGCGATCGGGATATTCCCGCGGATCTCCGACGCCGAGCTGGTCACCCTCGCGGTGATGCAGGCCCTGCTCGGGTTCGTCTCCGAGGCGCGGTGGCTGCGGTATGCCCGCGGCCAACTTCGGCATCTGTTTCCCTACCTGCCCGGCCAGTCCGGGTACAACAAGCGGGTACGCAAGCTGGCCGCCACCATGTGCTGGCTGATCCGCATGCTTGCCTGCGACACGAGCCTGTGGGGCGACGACGTGTGGCTGGTGGATTCCACCCCGGTCGAGTGCGGCCGGTCGAAGGAGACTGTACGCCGCTCGGACCTGGCCGGATGCGCTGGATACGGCTACTGCGCCTCCCATTCCCGCTATTTCTGGGGGCTGCGGCTGCACCTGCTGTGCACGCTTCACGGCCTGCCCGTCAGTTTCGCGCTCACAAGCGCCACAGCCGACGAGCGTGAGACTCTGCTGTCCATCCTCGACGATCCCGCGCTGACCGCCAGGCGGGCCGGGCAGGTCATCATCGCCGACAAGAACTACTACGGGCACGACTTCGAAGCCGCCCTCGCCGCAGCCGGGCTCGTCTTGCTCCGCCCCGCCCGCAAGGGCGAGCCCGAGCGGCCCGGCAGGCAGTTCTTCAAGCCGCTGCGCCAGATCATCGAGTCGGTCAACGACACGTTCAAGGGGCAACTTGACCTGGAACGCCACGGCGGGCACACCACGCCCGGCGTAATCGCCCGTATCTTGCAGCGCATCCTCGCCCTGACTGCAGCCATCTGGCACAACGACCATGCCAGCCAGCCCATCATGCGCTCGCTGATCGCCTACGACCACTAACCCCTTGGAATAGGTCGTCTAGGGGATTGGCGCCTGCGAGAACGACGCACCAGACCAGCAAGGCGCGGATGGAAGTTACCGCGGCAGCTCAAGTTCCGCCCAGGCCGCTTCCCACAACGTGCTCACGGTCACCCGCATGCTCTTGCGGGCCGTGGGCACCGGCGGTGTTGACGGCCTCGTTATTTGGTGATGTACCGGCAGCTGAGTCCTGGTCGGCGATCACCGCAACCTCGCAGTCGCGGCATCACGGACGACCCGGTGACGGCTATCACGGTCACGCATTGTGACGGAAGGGATAGTTACCGACGTGCGAGATCCGCCGTTCTGTGCTGCGAGCGGGAGCGGTGGTTCCACTCGCGTTGCCGCGCAGATCTGGGCGATCGGCTTGGCAGTCGCCGCAGCTCAGTCCTGGCGGGTCAGCATGAACACCGGAAACTGCCGCGTGGTCCTGGCCTGGTGTTCACCAAGAGTGGGATACTCCGCGACCAGCTTCGGCCACAGCTCGGCGCGGGCGGCGCCGGCCAGCTCGTCCGCCAGGACCGTGAACGTCTGGGCACCCACCTCAACGGTTATCCTTGGGTTGGCCTTGAGGTTGTAGTACCAGTCTGGGTGGATGGGCGATCCTCCGCTGGACGCTACGATCACGAAACGGCCGTCTCCCTGGGAGGAGCAGCCCAGCGGCGTAACGCGCTCGACCCCGGCCCTGGCGCCGATGTGGTGGATGAGGATCAGCGTGGTGCCCGCCCAAGGCCCGCCGACGCGTCCCTGGTTCGCCCGGAACTCCTTGATGATCTTGGCGTTATAGTCGCTGCCTTCGTCCGGAGCCGACTTCGTCATGAATCTCCTCCAAGGCTCGTCACTGGCTGTCGTATTCGTCGTGGCGGCGGATCCAGAGCTGGAACCCGTCGCCCTCGTCGCGGCCTTTCGGCGCCCGGTCGAGGATCGGGTAGTAGCCCATCAGGAACTCGACCCCGCGGCCCCCGGTCGAATAGGTGTGGTAGACGGTGCCGTCGTCCAGAACGAAGACGCTGAAACCGAAACCCTCGGTCAGGTAACCGACGACGTCGGTGCCGGTCTCCCCGGCTCGGCCCACTCCCGCGTCTGCTCCTGGCTGCTGGAGAAGCCGAGGTCGGTGTTGAACTCACTGCTGGCCGACGACACCCAGGGGAAGCTCCAGCCCATCCGCTGCTTGAACGCCTGCAACGTCTCGAGCGGGGCCTGCGAGACGAACAGCATGGTCACATCGCGTGCGCTCAGGTGCGGGAGGACACCGTTGACGCTGTCGGCGATCGAGGAGCAGGTCGGGCAGCCAGCCGCATAGCTCGGGCCGAACATGAAGTGGTAGATGAGCAGCTGGCTGCGGCCATCGAACAGTTCCGCCAGCGTGCGCGTGCCGTCGTCGGTGTCGAAGCGGTATTCCTTGACGACCCGGACCCATGGCAGTTCGCGCCGCTGCCGCGCGAGTTCGTCGCCCAGCCGGGTGTGCTCCTTCTCGCGGGCGAGCAGCTGCTCGCGGGCAGCTGCCCACTGTTCCCGTGTTCCGACCTTGTGACTGGTCATTTCCTTGTTTCTCCTTTTTCCTGTGGTCACAGCAGCCTGGCCGGGCCAGCGTGCCGATGAGGTGTCACATCGGCGG
>WNFM01169190.1_pt2 | contig 11359 bp, 8 predicted proteins | sample 5400271 | NCBI WGS metagenome assembly WNFM01 (sample SAMN13153352, study PRJNA577476) | soil metagenome | isolation source: 60 cm saprolite on Douglas fir-dominated hillslope | place: USA:California | collected 2013-09-17 | reverse complement strand
AGGATCCTGGCCGCCGGGCTGGTCTTTGGGCGCCGCTGGCTTGGCGGAACCGGGCTTCTCAAGGATCGTGAGAGCGTTCTCTGCGTCGGGCAGGCTGGCGAATCGCGCCGAGCCAAAGAAGACTACCGTATCCTGGATTTTCTCCCGCCGGAAACGCGAGAGCGGTTCTGCATACTCAGAGAGAATGCGGACAATGCGCCCGTCGGGGCTGCTCAGGAAGTCAGGGTTGAGATAGGCAAGCGGCGCCGGAAGCAGTTCCGGCTTGCTCTCTTCAGCTTTCGGATTCTTCTTATCGCTGTTGCCCATGAGGTCTGTCAAACAAAACTCAGGTTGCGGTCAATTTCAACGCCGGTCACGGTAGCGGACGGCCTCCATGATGCCGAGCCAGATATCGAGAGCAGCCCCAATCCTGAGACGGCGCCGCGAACAAAGCCGCTCTGCAGCAGACTGCGCAGTTCCGGCCACCGTGCCAGCCAGCCACCGCTAAACCAATAGCCCGTCATCCAGGGCAATACCATCAAGACCAGACCTAATTCGATGCAGAACAAAACATACACGATAACAAAAACCCGTTGCAGCCATACCGGCATTTCGGCGGTCTTCTCCTCAACTGGTTGGGATGGTGGAGGGTTCTCGAGATTCGTAGAGGTAAGCTTCAAGATTCGGGATCAGTTGTTGCGCTGTTTATTTATTAGACGCAATAGAAGATTTTACGATTTCAGCGCCTTAATGCGGCTGGCTACGTCGCGAAAATCGATATTAGAGCCATAAACTTCCATAAAGTTGGTCAGAGCGGACTTTTTGTCTCCGGAAACCTCATAAGCCATTGCCAGATCATAATAAATGGCGCAACGGCTGCCATCATCCAGACCAGGTAATTGTAAGGCTTTTTGATACCAGCGAACGGCGGCTTCCGGCGCGCCTTTGTCCACCAGGCACTGCGCCAGCCAGGTGAGCGCCTGGATGGGCTGAGAGAACGGGGCGCCGCGGTCTACGGCGTGACAGACCTTTTGTAGTTCGCCGATCGCTTCATCCAGCAGTCCCATCTCTTTGAACGCAATGCCCAGGTTGTAATGCGTCTCAGGATCTTCTTCCGGTTCGGCGGCCTCGGCTGTCTCATCGCGCAATTCGGAAAGGATGTCACTCAAGGCGTTGGCGGATTCTGCGTCCTGCATATCGCCATTGGTTTTTGGAGCAACGCTTTTTGGAGCAACGCTTTTTGGAGCAACGCTGCGCCGATCCATGGCAGCGGCCGGTGCAGCCGCTACAGCGGGCGCCGGACTTGGAGCATGCCGCTGTTTGGGAACAAAGTCAGCCAGCTCTTCTGACTGCTCCAGGTCAAGAACAAAGTCGCCGAGAATATCTTCCGTGGACCTTCCCTTCGCCGAAACGGCAGGTCGCGCCGCGCTTGGCTTCGTCTTCGGCGGTTCAGCAATCTCCAGCACATCTTCTTGGACCACAGCGGATGCGGGTTGCTCGATGGGCTTGTGCGTCTTCTCTTTTGCCGCTGGAACCGGCTCAATGAAGGCCGGCTTCTCGACTTCAGCATGTGCAGGGGCTGGTTCGTCAATGAAAACCGGCGTGACCTCGCGTTGTGCCGCGGCGCCGGCGCCCTTCGACTGGCCGGCGGAGACTGCGGCAATCAGTTCGGTGACTTCAGGCGCATCGGGCGCGAGTTCGGTCAAATCCAGGATCGCAGACTTGGCCGGCTCCCACATCTCCTGGGTGATGTAAAAACGAATTTCCTGGACCTTGTCCGCGACCTGCGCAGCCACATTGGCTTCTGCAGCCTTCACCGGGGCTGCGGGTTCAAGCGGGATCTCGGACAGACGGACGGGCGCTTCTCCAGCGTCTTCGTGGACTGGCTGCACTGGGAGTTCCGCCGGTTCAACTTCAATCATCTCCTCCCACTCGTTGGAAATATCGATCTCGTGCGAGGGAGTAGCGGGCGGGGCTTGCGCAACCGGAGCGGCGTCGATTGGCACGGGCGCCAGTGGTATCTCTGAGACAACCGGCTCGGCGATGATTGGTTCTACGGGCGCGGCAAGGATTGGCTCCGGCCCAGCGGCCACGACTTCTGGCGCGTCAAAGCTAAATTCCTGCACCGAGGGTTCGGCTTCTATCGTCGGCTCGGCCAGCGCTTGCGCCATCGATTCCGGCGCATGTGCCGGAGGAACTTCGGGCGGCCAGCTCGGTTTGCTCGGCTTGGGCGGTTCTGCTACGGCGGGCGTAGCGGCGATGCCGGGCGCTTGCGGCGCTTTCAAAGCGAATCGTTTGGAGGCCTCAAGATATTTTGCCGATTCGCTGGGATGTCCCAGCTCCTTGTAGATCTCGCTCAGATTCAGGTACAGCCGGGCCGCGTCCGCAAAGCGCTCTGAGCGGACGTACAGGCTGGCCAATCGCTGATTCAGGTTCACATCCTGCGGGGCCAGCGGCAGAGCGGCTTCCAACGGCGGAATCGCTTTCGAAGGGACATTGTAGGAAACGTAAAGCTCGGCGTCCGTGAGTGCTGATTCGATAGCCCTTTCCGTGGGCGGATCGTAAGTCTGTTGCACCGGCGGCGCGGTTTCGTCCAGCTCTTCCACCATGAAGGCTTGCGCCGCTTCATCCGGAGTGAGAATGCGCGTGGCCGAGTCCTCACCCAGCTTGGCCAGCATCTGCTTGTGGTTCTGGGAGTGCAGAGCATTCTCCGGCTCCATCTCTGTGAGTTTCTTGTAGAGGTCGCGCGCCTCAACGTAATTTCCCTTCTTGGCTGCGGCGTGCGCCTGCATCTCGATCATCTCCGCGGTCTGGCTGTGATCACCCGCCTGACCCAGAAGGCGGTTCAGGATCGCAAGCGCCGCGGGGTTTTCCCGGGCGCGATTCATCAGCGGTTGCAGCGTCTCTTGCAGCGCCGCCTGGTTGCCCGCGAAGAGGCGGTCCGCGTGGGCTTCATAGAGCCGGAGCGCGCTTTCCAGATGGTTGTTGGTAACGTACCATTGCGCAAGCGTTGTGACCCCGGTTACATCACCGTGCGTGGTCAGCAGCTTGTTGGCGATGCTCTCGACTCCCTCAGCATTGCCGGTGTGGAGCCTGGCGCGAAGCAACGCACGCAGCCCGTCAGGGCGCGAATCCAGGTCGGACACCTGCTCCAGATACGTCACCGCCGCCTGGCTGTCTCCTGCGTCCACGGCAATCAGCCCGCGCAGCATCAGTGCGCCGGTATTTCTGGGATCAAGCGTCAGCACCTTTTCCAGGGCTTCCTCGGCCGCGGCATAGGAGCCGCGGGCATAGAGGGATTCAGCGGCGCTGTAATAGATGTTGCGCGCTTCGTCTTTTTTTCCCAGCTTCTGATAGAGATCGGCGAGCTTGGACTGGGTGTGAGCGTTCTCCGGATCGAGTTCCAGAATTTTCTGGAAGACGCGCGCGGCCTGGGCGTTTTCCCCCGATTTCAAAAGCTGATCAGCCACCTGCATGTAGTGCACACGGGCGTCATTGAACAAGCCCTGCTGGCCGTAAAGTTCCGCAAGTTTGGTGGTGTTCTCAGCGGTGTACGGGCTGATCTTGGTGAGCTTCTTGTAAATGGCAATGGCTTTCAGGGTGAAGCCATTCTGGGCGTACTGGTCGCCCACCCGCTTGAAGTAGTGAGTGGCCTGATCGTTGCTGCCCATGCGGAGGTAAAGATCGCCCACGGTATTCAGAACGGTCAGGTCCTTGGGATCTTCCTTGATGACCTTCTCGTATTCCGCTATCGCGTTCGCGAGCTTTCCCTGCTGGACGAATTTCTCCGCCTGCGCCAGTACCTTTGCCTTGTTGAAACCAAACCCGAGTGCCATAAAAATCGTTGAACCGAAAAGGGCAGCCTTTCCAATGCCGTGGGAAACCGTAACGAGTGCAATTGGGGCTAAAGTACCACAGAAAAACGGCGAAACCCAAGCCGCAAGGGGGAATCGTTAGTGCATGTCGGTTATTTACCTTAAAGGTTCGCCTCTCAATGGGCAAATCCCAGGAGAAGCAGGTACCCGATACGACATACGCGGCGAGGCCCGTGTGGCGCCGAGCGGCGCGAATTGGGAGCAGATTACGTTTGAGGCGACGAGATCCCTAAGCGGGGTGGAGCGAAGCGACAGGATCTAACGATATTGGGCCCGGCTGCGGAATTCTCTGACCATCAACTCAAGAAAGTTTTCATTGTCCGGGGGACGCGATTCCGGAGGGATATTCAGCCGGGCGCTGACCATATCGGCAATGCGCTGGCCGTTGAAGCGTCGAATTTCGGGCGGAATTTCCAGCCGCCGCGCCAGAAAAGTTTCAATCAACTCAGCTTCCTGGACAGTCAGGCCGGCGGCCTGGTGCAAAGTGAATTCTGTCCTTGTGGGAGTATTGAAGAAGAGACTGGATTCGCGGTCAGAAGTCTCATGAACAACAAGCGTTCCAGCAACATAATCTCCCAGGCGCCGGTTCTTGGCGTTCAGCAGCATGGTGACCACACCGACGCCATAAAAGCCGGGCAGAAAATCGATGGCTCTGACGAGATTCCGCGCGATGGCCTCAAAAGCGTTGATGGGCCGGCCCGAATCCTTGATCACGCGTATGCCTGCCCACCTCTTTCCCGGAGTTTGCCCCTTCCATAGCGCTTCAAAGATGGCGTAATAACCCCAGTTAATGCAGAAGATCACCAGGGTGACAATGGCTTGCCACCATATGGAACGACCGGCGCTGAAGAAGCCGCCGCTGATCCAGATCAGGCTGACCAGAAACAAGACCAGATACAGAAGGAACTCGATCAGGATATCGAGAAAGACCGCCATAAAGCGGCTGCCGATGCCGGCCAGCACAAATTCAAGGTGGACCTGCTCCGGAGTATCGATGATAAGCTTGTCAGTCGCCACGATGATTTCTACCTATTGGCTGGAAAAGCGTCAGAGCCACTGGAAGCGCCTGGAGCACCTGCTGGACCAGGTGAAGGCAAGCGGCCTGCGATCGCTGACCCGGCTGGAGTTGCAGGAACTCGGGCTGCTCTACCGGCAGGCGGCCGCCGATCTTTCCGCGCTGCGCGAAGATCCCACAGGAAGGTCGTACGCACGCTCTTTGAATCTTCTCCTCTCCCGCGCTCACAATACCATCTATGCCGGGGAAAAATCGAGTGCGCGCGGGATCGTGTACTTCTATCGCCATACTTATCCACAGATTTTTCGCAACAACTTGCGGCTCATTGCTATGGCGCTTCTCCTCTTTGCCGTGGGCGGCGCGGCGGGGATGTTGCTGGCCCTGACGCATCCGGATTACATGCGCCTGTTTCTCGGGCCGCACATGATGGAAACCATCGAGCGTCACAAGATGTGGACTGATTCAGTGGTCAGCATCGCGCCGGCTGCTTCAAGCGGCATCATGACCAATAATATCTCCGTGTGTTTCGCAGCCTTTGCCTACGGAATCACCGCCGGGCTGGGAACGGTATTTATGCTCGTATTCAATGGCGTCTTAATGGGTGTGATTGGGACCGCCTGCTGGCTGAACGACATGAGCCTTTCCCTCTGGAGTTTTGTGGCCCCGCATGGTGTGCTGGAATTGCCCGCCATCTTTATTGCGGGCGGTGCGGGTCTGCGGATTGCCCAGGGCATGCTCTTCCCGGGACTGCTATCGCGCCAGGATTCACTGGCCAAGGCCGGTGGTGAAGCTGTGCGCCTGCTGATGGGAATTGTTCCCATTCTCATTGTCGCCGGCCTGATCGAGGGCTTTATCTCGCCATCCGCTCTGCCATGGAAGTGGAAGTTCACCATGGCCGGAGCGGTGGCCGTGATCTTCTTCAGCTACCTGTTCTTTTGCGCGCGAGGGGAGATTGCTCCGGCGCCATCCAATACCACGGCAGGTGAGAATATTGCGTGGAATGCCGCCAGTCAGTTCTAGCCGCCGCATTTTTTCCTAAAAAAATGATGCCCTCGCCAAATTTTAGGTCCACTCGCACCATCTAAGATTACAGCGAGCGACGCCGTTGGGCTTCGCGGACCTCACTGCTCCAAAAATATTAAGCGTGCTTGTTCGAGTGAGTCTCTTCCCGAATGCCCTAGAGGAAATTTCACAATTGCCGTCGCAACAGAGAGTGTTTTTTTAACCCCGGCTGGATTCACCGTTGCGGCGCTTTCCCCTATGATTTCCTGTATTTACCTAGATTTGACATCCTCAGCAGGTGTTCTGACATCAGACGTGTTTAGCTGCTTTCCGAACTCAAAACATCCGGTGCGGAGAGCAACACTTCGTTTAGATTTTGGGGACCCAGGATGAGAATTGCTGTAGTGGGATCAGGTTACGTTGGCCTTGTTGCCGGCGCTTGTTTTGCTGAATTGGGCCATGATGTACTGCTAGTCGATAACGATGAACACAAGCTTGCGGCACTCAAACGGGGCGAGTGCCCAATCCATGAAAAATTTCTTCCCGAACTGCTGGAACGGCACCAGGGAAAGCGGCTGGACTTTACCGGTGACCTGCCCGCCGCGGTACGCCGCAGCCAGCTGATCTTCATTGCCGTGGGCACACCGCCCAAGGATGACGGCGACGCCGACCTTTCTTACGTGGAATCTGTGGCCCAGGGAATCGCCTGCGCCATTGACGACTATAAAGTCGTGGTGGAAAAGAGCACCGTTCCGGTCTATACCAACAGCTGGGTGCGCAAGATCATGCTACTCAACGGCGCGCCGGCGGAGCTTTTTGACGTTGCTTCCAATCCAGAGTTTCTGCGCGAAGGCACGGCGGTGGCAGACTTTCTGTTTCCTGACCGCATTGTGGTGGGCGCGGACAGCGATCGGTGCGCGGACATGGTGGCCACAGCTTATCAACCGCTGGTGGATGGCAGCTATTACGAAAAAGCCGATGCCATTCCCGGCCCAGTCGCAGGTCCGTTCAAGGCGCGTTTGATCCGCACCAGCGCCAAGAGCGCGGAGTTGATCAAGCACGCTTCCAACGCCTTCCTGGCGATGAAAATATCTTTCATCAACGCAGTAGCCAGCGTGTGCGAAGCGGTAGGCGCAGATGTGGAGCAGGTGCGTGAAGGCATTGGAACGGATTCGCGCATCGGGCGGCGTTTTCTTTCTCCCGGAGTCGGGTACGGCGGTTCGTGTTTTCCCAAGGACCTTCTTGCATTCCGATCGGTGGCGCGTGAAAACGGCTGCCACTTCGGCCTGCTGGATGAAACCGTCAGGGTCAATGAAGAGCAGCGAAACCGCTTCATGCGCAAAGTGAGAAAAGCGCTGTGGACCCTCAAAGGCAAAAAGCTGGCGGTGCTGGGACTGGCGTTCAAGAACGGCACTGACGATCTGCGTGAATCGCCGGCCGTGGCCATTATCAAAGCTCTGCTGAAGGATGGATGTTCGATTACCGCTTACGATCCCGCGGCCATGGAGCGGGCGGCGGAGGAATTTGGGCCCAATGGCCCCGTCAAATTCGCGAGCAGCGCCTATGAAGCCCTGGAGGGAGCGGACGCCTGTCTGGTGTTGACGGAGTGGGAAGACTTTGCCGCGCTGGACCTGATGCGGGTCAAGAAGCTTTTGCGTTATCCCATTGTCGTAGACGGGCGGAACCTGTTCAGTCCAGCAATGATGGAGGCGGTTGGACTCAACTATTACAGTGTGGGCCGGCCTGATGTTGCCGGCGAGCGGCCGGCAACGATCAAGGCTGCGCTTAAAGAAGCTGCAAAGACGGCAAAGCAGGACGAAGCAGCTTAGCAATAAATGCTCTGGGGTAGAAAATGCTTTCAGTGGTAGTGCCCATATTTAACGAAGAAGAAAACATCAGCGCGTTTCACGGCGCCGTGGTGGCAGCAATGGGCGCCCTGCGCGATGCCTGGGAGATCGTGTATGTGAACGACGGCAGCCGGGACGGGTCACTCTCCCTGCTGCTGGAAATCCAGAGCCAGGACCCGCACGTCAGTGTGGTGGAATTTTCCCGCAACTTCGGCCATCAGGCGGCCCTCACGGCTGGACTGCAGATTGCCAGAGGTGACGCCATCATGCTGATGGATGGCGATTTTCAGGACCCGCCCGAGATCTTGCCCAAACTGGTGGAAGCGTGGAAGAACGGCGCCAAAGTAGTGATTGCGGAACGGACCAGCCGCGCCGAAAGAGGAATCCGCGGCCGGCTGTTTCCGCTGTTTTATAAAGTGATGGGCTTCATCTCCGACTTTCCCATTCCCCTGAACGCGGGGATTTTTGGGCTGCTGGACCGGCAGGCGGCTGACGCCATTATCAACCTGCAGGAGGGAAATCGTTATCTTCCCGGCCTCCGTGCCTGGGTAGGATTTCCCACGGCGTTTGTATATTACGAACGCCATGATCGCGCCGCGGGTGAGCCTAAGCAGACCCTGGTCAAGCTCTTCAAGTACGCCTTGGACGCGATTTTCAGCTTTAGCTATAAGCCGCTTCGGCTGGGAATGGTGCTGGGTGGATTAGTGCTGGCGTTCAGCCTGTTCTTGTCAGTGGTCGCCATTGGCAACACGGTATTTCATCTCAAATATTTTGGCGTGGTTCCGGGATCAGGGCATATTGGCACCATGCTGGCGATCCTGTTTCTCGGCGGCATACAGCTGATATGCATGGGATTACTGGGCGAATACATCGGCCGAATCTACGATGAGGTCCGCCGCCGGCCGCTTTACCTGGTACACAAGGTGCATCGGTCACAGGCCGTTCCTGATGGTGTACTGCGCTATAAGCCGGAAAAGGTGCTGGCTGAAGTGGAAGACTCAGTGGCTTAAGGGAAGCAAAGAGACTTTTAGATTTGTTTTGCACATGCCTCGCGCTCGCGGGGCCGTTTTTTCCCCGGCGATTACCCTAATCCTTCCCGCTGAAAATCGCGCCTCCGCTGATATTTGGCGGCGCGCGCGCATGCTCCCGCTGTAACCCTGGCTAAGAGTCAAAATCTATCCGAATTAAGCGCTCTCCTGATACATCCAGAGTAGATGAACCCTTAACCTCCCTCCTCAAGCAAACAGAACCCTACCTCTGAAGGAGTACATGTAGTGAAAAACGCTATTCGGTTATTGATCACGACTCTGATTCTGGCGACCGCCTCCTTCGCGGGCGTCACGGTTAGCTCTCCCACACCCGGATCCACGTCGGGATCCCCAGTCCACTTCGTCGCTTCGGCAACTTCTACTAATCCGATCACCGCCATGAGAATTTATGTGGACAACGTAAGCGTTTACCTGGTCTCCGCGAGCAAGCTCGATACGTCAATCTCGCTCGCGTCAGGGAGTCACAGTGTTGTTGTACAGGCATGGGATTCAACCGGGGCTGTCTTCAAGGCGCCTCTGAACCTCACCGTGAGCGGCGCTGCTCCGCCCCCAAGCCCAGGCTTGCCGGCGCCTCCGGCCGGCGCTATCGTCAAGAGCAATATCGATCAGATGACCGGCTGGGCGAGCTGCACCGTCTGTGCCGGCGCCAACGCTGCTGGTCCAGTGGCCACTTTCTCCATGGTTGGGAACCAGGCGTCACCTTCGCTTGACGGAAATTCCGTCAAGTTCAGCATCAGCGGATCAACGCCCTACTCAGACGCGCTGTGGTGGAAGCAGTTGGGCGCGGTTGACAGCGCTACTAACCTCAAATACGACCTGGACTTCTACATTACCAATCCTGGCGTGGCACAAGCGCTGGAGTTTGACAACAATCAGTCCAACGGCGTCCGTAAATTCATCTACGGCACGCAATGCAACATTAAGGGCGGCCATTGGGACGTGTGGGGGAACGCCGCCGGCAACTGGATCTCGACGGGAATTGCCTGCTCAGCGCCAACGGCTTTCCAGTGGCACCACCTGACCTGGGAGTTCCAGCGCACGGCCACGAACGTGATCTTTGTCGGCTTCACCTATGATGGCGTGACTCACTACGTTAATCGCAGCTATCCCGCCCGGGGTTCAAGCGCTCACGAGCTGAATGTGGCCTTCCAAATGGACGGCGACTATGCCATGCACGCTTACTCAACCTGGCTGGACAGAATAACGCTCACGTACTGGTAGAACTAAGACACTACGATTTCAGAGGGAACTTGCCTCCTATCGGGCCGCGATGTGAATCGCGTTTAACATTCAACGATACTGAAGGAGCGGCGCAATGGCCGCTCCTTTCGTCTTTCAGAACTAAGTAGCTGCCTTAATCACCTAGTAATCCGCGATTCCTGCTTTCTCGCGCAGCGCGTCGAAAACGGTTGAAGCAGAGTAGATGCGTCGTTAATCTCAGCTTCGCCGTTGGAAAGTGAGTCGGCAAAAAACCCCCTGGAGTAAAAGTAGTGATGGTAAAGAACACAACCAAAGGCCTGTTCGGTCTCGTAATCGCACTGTTCATGTTTTCGGCCGTTTCGGTCTCTTCATCGGCCCAGACAGTTAAATCGCAGATCCAAAGGATGAGCGGCTGGCAAAGCTGCGTCGCCTGCGCCGGTATCAACGCGGCCGGCCCCGGAGCGTCCATTTATACGGCCCTTACCTCATCGCCTTCGCTGAGCGGCGAGTCCAGAGTTTTCTCGATCGCCAGCAGCTCGCCCTATGCCGACGCCCTGTGGTGGAAGCAACTGGGCGCCGCCAACGGAGCTACCAACCTGGTTTACGACGTCTATTTCTACATCCAAACACCCCAGTACTCACAGGCGCTGGAGTTTGACAACAATCAAGCCAATGGTCAGAAGAGATGGATTTTTGGAACGCAGTGCAATATCGCCGGCGGCCATTGGGACGTCTGGGGTAACGCAGCGGGCAACTGGATCTCTACCGGAATCCCCTGCTACCAGCCCACGGCTTACAAATGGCACCACTTGACTTGGGAATTCAAACGCAACGGCGGCTACGTGACCTATATCGCTCTGACCTATGACGGCGTGAAACATTACGTCAACCGTAGCTATCCGGCCCGCTCTTCCAGCGTGAATGAGCTCAATGTGGCTTTCCAGATGGACATGAGAGGGAACCACGTGGCTTACAAGACCTGGCTGGACAACGTAACTCTTAAATACTGGTAAACGCAACCCTTGTTCCTGTCGGCTCCGCTCCCGGGTTTCCCGCCCGGGAGCTTTTTTCAGCCTCGAAGAATTACAGTTCCCCTTTTATTCGCCGTATGATAGAAATATATATGTTGCAGACGCCGATTTACGGGAAATCCAGCACTATAAATAAGGCTGGAGTCTCTCTTTAAGAACGGATACGCCACATGGAGAAAATCATGGCTGATGAAAGACAGGAAAAAACCAGGGCAATCGATCTGGCGCTCGCCCAGATAGAAAAACAGTTTGGCAAAGGCTCGATCATGCGCCTGGGAAGCAAGGAAGCGATTGTCCCCATTGCTGTGATCTCAACCGGTTCCATCTCATTTGACGCGGCGCTGGGCGTGGGCGGCTTCCC
>WNFM01235832.1_pt4 | contig 11361 bp, 14 predicted proteins | sample 5400271 | NCBI WGS metagenome assembly WNFM01 (sample SAMN13153352, study PRJNA577476) | soil metagenome | isolation source: 60 cm saprolite on Douglas fir-dominated hillslope | place: USA:California | collected 2013-09-17 | reverse complement strand
TACCTTCCGGCATCTTGAAGTTGCCCGCGAGCACGCCCGCCTCCAACTCAGTGACAATTCGCGTGACTGCCATCTGCGTTCCCTTAACAACGCCGTCCTGTATTGCTTTGGCAATCTGCTGATCTTGGCCCTGTTGCTCCTGCGCCTGCTGCATCTTTTCAAGCACTTCATCCGGCGGAATAATCTGCTCGCCTTCGAGGCCAACCTGGCCGCTGACACTGCGGAGGAGAGCACCGCGGCCCTTGATCCCCATGATCTTCAGATCAGTCGGGTTGTTGGTCTGCTGCAGCAACTCAAGCTGCCGCTGGCGTTGGGTCTCACGCTGGATCGCGACCTGAACACCCTTGACGACGAACTTCTCCATGCCTGTAAGCACGCCAGTCGTATCAGTCAAGAGAACGAGTTCCTCAAGTGACGCGAGCGCTTCCTCAAAAATGTCACGATCAATGTTGCCAGAAACGGTCTGCAGAATTTTACTCGCATTGCCCATAAGCATAGCGAGACCGGACGCCGTGCGCCCGGCTCCGCCGGCCCCTTGGCCCGCTAGATATTTTGGGATCGCCGACACATCGTCAGCAAGTGTAATGATTGCCTCCATAACCTTGAGCAAGTCAGCCGAGTTACTCTGCGGCTGGAAAAACCAGATGGGGCCACGCTCAGAGTTGTTATTAGGTCCAACTGGATCGTTGCGCACGCGCCAACGCTTCCAAGGGTAAAGCTCGTCAGCATTCTCGGTCGGAGACAAACGACTCTCATCAATGACCACTTGGGGTCCAGAAGCGATCGACATGTTATTTACGAGCGCGCGCAGGGAAGCATTCGCTACTTCCTGCAGGTCCGCAATGAGTTCGAGCAGTGAGGCACCGACGATAGAGCCTGGCACCTTATCAAAACTCGTGAAGTAGTAGGGGTGGCGCTTGCGCGGCGACACCGTGATAGCCGCCTTGAGCACGTGCGACCCGATAACGAGAACCTCGGCGCTGTAGTCCCGGAGACCATCCGGATCATTCGGCGGCATCTGGACGCCATATTCCATTAGCATGCGCCCCTGGACGTTCCCGAAATAGTAGCTGCCCGAAATGAGCCCACTTCGATTCCAGGCCGGGTTTTCTTTGCTCTCAAGCACCGCGCGCTCGGCGTCCGGAGTGTCCCAATTGTCATAGAGGCCTCCGCGGCCATACTCATCGAGGACAGCCATAACGCCGGGTTGGTGGTATCCTGGCAACTCGAGCAAATCATCTATGTCCGCGCGAGTAAACCTAGCTTTTTCAAGGATTTCGGCGCTTTTTGGGTCCGAAACGCCTGGTGTAAAGTAGATGTCAAACGGGCTCGGCGCCGTCCAAAAAAGCTTCGGCACCTTGTTGACGGCCGGTTTCCCACCCCCCTGAGGCCATTCAAGCTCCGTCACCATGCGAACCACGGGACCCTTTAATACAACAAAGGGGAACATCGGGATCATGGTGAGCAGGTCGGAAAGCGCTCCGTAGAAATCACCCTCCCTCAAAAGCTCGTCGATCTTGTCCGTCGACCACCGGGCTTGTTCCGTCGCCTTCTTGCGCGCCGCGTCTTCCGCGGACTCAAAAAGAGCTTCTCGGCGTTGATACAAATCCTCGGGTGAAGGCGGCGGTTGTCCGGCACTTTGTAACGTTTGAGCCGCTTGCTGCGCCTCTTGCTGCACAAATGCTTCGATTTTCTGGTAAATCTCGGGCGGTACTTCCGGATCCGGCGGGGGATCAATTGCCCACGGGCGGTCGTTTCCCAAGTAAATATCACGTAAAAGTGAACTGGCAGCACGCACTTTTTGCGTGCTGACGCGAGCATACACCTCAGAACCGCCCCACGCTCGGATATTAATCAGCTTCGACGCGCTATATTGACCGTTGTAAGTGCGGAGCCCCTCGAGCAGGCGCTCGGTCCACCCCGAGACGGTGTTCCTGTGGTTGCGGAAAATTTCGTAGCGCGCCTTCACGTAGCCGGCGAGCCCTTCCGGAGGTGGAGGTTGCAACCCTGCGGTCTTGGCCGCTGCCTTTTGCGCCAACTGCGCTTCGAGCGCCGCGGGGGGAACGACAGAGATGACGCCCGCCTGTCCAAGTTGATCCATGATTGATCCGTCGGATGTCCTAGCCGCCCCAAGGGGTAATCACAAAATGTTTACTGACCGTTAACGCCTAGGATGTGAGAAACTGTACCATGACCTTACCGGCCCCGATTCCCGTTCAACTTCCGCCCCACGTAACCCCCGCGCTGATAGCTCGCCTAGCGCGCGAAGTTGCCATGGAGATCCGCGACCTCCCGACTATCATCATGCTGTACGAACTCACTCCCGAGCAGTACGCCCGCATTTCAGAACTGCCATTCTACAAACGAGTGTACGAAGACTTCGTTATGGAGTGGAGCAAGGTATCGTCGACCCGGGAACGGATCAACCTTATTTCTGCCATTCTTCTAGAGGAAGGATTACCGAAACTTGGTTCACATATGCTTTCCAAGGACGTTACACCGTCGGTCGCGGTGGAGACAGGAAAATTCTTTGCTAAGATGGCCGGTGTAGAAGGACTACCTAAAGCTGAGAGCGGAAGCAGCGGAGATAAGTTCGTCATTACCATCAACTTGGGTGAAGATAGCAAACTGCAATTCACAAAAGATGTGACGCCTAAAGTCATTTCAGAGGAGAATAGCGATGCCCTACAAGATACCCCCCAAACCATTGAACCCATCAAAGAGGACGGCGCCGGGTAGAGGACGCCAACATATTTCAGACGAAGAACTTACCAATCTCGTGAATTTGCGGCAAGGTTTTCAATCTGAATACGCGATGGCAAAAGCCTTGGGTATCAGCTCAAAAACCCTTAACGTACAACTGCGCATCGCAGCACGGCGGGGGCTCATGGGCACAAAGCCTGTGCTGCCAGGTTTTGAACTCTCCAAAACTACAACGGTAACCAATGAAGACGGTGACGTCGTACGAGAATTTGTACAACAAAAGCCGGAACACGGCGAAGAATTTACAGTCCCCGAAGGGCATGCAATCAAGGGTGTCTCAGCTCTTGTCGACGCAAACGGCCAAGTAATACAACAGTGGGTTAAGACGCGAGAAGACGCGAACAACGCGCTTGAAATGCTACGCATCACCGTGGACGAACTCAAAAAAGATCTCCCTAAACTTGATCCTGCGCCGGCGCCCCACCACGTACAGGAAAATCTCTGCAATCAATACACACTGACTGACCTCCATTTAGGCATGATGGCGTGGGCTGAAGAGACCGGCGACGCGGATTACGACCTCAAGATCGCCGAAGCACTCGTGATAGATTGGTTCTCCGCAGCGATTCAATGCGCGCCACCAGCGCACACGGGAATACTCGCCCAACTCGGCGACCTCATGCATCACGACAGCCACGACAGCGTGACCCCGGAGAACCGAAACATTCTGGACGCCGATTCTCGACTCCAAAAGATCATCCGCGTAGTTATTCGCGTAGTCAGACGTGTCATCGGAATGCTTCTATCAAAGCACACACACGTCCACGTCATCATGGCCGCCGGCAATCACGATCCAGCCTCGTCGGCATGGATTCGAGAACTCCTCTTCGCCATGTACGAGAACGAGCCCCGCATCACTATCGACCGCAGCCCAAGCGTCTACTACGCTTTCGAATGGGGCAAGACGGCGCTCTTCTACCACCACGGCAACAAACGCAAAATCAACGACGTAGACACCGTGTTTGCCGGCAGGTTCCGCGAAATGTATGGTCGATGCATCAAGTCCTACGGCCACATCGGGCACCACCACAACGACGAAGCGAAAGACAGCAACCTGATGAAGGTGGAGCGCCACCGCACATTAGCGGCTTCAGATGCCTATTCAGCCACTGGCGGCTGGTTATCCGACCGGGACGCCAAGGTCATCACTTATCACAAGGAATATGGGGAAGTGGCGCGAATCACGCTCTCTCCAGACATGGTGAAGCGTGGGTGAAATAAGACATCTTTTCAAATACGACGCTCCGCCGACATGCGCAGCGTTCATGAAGTCCAACGCCTTTACTCGACTCCTCGCCGGGCCAGTCGGCTCAGGCAAGACGACTTCGTGCATCGTCGAATTACTGCGACGCTCATGCGCACAAGAGCCGCACACCGACGGTGTGAGATACACCCGCTTCGCCATCACCCGGCAAACGCTTAAGCAATTAATGGACACCGTCCTGCAGGACTGCCATCAGTGGCTCCGCGGGGTAGGTGATTGGAAAGAGTTCAAGAAGGTGTACCAGATACGCTTCGGGGACGTGCATAGCGATTGGGTGTTCATCCCGCTCGAAGATGCCACGGACCAAGCCCGCCTCCTATCCATGCAGTTGACAGGCGCGTGGCTCTCGGAGTGCATCGAAATGAACTTCGACGTGCTGGCACCCCTCTCAGGTCGTATCGGCCGCTATCCATCGCCCAAAGTCGGCGGAGTACCGACCTGGTCCGGTATCATCGCCGACACGAACATGCCTACAGAAATGACCCCGTGGCACAAATTCATGACGGAGCCCCCGATCGATGCGCAAATCTTCATCCAGCCCTCTGGCATGTCCGATGGGGCCGAAAATTTGGACTATCTTGGCCCACAAACACCCTTTACGGCGAGTCTACCTCTGGGGGACCCAAGACGTCTTGCTCAAGGACGGACGTACTATGAGCGTCTCATACGTCAGCACGGCGAAAACTCTCCTTGGTGCCGACGTTACGTCTTTGCCGAATACGGTGACGATCCAAGTGGACAAGCAGTCTTTCGCGCAACTTTTATCCCAAGCTTCCATGGAGTGGATAATACCCTTGTCATCCCTGGATACCCTCTCATTATCGGACAAGATTTTGGTCGAAATCCCTGGTCGATTATCTGCCAAATAGACCACCAGGGCCGCCTGGTAATTCACGAAGAGGTCCCTGGGGAAAACATCGGCCTCGAGAGGCACATCGTTCAAAATCTGCGTCCGCGTCTGTTTCAGAGCAAGTACATGGGGAATAAAATGTTCGTCGTCGGCGACCCCGCCGGCGTGGCCAAGAGCACCATTTCCGAGGAGACCTCGTTCGATGTGATCCGCCGCCTCGGGCTCCCGGCCTTCCCGGCGCCCACGAACGATATCGATCCACGACTACGCGCAGTTGAAGCTCTCCTGGGCCAGCAGAGAAACGCAGGACCGGCATTGATGATCAGCAAGAAAGGATGCCCAATGCTCTTCCGTGCAATGGCGGGCGGCTACCGCTTCCTGAAGAGCAAAACCGGCGCCCTGCGCGCACTGCCGGACAAGATGGACTCGGAAGGATTCTCGCACGTCGCAGACACGCTGCAATACGTTGCGCTGGTCGTGCATGGAGGCCTGGTGCAGTACTTCGTTGCTCGTGCGACCGAACAATTCAACCCCCCGCCAAAAAATAGAACACGCTTTACCGCTACTGCTTGGACTTAAATTGATGTTGTAGAAACTCAAATCGTTCCTTGAAGTCAGACATGATTTGACCCCGCATGGCTTCCAACACCTCCGCTAGTTTGTGGCTGCCGTACTTCTGAACATCGTCTAGCCGGGCGGAGAGCAAATGAATTTCGGTCTTTTGCTGCGCAATCCCAATCAAAATATCCGTCATTCTCTTCTCCTCAATTTCGAGGTTCTCCATTCGTTTGTCAATCGCATCCAATCGTTTATCGTTCGCCCCAAAGTACCTTCCCACCATAATCGCGTTGACCACGCCAGCTCCCATGAAGCCAATAAGCGAAATCACTATCGTAACGACGGCCCCAAGAGTGAAAGTATTTTCAAACATCATGTTAGTCCTCGATCTTCACCGCCTGCGCATCTTCCAGATACGTGTTGAGCATGCCTAAGGCTTTCTGTCTGTGCTCGGGTATCATGAAATAGCCGCACGACCACACCGTGACTATCGAGAGATCGAACGCCTTGAGCTTCTTTCTCAACTTGCATATCACGACATCGACAATCTTGGGTTCAGTTTCCGTTTTTGGATGCGGTCGCCGGCTCTCGATCACACCGTGCAGCATATTGCGAGTGGCTTCTCTCCTTTTGATTAACACGAGGAGGATGCGGGCTTCCTGTTGCGTCACCGCGAAGAGCCTCACAATGTTCAAAATAAGGTGAGCTTCATCAAGGGTGCCCTTGGAATACTCAGGCACGCGCTGGTCGCGCGCCACCTGCGGAGGCCAGTCGTCGCGGGGAACGGACACAATCTGGCCGGTGTCCACGGCTTCCGCGAGCAGCAGGCGGATATCGGCCGACTCGACTTTGGTGGCGCGGGCGATCGCCCGGACGGGCACACCCTCGTGCGCCAGGCGCACAATTACGGGTTCAAGCGGGAATTGGTCGACGAGGTCGCATTCCATAGGGGGCTCTCCGTTGAGAACCTCCCAGGTAACACTTTGTTGATTTGATGTCAAAAATAAGGCGGCCGGCGAACAGTACCCCTAAGACACAGCCTCAACCCGTTAGATGGGGGAGACCCGTGCTACCGGTTCGCCGGCCACGGCCACCCGATCACAAAGATGTTACTTAAGCGTAAACTTGAGGGGCATGCTCGAGATCGAGCACATTCTGCGGCACGTACTCCCGCGGCTTGCCGGCGAAAAACGTGTACGCAATCTCATTCACCGTCAGGTGGGCGCCCGGCAAGATATGGAGGTTTCCGGGTGGTTGCTTCATTTGCCGGATGAGTGCGATGACCGCGTGATTAACGTGCGCATACGTGCGCAGCTGCGTACCACGGCCTCGAATCCGCAGTACATCAGAACGGGTAAAATGATCAATGACGCCATGACCCCCAGGCCCAAAAATATTGCACAGCCGCACAGTACGAGCCCAATGTTCCCGAGCCGTTCGTTCAGCTTCGATCTTACTGTCTGCATAGGGCGTCCCCGGATAGTAGATGGCAGAGGTGGATGTGTAGATGGTTTTGTCCTGGTATGTTTCTAGTACCCGACGAGTTCCGTAATAGTTAATGGCACGCATGGCTGCGTAGTCGCCGCATTGGGCATCGGTGAGAGCCGCCAAGTGAAAGCACCAATCAGCCTTGGGAAACTCGCCGCTGCAAATATCTTGCTCGGGACGCTGCTTGATATCAAACAGCATGGTGTTGTAGCCGAGGGCAATCAACTTGCGAACCAAGTGCTTGCCAATGAAACCGTGAGAGCCCGTCACCACCACGAATGTTTCATATGGAGGTTTTTGGGTGGGGAAGGGTATAATTTCTGCAGATGCGTCTGGCTTAAACATCTATCAATCTCCAAAGGAAAGAGCCGTGCTACCCGTTACCGGCTCGGCCGCGCGGCGCTTCGCAGCGTACACCTTCCCCTTGTTGGCGTGTGTGCAGTTGATATAGGAACCACTGCACTTAGGGGAGTACCCCTCAATTTTATTGAGGGGCGTGCGCTTGAGCACCATCAGCCGAGATTGCTTATTCATAGAAGTCCCTCCACCCGTAAACGCTTGCGATACTTGTCCCTATTCCACCGCCGACGAGCGGCAGTCGCCCGGTAATGAGTGAAAATCTTCATCTTTGCCTTTTCACCGCGTTTCTTCGGAAGAGCGACGTACTTATGCGTCAGGCCACAATGGCAACAGCATACAAGTCCGCTGACTAAAACCGTGTCACCGTCGTATATCTGCTTGTATTTCACACGCCGCCCCCTCCAACGTAACAGACGACCACTTCGCGCATTACACATGCATGCGTGCGCCCGTCAGGACTTTCAACCGGGTCAGGCTGGTTCTCTTCTACAACGGCAGGATCCACTGTGTACCAAGGTAATGGATAATCACAAACTTCTTCGTCAGTACACACGCGAATTTGAAGCTGGCCATCCTTACGCCGTGTCTCCCGCACAACTCCGCAATCAAGGCGATTGCAACAAGAGTCCTTGCGATGTTCAATTCCCGAGAAGTTGCCCTTCGGCCGCCGCCACTTCGAGTACATCTGATAGACTTCGGCCTGCTCTTTAGAAACAGCCGTGGTCTCATCGTGCCCGCTTGCGCCGGTCACGCTTAGTAGCATGAGGATCACAAGGAATTTCAACTGGTGTCGAAGAACGCGCATTTCCTGAACCCTGATATGTTGGAGGAAGAAGAGGTGGACATTCACGCGCTCGTGCCGTTTTCACCGTGAGCAATAACCCGACGAAAAAGACGCCGAGCGCGAATGTGAATATGACCCAGAACCAGAAGATTTTTTGCCAACGCTCCATCATGCGGGATCGCCGCCAAGCAGGATTTTTTCCAATGCCTCGGGGGGAATCGCTTCATCGTGGCAAGGACCATCCTCATTGAAAAAGACTACCACTGCTTTTTCCGAGGTCTTGAACACAACAATTTCGACAAAAGACTCGTCAGTCTTGGGTTCGACATCGTTGTAGAACTTCGTAATTGCTTCCTCCTGCTCTGGAGTAAGCTTCACAATCTGAACCGTGCCAGAACCAAAATACGCCTTCATGCGCTGACCGATCACTTCGATAGACGGCGAGCTGCACTTATTATTGGCGGCATAGCTAGGCAGGGTAGCCAAAAGGATCAGTGAGAGTAAAAACGGGACGAAGTACTTCATGGGGTTTGTCCTCCGTTGGAGTGGGGATAAGAACGCAAGCAAGAGAGGCACGAGTTAGTTCATGTGTTTTAGTCCGACTACGAGTCCAGAGAACGTAAGGACCCAACCCCCGCGCCAATTCTTGCAGAAGTTGCTGATTGGATGCCTTCCGAAAACCTTCTTCATCACGCATACGCTCAAGCATATCAAGGTCGTGCGCATACTGTACATGCAAATGCCGTACACGCTCCTTCGAGATCACGTAGTAGCCGGCCGCTTCGACCTGCTCGATCTGATGTTTGAGGAGCTGCTCTTTAACCATCAGTGCTTCCACTTTTTGGCGTTAGCAGCGAACACCGCCCGTTTGCGCACCGCCGGATCGGGCGAGTTCCTCGCCGAGGCGATCTTCTTTGCGGGAATCTTTTGACCAGCAGGGGTGCCGGTGTTTTTGTGCAACAGTCCCTTGTGGGACTTCTTGATGTGAATGGCCATGTGAGGTCTCACTGCTTATTCGCTCCAAACGTAGCCGTTATCATAAACGTAGCCGGCGTGTCAACAAACGGTCCCTGCGGGCAGACCTGCGTCCACGTCACCCCAAGATCGGCGGATGCCGCCACAACGGCAGGACGACCCCAGCTGCGACAAGCAGGCCGTTCCCGCACGTCATCGTCTGATATCCTGTCAGCAAAGCGTCAGAGGGGCCGGCTACGGGCATCCCGTCTAGTTCAACAGTGTGCCCCACCTTATGATCCAGCGTATGCACAACACCATCGGCCGTCGCGAATGTCATCGTGCCGCCATACCATCCGAAGCCGCGGTTCATTCCGACGTACTTCAGCGCATTCGTCCCATCGTCGTACCAGTGGGTGTCGTTGGTGATGTACATGCCCACAGGCAGCACGCTCATAGGTACCGCAGGAAAACCAGAGGACGGTGGATCACCGGATGGACCGAACGGTAGGTCCGCTATCTTCGTGTACCCCGGCGCCGAATCAGGGCTCGAGGCCGGCTGAATTCTGTAGACCACCGAATAGTGTGCTTGACCAAAATTAGTAGCCTTGTGGCGCTGCGCGGCGAACCAAGCTCCCGAGCTTGGATAAAATCCAAGCAGGGGGATGTCGTAATTTTTTGCAAACCCGGCGCCGTAGTTCGTGGGAAATGGAAACTGCAGGTCCGTCCAGGTCTGCCCGTTGTCGAGCGACACACAGAGCAAAGGAACATTGCTCCAACCTGCGAGCTGATCCGCCGACCCAATGGGGGGCACATACACTCCGCCGGCAACGATCGCGTGCTCCCCGAACATCCTCCCGCGCAGGCACACGCTGAACTGTGTGTAGCACTTCACATTCTGCCGCTTCACGAGGATCGAAGATCCTCGTGTAAGCCACCCGCGCTTGCCAAACACCACCTGCGCCAGAGGGCTACTGGTATCGAGATCGACCACGGACTCACCGAAGCCCTTATCAGTTATGTCCGAATTTCCATACCCCGCGCAAGCGAATTGTCCCGTGACAAGCTGCGGCTTGGAACTCCAGTGAACGTCTGTCACTCGAGCAAGCAGGCCAGGATGCCACGGGTGCTCGGAAGTACCCTCGCGCGACAATCCGGTGCCGGGGCCCGCGGCGCCCTGCACAGTGACGTCGAACGTGTTCTTGCCGATGATGCGCCTGAGAACCATGGTCAGTAGTGTAGCAGGATCGCTACGATAGTCGCAAGTGCTGCTAGAAGAAACGCAAGGTGTATCCAGTCGCGCATCAATTCCTCCCTGAGACCCGGGTCCGGCCACACTGAAGTGGTTCAACGGATATAATCCGGGGGATATCAAGCCGGCACTGGCCGCTTACTGCTGGCTCGTCCTCGCCGAGGCTCGAGCCGCCCGCAGAAGTGCGAGCCGACGCATTGGCAAACGGAGCGTACCCAGGATAGCCCCGATCGGATAACGCCGACTCGCAAAAACAGCATACATCCTAATCTATGAAACGGGTGCATCACATCATCGTGAAATTTCCACCCCAATTTTTTAGGGTGTAGTCACTGTTTTTTGCACAGTTGGGGCTCCTTTTTTGAAGAAATGAACCTAGATTCGCAGCTTCGACGGGTGCCACATCTACAAGTTGAAACCTCTAAAAATATGTTCTCTGCAAATAAGGCAGCGTTTTGCTAAGTCATTGTCCAGCGAGGATAAATTTGTCTGCTAAAAATAAGGCACGGTTGTATTTGAATGAAATCAATAGTCTAGAAGTGGCACCCGTTTAACCCGTTGTTAAGACTACCTTTTTGGAGGTCCTGTATATTTCTTACTCTTATACGCGCGGCCTGTTCAACCTTGGTCCATGTTACCGGTGGGGTAAGCCTGTATAACGGGTGCCTAACTACCTCCATTATCCGATCCCTCCGACTACACTATGATACATTACGAAGCTATAAATGCAGGTTTGCAAATGAAAACAATAGGTTGCAACCGTTGCAACCGTTGCAACATATAAGACACACATACCAAATGACCAATGTTACCAAATGGGTATCGCTGGAATTGTGGCAAGAGCCAATTGTCCAATTGTCCAATTGTCTTTTGGTCAATTGGTCATTCTAGGGAGCATGTTTTTTGAGACCCGTTTAGCAGGCAGAAGTGGGGTCCAAATGACCTGGACAATTGGCTTCTAGCTACATCACGGTAACATAATACTATTATTCTAAATAAAAGTTGAAAAGGGTAAAACGGGTACAACTTATACGTTAATCATTTTTCCTCCCCTAGAACGTCGTTTTTGACTTGGTATTATTGGTCAT
>WNFM01229806.1_pt1 | contig 11361 bp, 7 predicted proteins | sample 5400271 | NCBI WGS metagenome assembly WNFM01 (sample SAMN13153352, study PRJNA577476) | soil metagenome | isolation source: 60 cm saprolite on Douglas fir-dominated hillslope | place: USA:California | collected 2013-09-17 | reverse complement strand
CGCGCGGGCCACAGCGTGACGGGCACGTCGCGCACGAGTCGGGCGGTCCCGGTCACCGACTGGTACTTGATCCCCACGCTGAGGGACGCCGCGTCACAGCCGTCCCCGACGTCCACGACCAGGTAGTCGTCGTATACCCGCCGGCCAGGCGTGAGCGCGCGCTCCGTCACGGGGACGCCGGCCGGCACCACGATCACGTGGTCCGGATCCTCCGGCCGGATCGCATACGGTACCGCTTCGGACGCCGAGAGGTTGTAGCTCGCGATGAGCCGATTCAACGCCGACTGCTGGTGCCAGCGAAGCGCGTGGACCGTGATCAGCGGGATGAGCACGATCGCGGCCAGGCACGCGCCGACTCTCACGACACTCGGACGAAGCGACGGCCCGGTCCACAGGTCCCGGAACGTGGCTCTGGCGGACGCGGTCGCGTTCCGCCCGACGAATTGCAGGCGCGGGTGAAACTGCACCAGCGGCAGACCGGCCAGGCACAGAACGGTGATGGCAAAACCCCAGGCCAGGGCGGCGCTGCGGGCCGCGAACATCAGAAACGCGAGCAGCACGAGATACGGACCCCATCCGTCGAGCGCGCCGAGAACCTGGCGGCGGGTCTGGATCAGGAGGTGAAGCGCCGGGGCGCTCTTCACGGCCGCATCGCTCGCGTCATCCTGCGGCTCGAACGGCAGGTTGAGCACCCGGACGACTGACGCGCCAAGGCGCGTCGCCACGTCCGCGGAAAACGTCCGCGTCACCTCCCGGTAGTACGTCGAGCCATACCGCTCGTAGTCGGCGCTCATCAGCTGCAAGTCGCCCGCATAGCCCTTGCGTTTCGCATAGCTGGTGATGGCCGCGTACACGTACTCGTCGTTGTAGAACGGCGTGATGGTGTACGGCCCGCTGCGCACGCCGAGCCTGGTGTCGAACTCCCTGGCGAACCCGAGCAGCGCCACATGCCCGAAATTGCTGCCCGATTTGTATTGCGCCAGAATCGGCCACCCGAAGACCCCCAGGGCGCCAGCGGAGACCGCGAGCCCAAGCGCCGTGGCCGTCAACCGGCGCCCCAGGCTGGCGTGCCGGGCAAACAGCAGCGCCACGGCGAGCATCGGGAACCACATGACGACGTCCGGGCGAAAGCCGACGCCGATGCCCGCGACCAGGCCGAACAGTCCGGACAGGAGAACGACCGTCCGCGTGGTGAGTGGCCGCGTCCAGACGAGCAGCACGATGAGCGCGTCCGCCACGAAGAACGGCGTCTTGGCCGAGTCCCTGAGAAATGGCAGGATGCTGAGCTGCGCCGGCGACAGCGCGAGTGCGACGCTGAGCGCCACGGCCAGCCACCGCGCGAGGACGACGCGCAGCGCGAGGTAGCCGAGGCCCACGACGAGGCCGTGCAACCCGCCGAAGATCGGCGCGAGGTGATCCCACGATACGCCGGTCGCTCTCCAGTAGGTCGAGACCACGAGCATCATGTAGCGGAAGGCCACGTGAACGGGGGCCAGCCGGGTGAGCCTGACGTTCGCGGGAATCCCGGCGCAATCGAGCGTGGTCCGCTGCTGCGTCAAGAACTGCGTGAGCGCGGGCACCGTCGCCGGCACCGGATTCACGAACCCCCGTCCGCACGCTTCCATCACCGCCGGGCCGAACTCGACTTGATAGAACTCAGGTCTGGAGCCGGCCGTGGCGGTGGCGTAGTAGCCGCTGCCGACCACCGCGCCGGTCCCCGCCAGCGACAGCACCAGCACCGCGTCGACCAGATGGCCGCGGAGCCGCCGTTGCCCCGCCGCCACGGCGCCCGGCCGATCATCCACGTCGAGTCGTCCCGGAGCCGCCAGCTTCACGTTCGTGCGATCGCCAGCAACGATGTGCCGAACGGCAGGCGTGGCCGTTGGCCCAGAAGGCCAGCGCGGCAGACAAGGCGAACAGCGTCAGCGCGCACGCTGCGTCTACGCCCGTTCGATGAAGACCTCTCGCCGCCCGCCGCCGCGTCGGATCTGGGATCAGAAGCAATCCGCGTTGCCGGCAATCCACGATTCGTGCCACAGGACGGCGTTCAGGACCGTCCAGAGATGAAAGCTGTACCCGCCGCCGCCGTCGATCTGCCGTTTCAGCAGGTCCACGAAGTACTCGTTGTCGAGGAAACGCTCCTTCCGAATCGCCGAGCGATCGAAGGCCGCCAGGCAGCGGGCGCCGAAGTCCCCTTCGCGAAACCATTCCTCCATCGGCGCGCCGAAGCCCTGCTTGCGGCGATAGATCAGATCGGAATCGACGTACGGTTCGGCCGCCTTCTTCAGCAGATACTTGCCGACACCGTCACGGATTTTGTAGGCCGGCGGCAGCCGCGTCGCGAAGTCGATGACGTCGTGGTCGAGAAACGGCACCCGCGCCTCGACCGCGTGCGCCATCGTCAGCTTGTCGACGCGCATCAGCAGATGTTCCGGCAGCCGCAGCTTCATCTCCATGTAGGGGATCTTCTGCAGCACCGCCGGCTCGCGGACCTCGCCGTCGAGCCCACCGAGGTATTGCGCGACGACGGCGTGGCTGTCGAGGGTGGTGTGCGAGTCGGGCAGGAGGCCGTCGACGGGACACGAGACGGCCTGGCGAAACGTCGCGGGATCGGGGGTCAGGCGGTCGCGCATCTCGCCCCACCAGCAGACCGCGCCGCCCCAGAACATTTCCTGGCCGCGCTCGGCGCGGCGCTGGATCTCGAGGTCTTCGCCGCTCAGTCCGGGTGTCTTCGCCTTCAGCCTCGGCAGCAGGCGCCGCCAGGAGCTCGAGCCGTCCCGCGCCGGCCGGTACACGCTCTCGTATTTCTGCCGGTAGTGCTCGCACCACCAGTAGCCGAGGAAGTTCTCGTCGGCGCCTTCGCCGACCTGGACGACCGTCGTCCCGCTCTGCTTGACGAGCCGCGCGAGAAAATAGAGCGGAATGCAGACGTTGTCCGCGATCGGCTCGTCCTGCAGCCGCACGAGCTGCGGAAGGAAGTCCTGCGCCTCCTTGCCGTTGATGAGCGTCTCGTGATGATCGGTATGGTAGCGCTGACTGATGCGGCGCGCGAACTGGAACTCGTTGTAGTCGTCCTTCCCTTCGTAGCCGATGGTGAAGGTCGTCACCGGGCGCGTCATCAGCTCGCTCATGAGCGCCACGTTCAGCGACGAGTCGACACCGCCCGACAGGAGCACGCCGAACGGGACGTCCGAGACCATCCGCCTTGCGATCGCCTGCTTGAGGAGACGCGTCAGCTCGGCGACGGCGTCCGGTTCGCTGAGATCGCGCTCGGTCAGCTCGCGCGCGCGATCGGGCCGGCAGTCCCACCAGGACCTGGCGGCGGCGCGGCCCGTGTGGTCGATCGTGACGGTGTGGCCGGCGGGCAGCTTGAAGATGCCGCGGAACAGCGTGAGCGGCGCCGGGGTGACGATGAAGGTGAGGTAGTGCCAGAACGCGGTGCGATCCATCTCAGGCGACACGTCGGGGTGCGCCAGCAGCCCGCGAATCTCCGACGCGAACAGCCATTCGCCCGCCGCGGTCTTCGTCAGGTACAGCGGCTTGATGCCCGCGCGATCCCGGACGAGGTGCACCACCGGGCGATCCGGCCGCCGGCCGTCGTAGATCGCGACGGCGAACATGCCATAGAACCGGTGCACGCAGTCGAGGCCCCATTCCTCGTAGGCGTGCAGCAGCACCTCGGTGTCCGAGTGGTCGGTGCGCCACGCGTACGTGCCCAGCGCCTCGAGCTCCTTCCGGATCTCCGCGTGATTGTAGATCTCGCCGTTGAAGGTGATCGACACGGTGCCGGCGGCGTTCACCATCGGCTGCGCCGCCTCGGGCGACAAGTCGATGATCGAGAGGCGCCGGTGACCCAGCGTGCACGCGCGATCGCGCGAGCACCAGAGGCCGGCGCCGTCGGGCCCGCGATGCGCCATGCGATCCCGCATCCGCGCGACGACGTCCGGCCCGGCGCTCGTGCCTCCTGGTTTGAACGATCCGACGATGCCGCACACGGCTAGGACGGTCTCCTTCGTCGTCCGATGACCCACCGGCGCCAGCCGCGCCCGGAGAACGCGAGGTCGCGCCGCACGGAGTGGACGACGCAGAGCAGGGAGCGCCCGAGACGATCCGGCAGCCTGTTCAGCTCGACGCGCATCAGCGATCCGGCGTCACGGGTGCCACGGGCGCGGGAAGTGTCATGCGATCAGCGGGAGATTGCCGTCGAGGAAGGCCCCGCCGTTCCACGTCGCGGTCATCCTCGGCTCCGCAGCTTCCGCCGCAGACGTTGCAGCACGGTCTCCCGATCGCGCCGCAGCTCGTCGAGGATCGTGTCGCGCAGGGCGACGGCCTCCTGCAGCACCGCCAGGTGCTCGTCGCGCTCGAAGAGCACCTGCCGGAGGTGGGTGACGAAGCGGACGAGGCCGTCGGCCGCGCCGTCCTGCGGAATCGGAATCGGCGCCGCTTCGTCGAATGCCAGCACGGCGGGGCCGAGATGGCGCGCCAGGGCGGGCACGACGTCGCTGAAGCCGGGGTCGTCGCACGTGGCGGGCGCACCGGCCCGTTGCCAGATGCGATACAGGTCGTCCATGAGCGCGCGGCTCGCCGCGGTGTACGCCTCGAGCTTCGGCCCGCGATTGAGGCGGTGGAGCAGGCCCGGCAGATCGAACCGGAACACATACGGCCCGGGAAGCGTGTGCGCCAGAAAGCCGCCGTCGCCGAGCAGCAGACAGACTCGCTGTTCGAAGATGTCCTTCACCTCTTCGTTGTGCAGGCCGTGCGCCGCCGATCCGACAATCGTCCCGAAGCGGCGCGACACCGCCCATCGCACGACCGCCGGCGTTTCCAGGAAGTGATTGAGCTCGATCGCGCGGCCGTGGTCGTCCATCGTGAACAGCGCGCGATCGCCGGAGAGCCCGCGGTCCGACAGGCACGCCCGCCAGGCCGGCCCCGCGATGACGTGGATCGCCGGCGCGTCGACGTGGCGGGCGAGCTCGTCCAAGAGCGCGTCCACCGCGCCGCGGTCGCCGTCGGGCGAGGTGACGATCGCGAGGACGCCGCCGTCCAGCCGTCCGAGCTCGTCCCACGTCGTGATGCCGGTCGTCACGTGCGCGCTGTGAGCATGAGATAGAAGCCGAGCCGGCTCGCCAGCCAGTTCCAGAACCCGGCCGGGTACTGGTCGAAGGGGAACAACGGAATCTGTTCCTGCGTCAGGTTGCGCACGACGAGGCTCTCGACCGTGAACCGGCCGAACGCCTGCCGCAGGCTCTCGGGCGTCTGGTGATACGTCCGCGGATAGCCGAAGCCGTCGGTGAACCAGTCGACGAGCCGGCGGGGTCCCAGCAGCGCGTCGAGGTCGCACACGATGCCGTAGTAGTACAGCGTCTTCAGGTAGTAGTGCAGGCTCTGGCGGTTGTAGAACATCGCGATGACCGTCCCGCCCGGCTTCAGCACGCGATGGATCTCGGCGAGCGCGGCGTCGAGATCGTCGAGGAGGAGCAGGACGCCGAACGAGTACACCAGATCGAAGGTCTGCGACGGATACGGAAGCGCGCGGGCGTCGGCCTGGACGATTGCGGCGTGTCCGCCGGACGTACGGACGAACGCCCGCGAGATGTCGCAGTGTTTCCTGGTGAGATCGCACCCGTGCGTCTCGGCGCCGGCGAGCGCGAACTGCGACAGATCGGCCCCCTGGCCGCAGCCGACTTCGAGAATCCGCCGTCCCGCCCAGGCGCCGAAGTCGACGAGCTCGCCGATGAACGGATAGAGCCCGTAGCGGTGATCGAGCGCGGCCCTGCAGTATGCCTCCGACAGAAACCGCTCGTCCTTGATGTACCGGCGCGCGAGCTCGTCATCCGACGACTCGTAGTAGTGCCGGACGTCGCCTGTGGTCGTCATGACGCGTTGTGTTTTCCGGGCGCCTTGACGTACCGTGTCACACCGGAATGCGTCCCAGGTGGAGCGACAACGACGGCGTGTCGGTGCTCGAGCAGCTCGCCGGCAGCCTGTCGGCGCTGGCGGGGGCGATCGGGTCGCGCCGCGACCTCGGGGCCGAGGCCGGCGCCGCGCCGGCCGACCTGCCGATCCAGGACCTGCCGGCGCACATCAGGTTCGCGCGCATCTGGGCCGAGCGGAGCGACGCGTTCCTCGCGCGCCGTCAGACCCGGCCCTGCCCGCTGTGCGGCGGTCACGAGCGCACGACGTGGTTCCCCACGCAGGACGGGTACCGCTATGACATCTGCGAGCGCTGCGGCATGGTGTACATCGCCGACGTCGTCCCGCTGCCGGTCTGGGATCAGTATTTCGCGGAGCTGCCCGACGCGCGCGCGCACCTCCGGGCGCAGATGGACGGCACGATCACGGCGGCCGCCGTCGACGCCAACCGCGCCCGGTTCGGACGCTACTTCACCCTCATGCGCGACCACGGGGCGACGCTCGCCGGCGCCCGGCTGCTCGACATGGGCACCTACACCGGCGGCTCGCTCGAGATTGCCGCGGAGTGGGGCCTCGAGGCGTACGGCGTCGAAGGGCTCGACGAAGCGGTCCGGTTCGCTCACGCCCGCCGGCCGCGGCTCCGGGTCGCGCTCGGGCATGCCGAAGCGCTCGCGCCGGACGCCTTCGGGGGCCGCTTCGATCTGCTGACGATGTGGGAGACGCTCGAGCACACGCTCGATCCGCGACGCGCGCTGCGGCACGCGCGCGAGGCCCTGGCCCCGAACGGCATGCTCGCGGTCACCGTCCCCAACGCGCGCAACATCCAGTGCTCGATGCTGCGCGACTTCTGCTTTTACGCCTACGGCGGATACCAGGGCGTGGGCCACATCAACCTGTTCACGCCGGCGACCCTTCACCGGGCCCTCGACGAGACGGGATTCGAGCTGGTGCACATGGAGACCGAGTTCGGGACCGACTGGCGGCAAGTCGCGTATTACCTGCAGCATCGCTTCGAGCGGATTTACTGTTATCGCAACATGGTCCGGCACGGCGGGCTCACGCACGCGCCGGAGGCCGAGCTCGCCGTCGTGCTGAACTGGCTGTCGCCGGCGCTGACGAGCATCGAGAACGCCCTGCTCGCCGGCCCTATAGCAGTTGCATTGGCGAGGAGGCGGGACTGTTGAGCGCGTCGGGCGCCGGGACGTGGAGGTCGGATCCGTGCGGCGCGATGCAGCCCCAGACGCCGTAGTCGTGCGTCAACGTGTTGCACAACGACTGGCCGTAGCGGAACAGCTCCATGAACCGGTCGCGCGGCACCTCGCTGAACAGGCGCGCCTGGGAGGCGATCTCGCCGATCTTGCGCCATTCCATCGGATCGTCGCGATCGATGAGCCCCTTCTCGCGCAGCTGATCGTAGTCGGGTGATCCGGGCAGCGGGATGTACCAATTGAAGCCCGACACCGGCGGCTTGTGGCGGGTCACGAAATCGATCGACGCGAGGATGTCTTCCTCGCGCTCTCCCGGGTAGCCCATGAGCATGCTGGCGGTATACGGCGCATTCATCTCGCGATGGAGGCTGGCCGCCCGCTCGTTGTCGGCGACCTTGCAATCCTTCGACATCAACTTGAGCATGCGGTCGCTGTTGCTTTCGAACCCGTACAGAATGTGCGCGCACCCGGCCCGCGTGATCGCCGTCAAAAGCGTCCGGCTGATCTGATTCGGCCGCACGCAGCCGTTCCACCGGATCCGGCGGTTGAGGCCGCGCTCCTCCATCAGCTCGGCAAACCGGTACAGGAGCGGCTGGTTGTTGCCGATCGTGCTGTCCATGAAATAGAAGGAGTCGATCTGGAATTGTTTCGCCAGGTAGTCGACCTCCTCCACGAGATACTCGGCGGAGTGGAACCGGACGGTCGACAGCGCGTTGTACGCGCAGAACGCGCACCGGTACACGCAGCCGCGCCCCATCAGGATGTCGAGGCTGCTGGCGAGAAACGTCCGGAATTTCGCGCGATTGGGCCGCGCGTAGAACGCGTGGTTCACGAGCGAATAGTCCGGGAACGGCAGCGTATCCAGGTCGTGCAGCACCTCGCTCTTGTCCGGGAACATCAGCGTGCCGAGGCGCGCGGCGCCGGTCGCGTGCGCCTCGCCGAGCGCGCCGGGCGTCTTCGCCTGGTGGCCCAGCACGCCGGGGATCGTGCGCGGGTCGGCGCCGTCGCAGAATTTCGGCAGGCTGATTTCCGCCTCGCCGATGAACACGTAGTCGAAATCGAGGTTGGTCAGCGTGCGCGACGGCTCGGTCGACGCGTGAATGCCGCCCGCGATGAACGTGGTCCGCAGCCCGGCCCGCTCGCAGACGCCGCGCGAGAAGCGGACGAGCCGCTGCACCTCGATGTAATGAATCGAGAAGAAGCCCATCCCGATGATGTCGGGCTGGAACTCCCTGATCCGGTCGGCGTACTGGTCGAGGGTCCCCGGCAGATCGCCGCGGTTGGTCACCAGCCGTTCAATCAGGTCGACCACCGCGACCGTGTGACCCTGCCGGCGGAGCAGCGTCGCGAGCAGCACGAGCGAATACGGCGCGCAGCGCCATTCGTTCTCGAGGTCGTCGTGGACGACGCCCTCGTCGTGGAAATTCCACGGCTGACACAGCATCACGCGAGCCACGGGTCCCCCTCCTCTGAACCATCCACGAGCGACCATTCCGCCTCGGCCACCACACCGGTGCCGGTCCCGACGAGGCCGCCCCCGCGCACGACGATCTCAATCACGCGCGACAGGCACGTGTACACCTCGGGATTCAGCGAAAAATACCGGGTCTGCTCGCGATCGTAATAGCCTTCCTTCGCCAGCATGACCGTGACCGTGTAGGTGCCGTCCGCCAGCAGCATGCGCGGCAGCCGGACGCGCACCTCGCCCCGCCCGCCCCGCGCGCCGTCGAAGCCGAAGAGCAGGTCCCGCGTGATCAGGCGGCAGGTATCGACCACGCCGTCGCGATGAAACGCCAGCAGCACCTGCGCACGCTCCCGCAGCCCGGGATCGTTGACCTGGTACCGGATGACGATGTTCGCGGGCGCGCCGTGCTGGAAGACGTACGATTCCTCGCCGGAGTCGAGCCCCGCCGTGACGTCCAGCACGACGATGCCGCCCGTCCCGTGACGCCCCGACCGATTCACCTGGTCAGTCTCGGGCCGCCCCACCGAGCCGCCGCCGATCGCCACGCGATACGTCACCCACGATCCCTCCGAGGGCGGGAGCGGTCCGAGCGACACTTCGCGGCGCCCGATAAAACCCCGCGCGTGCAGCCGGCAGGGCTGCTCGGACCAGTAGTCCAGCTCGGCGACGAGACCGCCGGCCGTGACGTCCTGTTCCGTGCGCGCGACCCCGAGCACGCCGGCGATCTTGTGGAACGGCGATCCGTAGTTGAGGAGCGCGCGCGCGGGCCGTCCCTGCCAGATCCGCGGCTCGCCCCAGCACGTGCCTTCACGCTGCAGATGCGACGGCAGGCGCTCGTCGAACGCGATGTCGTCCGGTGGGCCGAGTGGCAGCGCCGCGCGCGCGCCGTCCTGGACCAGTTCGAGGCGGCTGAAATAGACGGGGCAGGGCTGCGGCCGGTTGTCCTCCGCGTACACTTCGACGAGCACCGGGGTCGTCGTCGCGCGCGCGGAAGCCGGCGCCTGCAGCGTCCGGATGCGCGCCTGCTTGCCCAGGCGCAGCCGGTTCTCCTCCTGCTGCCGGATGGAGTCCTCGTAGCCCTTGACGACCTGCGGACTCTCGCCGTCCATCAGCACGCGCCCTCGATCGAGCCAGATCGTCCGGCTGCACAGCTTCACCGCGGAATAGATGTCGTGGGTGACGAGCAGCAGGGTCGTGCCGTCCCGGTCGCACAGCTCGCGGATGCGCTCGTAACTCTTGTGCGCGAAATACGCGTCGCCGACGCCGAGCACCTCGTCGAGGACGAGCAGGTCGGGCGTGATGGAGGTGGACGCCGAGAACATCAGCCGGACCGTCATGCCCGTGGAGTACGACTTGACCGGCTGATCGATGTACTCCTCGAGCTCGGCGAACGCGACTACCTCGGCGCAGCGCCGGGCCGCCTCCTGACCCGTGACGCCGAGCTGCGCGAGATACGCATACACGTTCTGGCGGCCGGTGAAATCCGGATGGAAGCCCGTGCCGATCTGCAGAAGCGCGTGGGTCTTGCCGGTGACGTCGAGCGTGCCCGACGTGGGCTGGATGACGCGGGTGACGAGCTTGAGGAACGTGCTCTTGCCCGCGCCGTTCCGGCCGATGATTGCGACCCTTTCACCCCGGCCGATCTGGATGTCCACGCCGTCGAGCGCCGCGTGTTCGGTGTAGGCGCCGGGGGTGTCGCCCAGCAACCCGAAGATGTCGCGGAACCGGTACGAGGGCTTCGAGTACAGCCGGTACACTTTCGTCAGGTTCGTGGCGCGAATCGCGACGTCGTCCGTGCCGCGGGCCGGCGCGGCGGGCTCGTCGGCCAGATCGGCGTGCGCGCTCACGATCGGCGGGCCTCACGGCCCGGCGCGGGCCGCGCGCCGGCCGGCGGTTCAATCGGCACCTCGCGGCGAAGCGGAAAGAGCTTCTCGGGCGGGACGCCGTCCCGGATGAGCGCCGCCATCTGCGGCCCGGAGCTCCCGAGCGTGGCGAGGATGATCAGGTCGTACGCCACTTGATGGTGGTCGCGGACGGGGCGCACCGGGATCCCCAGGAACTCGTGGCCGCCCTCGACGTCAAAGATCGCGACCGGCTCCACGCCGCATTCCTTGAGCGACAGGTAGGCGAGCGCGGCGGCCTCGCCCCGGCCGTAGATCGCGACGCGCCGGTTGGTCACGACGCTTTGCTGGAGCGCGGGGCGCAGGTGCCGGCGCACTTCCCCGAACAGGTGCAGCGAGTAGTCCATGAACTCGTAGGTGAGGCGCGCCTTTTCGGCGATGCCGCGCGGCGTGATCAGGTACAGGATCCGATTCGACTGGACGTTCACGCACTTGATGTAGCCCTTGCGGACCAGGCGCTTCAGATAGACGTTGGTCAAGCCGAGCGCGATGCCGAGCTTGGTGGCGAGCCGGCGCTGGGTGACACGCGCGTCCTGCTCGACGGCATCGAGCAGTCGGAGATCGCGGCGGGCTTCGATGTTCATGTCGAGCCTATCCATCGGGGGTCCCGGGCGGATCGAGGAAGGTCAAGATGGTGGGGCCAGGCAGACTACCGCCCTCTCAGTTACAAACCCGGCGAGCGTTCAGATCTCGAACGCATACTAATCCCATAACGTGGCGGCGCTGTCAAGGGGTGCCCGTGCCGGCCGACTACGACGGCGACCGCAAATTCGATCCGCCGGTCTTCCGTCCGTCGACGGGCGGTTGGTTCGTGCTGAAGTCGAGCACCAACTATTCCTCGAGCTTCGGCGTCTCCTGGGGGCTCAGTACGGAC
>WNFM01285956.1_pt1 | contig 11364 bp, 11 predicted proteins | sample 5400271 | NCBI WGS metagenome assembly WNFM01 (sample SAMN13153352, study PRJNA577476) | soil metagenome | isolation source: 60 cm saprolite on Douglas fir-dominated hillslope | place: USA:California | collected 2013-09-17 | reverse complement strand
GTTTCGCATTCTCCTGGTGCATATCCTGCCCAACATCATGCCGATCATGATCGTGCAGATGTCGCTGACCATGGGCTACGCCATCCTCAACGCCGCCGGTCTCTCGTTCATCGGGCTCGGCGTCCGGCCGCCGACCGCGGAATGGGGCATCATGGTCGCGGAAGGCGCAGGCTTCATGGTGTCGGGCGAATGGTGGATCGCGCTGTTTCCGGGTCTCGCGCTGATGGTCGCGGTGTTCTGCTTCAACCTGCTCGGCGACGGCTTGCGCGACATCGTCGACCCGCAGCGGAGGACCTAGAGCATGAGCCGTTTAGGTGAGTGCCGCGCTTCTCTTAACCTCTCCCCGTTCTTACGGGGAGAGGTCGGACTGCGAAGCAGTCCGGGTGAGGGGCTAGCCATGCATTCAGAACTCGCGGGACGAAGAGCCCCTCACCCCAACCCTCTCAGAGCGAGCTACGCTCGTCTCGTCCCCGCAAGAGCGGGGCTAGGGAGCCGACCTCGTGCGCGGAGATAGTGTCATGACCGCGCAGCCGCTGCTCGACGTCCACGATCTCACGGTCGAATTCGCCACCAGGCGCGGCATCGTCAAGGCCGTGCAGCATGTCAATATCTCGGTTGCAAAAGGCGAGACGCTCGGCATTGTCGGCGAATCCGGCTCCGGCAAATCCGTCACCTCCTACGCGGTGATGCGGATTCTCGACCGCGCGGGAAAAATCGCCGAAGGCTCGGTGGTGTTTTCCGGCATCGACGTCAAGGGCGCCAGCGAAGACCAAATGCGCGATCTGCGCGGCCGCGAAATCTCGATGATCTTTCAGAACCCGCGCGCGGCGCTCAATCCGATCCGCAAGGTCGGCGACCAGATCGAGGACGTGCTGCGCCAGCATGTGCAGCAGTCACAGGTCGGCGATCGCGGCGAGAAGGCGATCGAGGCGCTGGAACAGGTCAAGATCGCCCGTCCGCGGGAGCGCTATCACGCCTATCCGTTCGAATTGTCGGGTGGCATGTGCCAGCGCGTGGTGATCGCGCTGGCGCTCGCCTGCAATCCGCAGCTTCTGATCGCGGACGAACCGACCACGGGTCTCGACGTTACCACGCAAAAAGCCGTCATGGACCTGATCGTCGAACTGACAAAACGCCGGGGCATGTCGACCATCCTGATCACGCATGATCTTGGCCTCGCCGCGGCCTATTGCGATCGCGTGGTGGTGATGGAGAAGGGCCGCGTGGTCGAAACCGCGCTGTCGGCTGACATCTTTGCAAAGCCCGAACACGCCTATACCAAGAAATTAATGCGCGCGACACCGCGGCTCGGCGTCTCCTTGCGCGATCTGTTGCCGGAAGAGGAGGCTGCGGCGCTTCCGCAAATCTCCGAGAAGGACCCCGCAGGCGGGGAGAAAGAGAAGACGCCGCTCCTTTTGGTCGAAAAGCTTGTAAAAGAATATCCGCGCCAGGGCGCGACAGCCACGCTCGGCAAATTGTTTGGCCGCAAGCCCCCGGTCGAAGTCGAAAATTTCCGCGCGGTCGACGGCATCAGTTTTAACGTCGGCCATGGCGAGAGCGTCGGTCTGGTCGGCGAATCCGGCTGCGGCAAGTCGACCACCTCGATGATGGTGATGCGGCTTCTGGACCAGACCTCGGGCCGCATCTCGTTCGACGGTGACGAGATCGGCGGCATCCTGCCCAACGCTTTCGCGCGGCTGCCGCTGCGCAAGAGCATCCAGATGGGGTTTCAGGATCCGACCGATAGCCTCAATCCGCGCTTTACCGCCGCCCGCGCCATCGTCGACCCGATCATGCAACTCGGCGATATCAGGGGACGCGACGCGCTGCGCGCCCGCTGCGAGGAATTGGCGGGCCTGGTCGGCCTGCCGGTCAACCTGCTCGATCGTTTCCCGCATCAATTGTCGGGCGGCCAGAAAGCCCGCGTTGGTATCGCGCGGGCCATCGCGCTGCACCCCAAACTGGTCATTCTCGACGAGCCGACCGCGGCGCTCGACGTCTCGGTGCAGGCGGTGGTGTTGAATCTGCTGCAGGACCTCAAGGCGTCGATGGGGATGAGCTATTTGTTCGTGTCGCACGACTTGAATGTGGTGCGATTGTTGTGCGATCGAGTCATTGTGATGCGGGCGGGTCGAATCGTGGAGCAGGGGCCATCCGAAAGGGTCTTGGGTGATCCGCAGGATGCCTATACAAGGGAACTGCTGACGGCGATTCCACACCCGCCGTTGCCGGTTCACTGAACGCTGCGAGCGACGAGAGAAGAATGGCTGCTGACCCGCTGGATGACTATATCGACGCCGTCGCCAAGGCCTTGGGCCTGCCTGTAGAGCAAGCCTGGAAGCCGGCGGTCAAGGCCAATCTCGAATTCTCGCTGAGGATCGCGCGGCTGGTCGATGAATTCGCGCTGCCAGATCAAACCGAGCCGGCCAGTGTCTTTGCAGCCTGATCTCGCCATGACCACTGTTAGCGACGGGCTGTCGGCCTCGGAAATTGCACAGGCGGTGAGGGGCCGGAAGCTGTCGGCCCTTGACGTGATCGAGGCGGCACTGGCGCGGATCGCCAAACATGATCCTATCCTGAATTCCTTCACCGACGTGACCGCGGATCGCGCGCGCGCCAAGGCGCGGGCGATCGACGCTGCGATTGCGGCCGGGAAAAATCCCGGCCCGCTTGCAGGTGTACCGTTCGCGGCAAAAAACCTGTTCGACGTGCAGGGCCTGGCGACCCGCGCCGGGTCGAAGATCAACCGCGACCTGAAACCGTCGCAGCGCGACGCGACCCTGATCGAGCGGATGGAAGCGGCCGGCGCGGTTCTGGTCGGCGCGCTCAATATGGGCGAATACGCCTACGACTTCACCGGCGAGAACGTGCATGACGGCCCGTCGCGCAATCCGCATGATGTGACGCGGATGACCGGCGGCTCCTCGGGCGGCTCCGGTGGTGCGGCGCTGGGCTCGGACACCAACGGCTCGATCCGGGTGCCCTCGTCGTTTTGCGGAATCTTTGGACTGAAGCCGACCTACGGCCGGTTGTCTCGCGCGCGGTCGTTTCCATTTGTGTTCAGCTTCGATCATCTCGGCCCGTTCGCGCGCAACGTAAGCGATCTGGCGCTGGCCTATGATTCGATGCAGGGACCCGATGCGGCGGATGCTGCATGCACGACGCGGCCCGCGGAACCGGTGACGCCGCTTTTGGCGCAGGACATCGGCGCCTTACGGATCGCGATCGCCGGCGGATATTTTCAGAAGAACGTTTTCCCCGAAGCCACGGAAGCCGTGGCGCGTGTCGCCAAGGCGCTCGGCACAACGCGCACGATCGAAGTTCCCGAGGCCGCGCGCGCCCGCGCCGCCGCCTATGTCATCACGACCGCCGAAGGCGCCTCGCTGCATCTCGACCGCCTGCGCAAGCGGCCGAACGATTTCGATCCCGGCGCCGCTGGTTGACCGCGCGCAAAAATTCCGCCGCTGGTATCGTGCCCAGATGCTGGAGCTCTTCAAAACGGTCGACGTCATCCTCGCGCCGGCGACGCCTTGCGTCGCACCAAAGCTGGGGCAAGCCACATTCGTGCTGGATGGCGTCGAACTGCCGGTGCGCGCCAATATTGGCATCCACACCCAGCCGATTTCCTTCATCGGCCTTCCCGTCGTCGCCGTCCCGGTTCCGCTGGAGCCGATGCCGATCGGCGTCCAGATCATTGCCGCGCCGTGGCGGGAAGACATCGCGCTGCGGGTTGCGTTCGCGCTGGAGCGCGCGGGCGCGGTTTGCGCGCCGCCGCCGAGGGGATTTTGAAAATGCAGGTCGATCTCCCCGACGTGCTCGCTGAAGTGACCGCGCAGTTTGCGCGCTACGAACAGGCGCTGGTATCGAACGACGTCGCCGTGCTCGACGAACTGTTTCGCGCCGATCCCCGCACGCTTCGTTATGGCGTCGGCGAAAATCTCTATGGCTATGATGCGATCATGGCGTTTCGCGCGGCGCGCTCGCCGATCGGTCTGAACCGCAGGACCGCAAACACCGTGATCACGACCTATGGCCACGACGCTGCTGTCGCCTCGACACTGTTTTATCGCGACACGCTACCCGGCAAAGTCGGGCGGCAGATGCAGACATGGGTGCGGTTTGCCGAGGGTTGGAGGATCGTCGCCGCCCATGTCAGCATCATCGACGAACCCGGATCTTCTAAAGATATGGGTCAAAAGACATGAGTCTTGACGATCTTCCGACCGGCGCTCCGCAACGCCCCGCCGGCGAGCTCGATCCGGTGGTTCGTCGCGTCGACCGCGCTTCGCCCTATCCGGACAAGATCACCCGCGCCGAGGAACTGCGGCTGCAGCTCGCCGACGAAATCGTTCGCGGTGCGTTGCCGCCGGGAGCAGCGCTCGACGAAACCGACATCGCGCGGCGCTTTAATGTTTCGCGGACACCGGTCCGCGAGGCGCTGCGCCAGCTCGCGGCTTCAGGCCTGGTCGATGCGCGGGCGCATCGCGGCGCGGTGGTGGCGCGGCCCTCGATCGAGCGATTGACCGGGATGTTCGAGGCGATGGGGGAACTGGAAGCCATGTGCGCCGGCCTTGCCGCGGAACGAATGACACCTGCGGAGCGCCAGCGGCTGGAAGCCGTTCACGAGGAGCTCCGGGTGCTGAGCTATGCCGGCAATCCGGACCGCTTTCATGAAGTCAACGAACGCTTTCACAACACGATCTATGCCGGTTCGCAGAACACCTATATCGCCGAGATAACGCTGGCGACGCGGGTGCGGGTGCAGCCGTTCCGCCGCGCGCAATTCCGCAATCTCGGCCGTCTGGCGAAATCGCATGCCGAGCACGATCGCGTGGTGGTCGCGATCATGCGCGGCGACAAGGTCGGCGCAGCCAACGCGATGCGCGCGCATATCGAACTGGTGCGCGACGAATACGAGATCTACGCGGTCGGACACGAAATCCCTTAAGGCGCGGCGGCTTCCTTACCTTACGCCGCTTGCGGGATTCTTCTTAACCTCTCCCCGCTCCTTTGCGGGGAGAGGTCGAAATTCGCGGGTAGCGAATTTCGGGTGAGGGGCAAGGCACGGCGCTTGCCACAATCCTCGATCTTGACGGGGCAACAGCCCCTCACCCCAACCCTCTCCCCGCGAAGAGCGGGGCGAGGGAGCGGAGAGACTGCCCGCAAGGGCAGGGCGAGGGAGCTGACTGCGCGCAGCATACGAAGATCACCCCGCGGCCGCTTCCGCCACAAACGCGCGCCAGCCGCTGAAGGCGGAGATGTCGCGGGCGTCGTTGATGTCGGCGCCTTCGACCAAAAAACCCTTCACGCCGCGGCCGTCGGCGAGGCGGATGGTGCCGATCGACAGCGGCGGCGGGATCGCGGCGACGAATTTCCCGAACGCTGCCGCCGGCAGCGCCCACACTTCCAGCTCGATCGACGATCCCGTGCCCGACCGCACGCGCAGCATGCCGGGTTTTGGCGGCGAGGTGTCCAGCGCATAGAGCTTGTAGTCCGGCGCGGTCGCGGTTGCCTCCAGCAACCGTCCGCCGTGTGCCTTCAATTCGCCGTTCAGCGCCATCCCCGACAGATGCGCGCCGACCACCGCGATCGCGATCTCGTCGCCGGCAGCGCTTGCCGGCAAGGCCGCCAGCGGCGGTTGCGGCAGGCCCGTCGCGCCCATCGGCAGTTTGGTATCGGCATGAAAGACCCGGCCGATGCTCGCCAGCCGCGCGTCCTGTCCGGCAGGCGCCAACAGCGTAATGCCGAACGGAGCATCGTCGCCGCGTATCGCCGCCGGTAATGCGAGGCCGCAAAGGTCGAGCAAATTGACAAAATTGGTGTAGGTGCCGAGCCGGGAATTGAGCTCGAGCGGATTGGCCAGCACCTGCGCGGTCGAATACACGGTCGGCGCCGTCGGCAGCACCAGCGCGTCGATCGCGGCGAAGGCGCGCTCGCTGATCTTGCGCAACGCCTGCAGCCGATAAAGCGCGGCAAAAGTGTCGGCGGCGGAAAGCCGCGCGCCGGCTATGATGATCTCGCGCGTTACCGGGTGGATCGCCTCCGGCGATGAGGCCAAGAGGTTGCGGATCACGAGATATCGCTCGGCGACCCATGGTCCTTCATAGAGCAATCGCGCCGTCTCGTAATACGGTTCGAGATCGAACTCGACCAGCGTGGCGCCGAGCGCGGTCCAGCGCTTGAGCGCGTCGCCATAGGCTTTTTCCGACGCCTTGTCGCCGAAGAAGATCAATTGCCCGCTGCGCGGAATGCCCAGCCGGAGATTTGCGGGAAACGAGGTCATCTCCGCCAGCCGCCGGTCGCGCGAATACGGATCGGCGCCGTCGGGACCGGCCATCGCGACCAGTGCCGTCATCGCGTCGTCGACGGTGAGCGAGAACACCGACACGCAATCCAGCGTCCGGCAGGCCGGCACCAGGCCTGCGGTCGAGACCAGTCCGAGGCTCGGCTTCAGCCCGACGATGTTGTTGAGCATCGCCGGCACGCGGCCGGAGCTCGCGGTGTCGGTGCCGAGGGTCAGCGGCACCAATCCTGCCGATACCGCGACCCCCGACCCCGAACTCGACCCGCCCGGAATCAAATCGCCGCGCAACGGATTTTTGGGGATGCCGTAGGGCGAGCGCACGCCGACCAGGCCGGTCGCGAACTGGTCGAGATTGGTCTTGCCGATAACAATGGCGCCGGCCGCGCGCAGCCGCGCCACTGCGGTCGCATCATGCGACGGCATGTAGGAGAACGCCGGGCAGGCCGCGGTGGTCGGCAGACCCAAGACGTCGATATTGTCCTTCACGCCGACGGGAACGCCGTACAGCGGCAGCTGCGCGGGGTCTTTCGCGCTCAGCGCTTGCGCCTCCGCGATCGCTTCCTTTTCATCGCGCAGGCTGATGAAGATGGCGGGATCATCATGATCGCGAATCCGCGCAAAGCTGCGCGCGACGGTTTGCGCAGGCGATACGGTGCCGGCGCGATGGGCGGCGACTAACGCTGCGACAGTTTCAGCCACGCAGAGCCCCAATTAAAGATCGCCCGATCAGGGATGAGCTCAATCGACCGGTGCGGCAAGACGGGTACGGCAAGGAATGTCTCCGGGTGCGAAGCGGAAAGGGGTGGCTGTGGCTCGCCATGGCTGATTGCACTCCGGGAAGGCGGAATTCTTAGCCGATCGAAGCAAGCGGTGTGCCATGTGTACAGGCCAATTGCAGGATCGGCTTGCGAAAATCAACTCATACTATCAACCGCTTGATTGATATTTTGCGACGGCGGCCACAGCCCCCGCGCCGTGGCGCGTTCATTGAGTTTGCTCATTTTATGAGCAGGACCCTCAACGAGGGAACAGGCCCGTTCAGCCGACCACTTTGCTGCTGCCCTGCGTGATCAGCCGCGCGGCGCGCTGATCGCGCACGTAAACCCACAGCCAGCTCAGCGCGACGCTGAGCCGGTTGCGCAGGCCGATCAGGAAATAGATGTGGGCGATGCCCCATATCCACCATGCGAGTGCGCCGCGCAGCTTGATGCGCCCGAAATCGATCACCGCCTTGCGCTTGCCGATCTGCGCCAGGCTGCCGGCGTGCTTGTAGCGGAAGGGCGCGGACGTGCCGCCATGCAGCCGCGCTTTTATCAATTCGGCGACATAGCGGCCCTGTTGTTTGGCGGCGGGCGCGATGCCGGGGACCGGCTTGCCATCGGGGCCCGCGATCACGACAGTATCGCCAACGGCAAAAATATCGGGATGACCGGGAACGGTGAGATCGGGCAGCACCTGCAGCCGGCCGGCGCGGTCGGCGGCAGCTCCCAGCCACTCGGCAGCGGGGGAAGCGCGCACGCCGGCGGCCCAGATGATGGTCTTTGCCTGCAGCTTATCGCCGCCGTAGACGACGCCGTCGGCGTTGCAGTCGGTGACGGCTTTTCCCAAAACGACTTCGACGCCGATGCTTTCGAGCGAACGCTGTGCGTAAGCCGAGAGATCGTCGGCAAAGCCCGCTAGCACGCGCGGCCCGGCCTCGATCAGCACGATGCGGGCCTTCTGGGTATCGATGTTGCGGAAGTCGGGCGGCAGCGTGTCCTGCGCCAACTCGGCAATGGTACCGGCGAGCTCGACGCCGGTCGGGCCGGCGCCGATAATGACGAAGGTCAAAAGCGCCGCGCGCCGCTGCGGATCGGTCTCGCGCTCGGCGCGCTCGAACGCGACCAGGATCCGCCGCCGCAGTGTGGTGGCGTCCTCGAGCGTTTTCAGCCCCGGCGCGAAAGGCTCCCATTCGTCATGGCCAAAGTAAGCGTGGCGCGCGCCGGTCGCGAGAATGAGCGTGTCATACGGCAGCGCGCCGCCATCATCGAGCAGCACGCGTTTTGCCTGCGCATCCACGCCGCTGACGGTCGCAAACAAGGTCGTGACCTCGGGTCGGCCGCGCAGCAGATAGCGGATCGGCCAGGCGATCTCCGACGTCGCCAGCGACGCGGTGGCGACCTGGTACAACAGCGGCTGGAACAGATGATGATTGCGCCGATCGACCAGCGTGATCTGGACCGGCGCGCCCGCAAGCCCAAAGGTCGCTTCCAGTCCGCCGAAGCCGGCGCCGACGATCACCACGCGATGGGGTTGTGTCGGACGCGCCTGCTCGGTCGTCATATGGAAACACCCTGGGTTTCAGCGTTCTCCGATCTATGTAGGCACTTGGCCGTTTCGGTCCAAGGCCATTGTCCTAATGAGTCGAACCGGCGCGAAAACTGTCAGCGAATTTAATGTCAGGCACTGCGCGGCGCCTGTACAATCGCGATGCGATCACGCGCCGGCAGCCACAACCCTGCAACGGCTCCGAACAATGAAAGCGCTGACGCAAGCATCATCGCCGCTCCAAAACCTGAGCTGAAGGCTGCAGGCGACGAGACCGACCCGTTGCTGGAAAATACCGCGACCAACGCAGCGATGCCAAATGCGCCGCCGAGAAAGCGTCCCATGTTGAAGACGCCGGACGCCTTGCCCATCTCGGTCACCGCGACCGAACTCAAAATTGCATTTTGTGCTGCCGGCATCGCCATCGAGACGCCGACGCCCGCCAAGACCAGCGGCGCGACCAGGTTCGAATAGGCGATAGCGGGCGAAGCAATCATCGCGATCCAGCCGAGGCCGATGGCCTGCATCAATAATCCCGTCACGACCAGCGGCCGCTCGCCGACTTTGTTGACCACGGCGCCCGCGACCGGCGCGGTCACGAACAGCGTCGCGGTCCAGGGCAATAGCCGCAGGCCGGCGCCAAACGGTCCATAGCCGAGTGCGGTTTGCAGGAATTGCGGCAAGAGAAACAAGACGCCATACATCGCCGCATAAAACACAAAGCTCGCGATCATGCTGGCGGAAAACGCCCGCGGCTTGAACAGCCGCATCGGCACCATCGGCGCCGGCGCGCGCAATTCCCAGCCAATGAAAGCCGCCGTCAGCAGCATCCCGGCGATGAGAGCGGTCAGCACCTCTGCACTGGTCCATCCCGCAACATTACCGCGCAGCAGGCCCCATACCAGCGCCAATGCGGCGGCGGCGACAATCACAAGCCCCGAAATGTCCAGCGCGGTCTTTGGCCCAAAACTTTCGCGCAAGCGCGCCAGCACTAGCGCGATCGCGATCAATCCGATTGGCAGATTGATCCAGAAAATCCATCGCCAGCCAAAGTTTGCGGTGATGAAGCCGCCGATCGCGGGTCCGATGATGAGGGCAAATCCGGTCACCCCGCTGAAAATCCCGAGCGCCTGCGCCCGCTCTTCCTTCGCAAAGGCGCCGCTCAGGATCGCCATCGCCAGCGGCATCACCAATGCGGCGCCCGCTCCTTGCGCGGATCGCGCCGCGATCAGGGTTTCCACGCGGCCGGACAGCGCGCATGCCACCGAGGCGAGGGTGAACAAGAAAATGCCGATGGCAAACATCCGGCGGCGGCCGAAGCGGTCGCCCAGCGCGGCACCTGTCAGCAGCAGCACGGCAAAAGTCAGGTTATAGGCGTTGACCGTCCATTGCAGCGTCTCGACCGAGGCGCCGAGATCGCTACGGATGGTGACAAAGGCTGTGGTGATAACCTGCGCATCCAGCGCCATCATGAAGGATGCCAGCGCGGTCACGCCCAGCACCCAGTTTTTTCCAACTCTCGCGTCCACTTCCTGCATGGTCTCTCTCCGCTCGCTTCGCGGCCGCCTCGCGCGGCGCCTCGTGGACCAGACGAACGGGAACCGCCGAAAAGACGCGGTCGAAAAATATTTTTTGCCGCCGAATCCTTTTGCAGACGCCGGACGTCTAGGGGTGAGAGGCGATGATCACGCATCGCAAACCAACCAATGGAGAGAATGATGAAACGGAGCTTGATCAGGTATAAGACAAAGCCTGAAATGACCGATGCGAACGCGGAGCTGATCGCGGGCGTGTTCGAGGAATTGAAGGCTGCGAAGCCGGAAGGCCTGCGCTACCTTTCGCTGCGGCTCGACGATGGTACTTTTGTGCATTTCGTCGAGACCGAAGCCGATGATGGTGTTAGCGCGCTGCCGAAACTGGCGTCGTTTCAGGCGTTCCAGGGCGGGGTTCGCGAACGTTGTGTCGAGCCCCCGGTGTTCGGCGGCGTTACCATCGTCGGCAATTATCGTATGCTGCGCGAGACCTAGGTCAGGGATTTTGCAAATGCGGATAGCAGGATGAAAATGGCTCCTGATGCATCGGCGTCAGCCGACATTGACGGCCTGCTCGCGGCGATGCGCCCAAAATTGCATCGCTATTGCGCGCGCATGGTCGGCTCGGTGATCGATGGCGAGGACGTGCTGCAGGATGCCTTGATCAAGGCGGTGGAAGCGTTTGCCTCCGCCGGCTCGCTTCGCAATCCCGAAGGCTGGCTGTTCCGGATCGTGCACAACACCGCTTTGGATTTCCTGCGCCGCCGCAATCGGCAGCAGGCTCGAGAATCGGGCGAGGAGGTGGACATGATTGCCGATCCGGCCGACACCATCGCGAACCGAGAGTTTGCAAGCGCAAGTCTTCGCACCTTCATGCGCCTTCCGGTTGCCCAGCGCTCCAGCGTGATCTTGATGGACGTGCTTGGCTGCTCATTAAAGGAAGTCTGCGACGTCATGGATTACAGCCTTCCCGCGGTCAAGGCGGCGCTGCATCGCGGCCGCGCGCAGCTTCGCGAATTAGCCGACGAGCCGGACGATCTGCCTCCTCCAAAATTATCGGAGGCCGATCGCGATCGCCTCGGCAAATATGTGGCGCATTTCAACGCGCGGAATTTTGATGCAATCCGCGCGATGATATCGGACGACGTGCGGCTCGAGCTCGTCAACAAGACGCGCATGAACGGCAAGGCCGAGGTATCCAGATATTTCGGAAATTACTCG
>WNFM01318018.1_pt1 | contig 11366 bp, 11 predicted proteins | sample 5400271 | NCBI WGS metagenome assembly WNFM01 (sample SAMN13153352, study PRJNA577476) | soil metagenome | isolation source: 60 cm saprolite on Douglas fir-dominated hillslope | place: USA:California | collected 2013-09-17 | reverse complement strand
GTCGCACCGCATCATTGTAGTTTGACGGGGCATGCGCCATCCTGTCGGGACGCTCTGCAGTCCGGCATTCTACAACAGTGTGAGGTGACACAGTATGATGTCCACGTGCGCTGGCGCGTCTCAACTGCCGCCACATCTCACCTCGCCATCTGCTCCCGGGAGTCCGCTCCGCCGCTCTCACCAGTATAGCGAATGCGTCGTGCGATTGGGAGCGCGAGCAGGATCATGCGCGGGCCTCGTGCGCGGGTTGACAGGTTAGGATATAAGGCCTGTTGCAACTGCCACTAGGGGTGAGGGAGAGCCAGAATGAGGGCACCAGCGCCACTGATCAGCCCGCCCAGCACACAGAGGATGCCGATGATGATCCGCACGTCCGAGCTCTGATCACGAACTGCTCCGCCCGCTTGCCCCACCGCGGATCGGCCGAAGCCGAACTGCTGCGGATAGCTGTTCATTCCCTGGTCAGGGTAGTCCATGAATGTTTCAGTTGGTGCGTCATGGTCGACGCTGTCCCATGCGTTGGGCGAGCTCATCGCCCTGCGCGGCGACGGCGGATAGACTGCGCGCTGGAGCGCCGTGCCTTCCCCGATCTCGGAGCCCGCGAGAACCGCCGAGCCGCATTGTCCGCAGAACTGCTGCCCAACCTCGATGCGGGCGCCGCACGTGCCGCAGAACCGACTGGTCTGTCCGCCTGGGAGCGGCCCGGCGCCTGCATGTGTGGATGAGCCGCTGGATGGAGTGTGCGCGCCGCGCACGTCACGAGCGCCGAATGCAGGCGGGGCCTGGACGCGCGAGAGCAGCGGCGACCGGGCGGGAACTGGCAGATCAGCGGCGCGCGTCTCGGCTAACGAGGGCGCATCGTCGGGCTCCACGACCTCGCTTCTCGCAGCACGCCAACCGCACGCGCGGCAGATGTCATCAACGCCTACAGCATCCGCACCACAGTGCTCGCAGGTCGTCATCTCCATCCTCCTGCCACAGGGCATACCAACTGACACTTACGGAAAACGGTCCAGAACGCCCCTCAGCTTCAGCCGGGGGATGAATGGCCTACTCGGCTTGCCGATTCTTGCTTGGTGCGCGAGCATCCCGGTGTAGGCATGCGCACCTCACCAACGTCATCATGCGCGCGTTCCACTATAAATCGCTCCCTTGGATAAAAGCCTGAGCGTCCAGTGGACGTGGTGCCAGACGGCTGTTGTATCCCGGATGTTTTCTGAGCCTCGCTCGCCCGGAGAGTCTGCAACGCCTCCTGGAGCCTGGCGCGCCTTTCCCACGTTAACGTGATCGGTTGACGTATGCGTCGTTCGAGAATCTCCCGGACTGATTCGGGGGAGCGTCAATGCCACAGTATAGCGCCCTAGTGTCTGACCCGCAACGGCTGCCTTATTCCTGCCGCGCCCAGCGCAGGAGGATCTCGATCCCGCGGACCAACGCCAGACTGCCGACGGCCAGCACGGCCACCTGGGCAATGGCGCGTACTCCCTCGGGAGCGGCTGTAGTCTGTATCTCACGGCGTTGCGGGTCAAGAGTGAGCGCCTCCCCGGCCGCGGCGGAGGAACGGCTGGCTCGCGGCACGAATCGACTCACATGGGCCGACCCCCGAGTCGCCACGGCTTGAGGCGACTGCGGCCGCCGCGCGGCGCGCACGCGCATGAGGGATATCGGGGCCCCACCCGCGCTCGCATCGTGCGGGTGGAAACGCTCGAAGAGCTCGGCTGGCGTCACATGCGATGGATCGACGCCCCAGACGAATCCACCCCGCTCGAGCGCGCGTGCGACCAGCTCACCGGACGTATAGACGTGCTCCGCGCGCACCACGAGCGCATGACGGTCGAAGAACTGATGCAGCGGTCGGAGCAGGCGATGGCGGGCTGAACGGGCGCGCGGGCCGATGCACAGCACAGTGTGCAGGGCCAACGTGGCGACGCTGACCGCGCTCAACGACGCCCGCGTCTCAACGAGCCACTCGGTATACTCCACCATGACCTGCCGAGCGCCATCAGGAACCTCCACGTGCCCCACCCAGCATGGCTCGTCGGCTTCCAGGTAGTCACGGACGTGCGCGCGGCGCACTGCTCCCGCGCCGAGCCAGCCATGCGCGGCGCCTTCGATGAGGCCTCCCGACGGATCGACGATCAGGGCCGCGTGGTTGAGCTCACTGCCAGTGCTGGCACCGAGCAGCCGAGCCAGGCTGCCGCCACTTCGCGTCAAGAGGAAATCGCCAGGGCGATACGGCGGCGCGCTCAGCTGCGCTGACAACTTGCGCACGATGGCTCGACCCCGGTGCGGCACTCGCATAGCGTTCGCTCCTCGTCGGCACAGCCGCGTTGGCACGCCTGCTCAGTTGGTGGATTCACTGGTGCAACGGCCGGTCGTGCAGACGGTAACGCAGGATCGGAGCAGAAGAGGGCCTGCGGCGAGGCGAGAGCTGCACCTCGCTCCACATTGCCGAGACGGTCAGAGGCGGTCAGTCTCTGTCGAGTTTTCATCATCTTTCAATGTGGATGTCGTAGGATTGTGTCGGAAGTTGGTATGCAGCGAGGACGGACATCATGCACATTCTAGTCGTCGAGGACGAGCGCCGGCTGGCTGATTTGTTGCGGCGCGTGCTCACCGAGGAGCGGCATATCGTCGACGTGGCGTATGAAGGCCAGGGCGGGTTGGATCTCGCCGCCAGCGACACCTATGACCTGCTCATTCTGGATCTGATGCTGCCTGGTGTGGATGGGTTCGCCATCACGCGCGCGCTGCGCGCCCAGAAAATCCACGTACCGATTCTGATGCTCACGGCGCGTGGCGCGGTAGAAGATCGCGTGACGGGGCTCAGGATGGGCGCTGACGACTACCTGATCAAGCCGTTTGCGATGGAAGAGCTGCTCGCCCGGGTCGAGGCGCAGCTGCGCCGACGCGATCGGGCCCTCGAACTCGGGCAGCATCTGAAGGTGGGTGACTTGACGCTCGACCTTGTGCGGCACGAAGCGCGACGCGGCGATCGCATCCTTGAGCTTACGGCCAAAGAGTTCGCCCTGCTGGAATATTTGATGCGCAACGCCGGTCATGCATTGACGCGCACCCAAATCATCGACCACGTGTGGCGCTATGACTTCGATTCACTGTCCAACGTCGTCGATAGCTACATTCACTATCTGCGCGAGAAAGTGGATCACGACTTTGCGCGACCACTCATCAAGACGGTCCGTGGTGTGGGCTACAGGATGGACCCATGACGCAAGGCATACTCGCCGTGCGCCAACAGGTGCGCCAAACGGCGGAGTCGTTACGCCAGAAGACATGCGACCTCCGGCTGCGCGTCGGCGCTTCGCCGAGCGTGGATCCGTCGGCGTCGCTGTTCACGGGCATACGCCGCCGTCTGACGCTCTGGTACTCTGGCGTGCTGGCGGGCATCCTCTTGCTGGCCGGCGTACTGCTGTTCCTGGGCGTGCGAACGGCGTTGCTTGGACCGATTCCTGGTTACCTCACCGACGCCGCCCAGCAGATCAACGTTGCATGGCAAAGCAACACCGGGCTCTACACGCATGGCGAGCGTCTGCCTGCCACGTGCCCGATCCCCCCCGGAGCGGCGCGACACGTGCCGTACATCGAGTGCTTTGGGCCACTGGGCGCGAGCTCGCCGTCCAGCCCAGCCATCCTGCCGCAGGCCTTCCAAGATCCCTCGCTCGCGCAGGCGGCGCTGGCCCGTGCGGACGGCCAGGCGAGCGATACCGTCCAGGCGGAGAACGGCCTGGGCGCCATTGAGCGCTACGCGCTCATCGTGCATGACCCGGCATCGCACGCGGTGCTGGGGGTCATCGTGGTCGGCATTCCCATTGAAGGACAGCTCGCTGCGTTGCGCGTCCTGCTGGTCCTGCTGCTGCTCGTCGGCGTGTTGACGCTGGCCGGCTCGCTGGTCGGGGGCCTCTTTCTGTCGTCGCGCGCCCTTGCGCCGGCGCGGTTGGCGTTCACTCGCCAGCAGACGTTTATCGCGGATGCCTCACATGAGTTGCGCACCCCGCTCACGCTGCTGCGAGCCGATGCCGAGGTGTTGCTGCGCGGGCGCCAGCGGCTGGATCCCGAAGATGTTGGGCTGCTTGAGGATATCGTCACCGAGGCCGGACACATGGGCGTTCTGGCGACGAACTTGCTCACCCTGGCACGGCTCGACGCTGGCAGCCTCCATATCGAGCGCGAGGTCGTGGACGTCGGCGAGGTGGTGGCACAGGCGTTGCGTCGTGTGCACGCGCTGGCGGGTGAGCTGCGCGTGACGATAGAGCAAGTCGGGGAAGAGCATCTACTGGTGATTGGCGACCGGACGCTCTTGGAGCAGGTCACCCTGATCCTGATGGATAACGCGCTCAAGTACAATCGGGCGGACGGTCGCATTACCGTGAGGCTAGCGCGTCATGACGCACAAGCGCGTTTGGAGGTCCAGGACACCGGAATCGGCATTCCGGCGCACCACCTGCCGCATCTTGGCGAGCGCTTTTATCGCGTCGATAAGGCGCGCTCTCGTGAGGCCGGCGGCGCGGGGCTGGGACTCTCCATCGCGCGCGGCATCGCGGCGACCCACCACGGTACGCTCACCCTCGTCAGTGTTCCAGATCAGGGGACGACGGCGACGCTCACCCTGCCTGCCGCTCGCGAAGCGCCGCCCGACTAGTTCCCTCGGCTCCGCGGCTGGTCGCGGTCACTGCCGCTCCGTCCACATACCGACGGCCTAGAGGGGCGACGCCGGATGTCCTTCAGCGCCGCCCCAGCGCGGCTCCGCGACGGTGCGGCCTCGCGGAGATGAAAAACGTCACATCTATCTCCCATCATTCTTCCATCGCGCCTTGATACGATGTTCGCTGGTAGGCACTTATTGCGCGATCACGCACGGCCATCAGAAGGAGACCACCGTGGAATACCGCCCGGAAGATACCCCCAGTGTGCACGCGTCAGAGGACCCCTCTGTCCCGACGGACGCGACTGCTGCCGCGCGCGGCGAGCCAGCGCCGCCGCGACCGCTCCCCGAGACAGGCCAGCCGCCATTGTCACCGGGCTTGGCGGCCTCGACTGGAGGTGGCGCGGACCCCGATACGATGGGCTGGCGCCTGCCCAGTATAGCGCCGTCTCCTGGCAGTTACCCCAGCGGGAGCGGAACAGACGGGTGGTCGCCGTATGGCGGCACGGCGTATGGCGGAGGCACCGAGCCCAACCTGTACATGCCTGGCACGTCTTCCCCGTACGCGCCGCCGGGGGGCTGGCAGGGCCCGCGACCTGGCAGGAGGCAGGGATATCGCATCGCCGCGGTGGTTGGTGCGCTCTTGGTGGTACTCTTGCTGGCCGGAACCTTCGCCTTGGGCCACCAGGTGGGAGCCTCCAGCGTCACGGCCAGGACGACCAGCAACGGCACCGCGACGATCGTCACCCTGCCGCCGAGCGCGCAGGATCTGCAGCAGACCGTGATCACCGTGATCCACACGGTGCAGCCCACGGTGGTGGAGGTCAAGAGCCAGGGCGACTTCGGCGAGGCGATCGGCTCGGGGGTGATCGTGCGCCAGGATGGCTACATCGTGACCAATAATCATGTGGTGCAGGGCTACAGCCAGTTCACGGTCACGCTCTCCGACGGCACACAGCAATCGGCTCAGGTGGTCGGTGAAGATGCGCAAGACGACCTGGCCGTGCTCAAGATCACGGCGTCCAATCTACGCCCCATCGCGATTGCCGATTCGAGCAAGATCCAGGTGGGCGAGTTCGCGCTGGCGCTTGGTAATCCGCTCGGCCTGGAGCAGTCGGCCACGCTTGGCATCGTCAGCGCGCTGAACCGTACGGCAAGTGAGGGGAATGGCGGCCCGACGCTGACTGGCTTGGTCCAGACGAGCGCACCCATCAACCCAGGCAATAGCGGCGGCGCGCTGGTTGACCTGCAGGGCCAGCTGATCGGCATTCCGACTCTGGGTGCGGCGAACTCCCAGAGTGGCGGCGCCGCCGATGGCATCGGCTTCGCCATCCCCTCGAGTCGTGTGTCGTTCGTGGTCACCCAGCTCATCAATAATGGCCAACTGACCAACTCAGGCCAGGGTTTCCTGGGCATTCGGGGCCAGGATGTGAGCAATGGCGTGCTCGTCGTGGGCTTCGCCAACGATGCCGCAGGGGCGAGCCCCGCGCAGCAGGCCGGCATACGGACCAACGACATCATCGTCGCGGTCAACGGGCAGACTGTCACGGGCAATAGTGACCTCTCCGGCGCGCTCCTGAGCCAGGCGCCGGGGGCGCACGTGACGGTGACGGTGCAGCGTGGATCAAGCCATACGCAAGTCACGGTAACGTTGGGCGAGCGCCCGGCCAATGGTTAGCGACGCGCTGGACGAGAGCGACGCATAGCAGGCTATAATGTCCACACGGGCGCTCCCTGTGACGCCCGTGTGGACCGCACCTTGCGGTACGGACCTGGGGACGGCTACGCTCGACTCCAGGAGGACCGGTGTCGTGGACAGACATCGAGCGACGCGCTCGCGCTGCCGGTGCGCCGCGCCTATCAGGGTTCTGGGTGGACCCGTCTCGGCAACGTCAGGTGTGTTTAGGAGGATGGTCACATGGCATTTGAGGTTCCACCTTTACCGTACGATTACAGTGCGCTCGAGCCGTATATCGACACGCAGACGATGCAGTTGCACCACGACAAGCATCATGCGGCGTACGTCAACAATCTGAACGCGGCGCTCGAGGGTCAGCCGCAATTCGCCAGTCTGCCGATCGACCAGTTGATCCGGCGTATCAACGAGGTGCCCGAGAACATTCGCACCGCCGTGCGCAACAATGGCGGCGGGCACATCAATCACAGCATGTTCTGGCAGATCATGAAGCCCAACGGCGGCGGCGCACCAACGGGATCGCTAGCCTCCGCCATTCAGGATGCCTTCGGCTCGTTCGACGAATTCAAGGCCAAATTCAAAGACGCCGGCGTCAGGCGCTTCGGCTCGGGCTGGGCGTGGCTTGTGCGCGACCAAAGTGGCAAGCTCCAGGTGACCTCGTCAGCCAACCAGGATAGCCCCCTGATGGACGGACTCTTCCAACCGCCGGCCCGACTATCTGGACGCCTGGTGGAACGTGGTCAACTGGGACGAGATCGGTAAGCGCTTCGAGCAAGCCCGTTAGCGACGACTGGCCAGCGGCCCGCTCAACCGTCGCGTGACGCGTCGGGGCGCCGGAGCACAAACTGGAAGCAGTCCGCCAGCTCCGATGCGGAACGGCGGGCTGCTTCTCGTCGTATCGTGCGCGCGGGGCAGCGCTACCGGGTCAAGATGGCGGCGATGACGTGCGCCACGTGGCGCTGCCAGGCGACGCCGCGCCGCGCCCATTCCTCACTTTGACCGCCCCGTTCGCTGTAGCTTATAGTGTTGGGTGAGCCGGTGGCCCAATACCGCGCCGCTCGATGCCGCCGCGGTGAGCAACCACTTTTCAAGGAGAATCCGGCAATGGCTGATGCAGCCCAGGCGCCCAATCACACTGCGGAAGACATCCACGACACCACGATCGCTGTCGAAGCGGTCTACGAGAAGCTGCGCGAATGCTACGATCCTGAGATCCCTGTCAACATCGTGGACCTCGGCTTGATCTACGCGCTCACGATCGCGGGCGACGCCGTCAATATCACGATGACGCTCACCGCGATTGGGTGCCCTGTGGGGCCTGAAGTGATGGCCGAAGTCGAAGGTCGCGTGCTCGAGGTGGATGGCGTAGCGTCCTGCAACGTGGCGCTCACCTTCGATCCCCCGTGGACGCCTGAGCGTATGACCGAGGACGCGCGGTGGGAGCTCGGGATGGCCTAGGGCCCGCATCGAGCGCAGGCTGTCAGAGACGCGCGCAGAATGGGCCGGAGCCTTCGCGCGGCCCCGGTGTCCGTCGCCAGCGCTCAGTGTGGCGCGCAGGCAGGAGGCGGCCAATGTATCTCATTCGGCTGAGCTATGAGCCCCGCGCCGGCATGACGGGCGATGCCGCCGTCGCGGCCGCGCGCGAGCTCAACCGCTTTTGGGTCGGGCTGGGCATGCCACAGATGCGTTTGCTGCTCTCACCCTTCGGGCCCTTCGGAGCGCCCTTCGTGCAGCTCGACGTCACCGTCGATGATCTCGCCGAGGCGGAAGCCGCCTTGACACGCATACGCGCGCAGATGGATCCTCGCAGCGACGCCAATAATCCCCCCCCAGGCGTGGAGATCCTGCGCGTGATCGAAGAGCCACCCATCAGCGAGCAACAGGTGGCTCAAGCGCTGCAAGCAGCCCACCAATACCGAGAGCCTGCGTCGTCTGCTCTCGAGGAGGCGCAGACCCCCACGACCGAGGCCAGCGCCGCGGCTCTGCGCGCGCAAGACGTGAGCGACGAGTGACGCTGCCGGCGACTCGCGATCGCCGCCCGCTCTGCGCGCCGCCCGCTAGTCCTCGGGCTTGCCGCCGTGAGTCACTTGCGCAGGCTCCGTTGACGGGGCAGGCATCGCCTGGTGGCGCCGCACGGCGTCGATCACGGCGGCGTGGTCCGCGAATCCGCCCTGGCGATACATCGCGTGGACGAGCTCGCCGTCCACGGTGACATCGAAGGACCCATCGTACCAGGGAATCAACTCGATCTCGGTGAGCTCGTGGCGGAACTCCTTCATCAACGCCTCGGCCAATGCGAGCGTCTGCGGCTCGTAGCCACACTCAGAGCAGTACGTGATGGTCACCTTGACCGGTCGGATTGCCATATGTCGCCCCCCGGTATGCGCAACTAGCGGCGTGACACCTCACCGTTCTCCGGCGCGGAAGCCCCGTGCCTTGAAGCCGGGGAGGAAGCGCCGCTCTCCTTTTCATGGTAGACTGACGGTGTGCTTAGGCACTCTGCTTCGGCAGAGCGAACGGTTGGCACACCGCACCCTTTCACCCGAACATTCGGCGGGTTCCTGGCAGGAAACGGTGCCAGGGGAAAATGTTTGCCCGGTCTTGTCGGGCCTCCGTCATCAGGCCAGACGCGGACACTTTGTCGTTCCGGGTGAGCTGCAAGCTCCCGGCTTTCGCCGGGGGTAGATGACTACACCTGCACCCGTTCGACGATCTCACGCAGAGCGCGCACAACCTCGGCGTTATCCGTGCGTTTGGATGCGCTGCGCGCGGCCGCCATGGCCTGCATGAGCGCCGCGCGTGGCTCCTCTGGGAGCTGGCTGATGGGGGTATCGGGCGCACCGAACTCGGGATGCTGGAGAGAAATCTCCCGCCGCTGCACGTCCCGGCGCGCAGTGACGCTCTCCGGTCGTTCGATGAACCGGCCCACTTCGCTGAACGCATCGTCGAAGAAGACGAACACAGGAATCGAACGGAATTCTCCCCGGTTGAGGTATTGGTCGATGAGGTCGAGGTTCTGGTCGCGCAAGAACACGCGCAGATTGAGCTTGTCACTGGCTGCGGCCACGCGCCCAAGGATCGGCAGATTGTCGATCACGTCGCCACACCAGTCTTCCGCGAGTACCAGGACGTTCAGGGGACGCGGCAGACGCGTGAACGCCGCCGCATCACCGGGATCCAACTCCAGTTGGCGCTCGTTCGTAGCGAAGCGCTCTTGGTTGCGCGTCATCTGCGCCTTGTACTCGTCGTATGACATGCCCTGCTCGAATCGTTCACGGGTCACGGCCATCCGAGTCTCCTTGCCTTTCCAAGTGCTCGCGCTCCCAGGCGCGAGTAGCGCACAGCTCAAAGCTACACATTCGAAAGTAACTGTATGCATCGTACCGTGAGCGCAGCTCCGATGCAAGCGAGAGACGGGCGTTCACGCGCTGTCGCCTGGGGGATCTGGAGGCACGACAGGAGCGCTCTGGCGTGCGCGGGGGGTACGCTGAGCTCCGGCGCGGGGAAGCCGCCCTGGCGCTCCAGCTCGCGGTGAGCTAAGAGAACTCCAATAAGGATCGAGCGGACGGGGCGCGGCTTGTCGGCGTCGTAGGCGCGCCCGCACCAAGTAGGTCGTCAGACCGGCCACGCGTGACCAACCTCCATTCACCGCACCCCTCCATGCGTCTGTCCCGCCCCGGAGCGCCACGCGCAGGCTAGCAGCCAGGTTGCGCAGTTACTCCCGCGAGCATCGTCCGTTGTAGAGCGAGGAACCAGGCTACGATCATATCGCGTTCGGGCGTCGCGCACAGCGGGAAGGACTGGGACGATGCGAGCATTACGGACGGCACTTACTGATCCCAATAGCATTCTCTAAACGGAGTAGCCGCAGTGGGTCGAGCAGCTGCGGATGATGTGCCGTTTGTGGCGCAAGCGCGCGGCGGCCCGACGCCCGCTGCACGCGCTGGAGAGCATTGCAGAGGCCCTGGTCAGGGTTGAGGTCGGGGGCGTAGCCCGGCACGCGTTGCAGATGGAGGCGTTGGGCGGCGCCCCGTGTGAGGACGTCCGTGATCGGTTGACCCTGATGGGCGAGCCATCCCCGATGAGCAAGAGCTGGCCGCGGATCTTGCGCCGCCGCCCGCGCCGAAAGCCCACCCCCCGGGGTGGCCTCCCGCATCTGCAGGAAGAGCCGTCCGTGCACGGGGATGCCACTGCTCGCCGCGAGAGGCTCGCCGCGAGAGGCTCGCCGCGAGAGCGTGACGGGCAGCCCCGGCGTCTGCCCGCATGGCGCCTAGGTCCGCCCGGCGAGCGGCAGCAGATAACAGCCCGCTTCGTCTACCCAGAGGATGGTGCGTCCTTGGGCGTGCGCTGGCGGGCCAGCGCTCCGCGTACCACCGCTGGATCGCCGCCGCGTCGCGCTGGGTCGCTCGCGGCACCGGCTGTTGGCGACTCCCGCTGCCGGTGCAGCCGACTGACATGCTCCCGGTGCGAGCGCCCGCCGCAGGTGCGCCAGATCACGTCCGTGACCCGCGGCGCCGTCCAGACGTCGCCCCGGAAGCCCTCCGCTTCAGCCCCCCGCATGAGCAGCGCCGGCAGCTGCGCCCACGGCTCTGCCGTGAGTTTACTGGGCCCCTCGGGCCGCAGTCGTGTGTGCAGCGCCTCCTCGCCGCCCTCCCGCCGGCGCTTGAGCCACTGACAGACCGCGGCGGTGCTCACGCCCAACGCCGCGGCGATGTCCTTCTGCCACCACCCCTGCTCGTGCACCTCCCAGGCGCGTTGGCGCCACCATTCCCACGCATCCGCTCGGTGGTGGGGTATCCTGGAGGTCTTCATACCTCCCGGCGTGCGCACGTTTCATGCGCTCACGCTGGGATCAGTAAGCCGGGGTCAAGGGCGCCCTGCTTGACGTACTCGCCTCAAACGAGTAACCCTAGCATGAGCAATGCGACGCCGCCATCGCACCAGAAAGGCGCCGTGGTGTTTCCGCTGGATGTGCTGGAACTGCTGTGTGCCCTCGCGCGCCAGCCG
>WNFM01237100.1_pt2 | contig 11367 bp, 12 predicted proteins | sample 5400271 | NCBI WGS metagenome assembly WNFM01 (sample SAMN13153352, study PRJNA577476) | soil metagenome | isolation source: 60 cm saprolite on Douglas fir-dominated hillslope | place: USA:California | collected 2013-09-17 | reverse complement strand
AGATAGCGGCCTTGGTCGTCGGTGACAACGAGCTTGGCGTACTTGGTCGGGAGGTCGGTCGTTTCGGCGATCACCCACACGCCGGCTTCGGGGCCGTTGCTGCTCGTGACCGTGCCCGATATGTGGCCGCTAGCTCCGCTTTCCTGCCCGGTGCCGGCGCACGCGGCGACGAGCGCGGCGATCGCAAGCGCGGCCGCGCCCGCGCTCAAGTAATAGACATTTCTGGTTTTCATGGAATCCCCCAATTGGATATCGCGCAAGACTTTCCGTGCCTCCGGGCGGAAGGATGCACCAATCCAGCCGCGCCAGCAAGCGTACCCCCTTACAATGCGCGCATGCTCGGCATCGTGCTCTCTACCATCGCGTTCTTCGTGGCGAGCTATTTCATCAAGCGCTATCTCGACGCGATCGGCATTCCGAAAACCATGGTGCGCGGCATGGTCGTGTTCGTGCTCGCCCTGGCCGTCGCTTACGGAGTGGCGTTCCTCGTCGATTGGTTCGCAGGTTCCCCGGGGTAAACAATGAAAATCACCGCGATCGAAAGCTATGTGCTCACGATCCCCACGCCGCAGCCGATGGCGCGGAGCTACGCGCACCAGAAGCTCGTGGTCGCGGACCTCTTGACCGACGAGGGTGTAAAGGGGCTGGGCTACAGCCTGGTCTTCGGCGGCGGCGGCGCCGAGGCGGTGCACGCCTACCTGCAGACGCGGCTGGCGCCCGCGCTCCTCGGCGAAGATCCGCTGATGGTCGAGCGGCTGTGGGAAAAAATGTTCCGTACGGACATGGGAATCAAGAAGCAGGGTATCGCGGCGTACGCACTGTCGGCGCTCGACATCGGCCTGTGGGACATCGCCGGAAAATGTGCGGGACTGCCGCTCTACAAGCTATGGGGCGCGGCCGCCGACCGCATCCCGGCCTACGGCAGCGGCGGCTGGTCGAAATACAGCGAGCGCGAGCTGATCGCCGAGGCGGAAAAGTACGCGGCGCTAGGCTGCAAGCACTACAAGATGAAAATCCACCATTCCGATCCGCTCGAGAACCGCAAGCGCGTCGAGGCAGTGCAGCGCGCGCTGGGGGGCGGCGTGCGCATGATGGTGGACGTGAACCAGCGGCTGGAGCCGCTCGCGAGCATCCGCCAGGCGCGGGCGCTCGAAGACCTCGGTCTGGTCTGGTACGAGGAGCCGGTGCTCGCCGACGACATCGCCGGCTGCGCCGAGGTCGCGCGCGCGATCGCGATTCCGGTCGCCACCGGCGAGAACAACTACACCCGCTTCGAATTCCGCGAGCTAATCGAGCGCCGCGCGGCGAGCTATCTCATGCCCGACGTGTGCCGCGCACTGGGGTTCTCGGAGACCCTGCGCATCGGGCACCTCGCGGCCGCCCACCAGACTGCCGTTGCGCCGCACGTGGTGCACGAACTGTCGCTTCAGGTCGTGGGCGCTCTCTCCAACGGATTCCTCGTGGAATTCATCGATTGGACGCCGCCCGATCTGTTCGAGGAGATGCCCGCATGCCGGGATGGGCACTTCGCGATCCCCGGGCGCCCCGGCCACAGCATGGCGCTCGCCAAAGGCGCGCGGGAAAAGTATCGGAGCGCCTGAGGTCGGCATCCTGACGGACCCCGACCGGGTCCGACAGCGGAATCGGGGCGCCTGGCCGATTGGGCATGATCCCCACCCAAGGGTCTCAACACACTATCCTATTGTTTTATTTATTGAAAAATTCTGTATCGGGTCCGAACCTGACAGCAAGCCTTCGGAATAGGCTGTCCGGCACATAACTTGCTGAAAGAGGGGTGATTGACAAATATAACTCGGAGAGAACATATGAAACGGCTCGCTACAGTGTTCGCGTCTCTTGCCGCCGCCCTGGTCACCGCGGGCCCGGCGCGTGCCGACGTCGTTCTGGCGATCAACGAGGGCGTAACCTACTACGTCACGCCCACCGAGATCCGCGAGAAGTACAAGGACCTCGCCGACCTACTTGGCCGGCAGCTCAAGACGACCGTGAAGATCGTTCCGGTCGATCAATACCCGGTGCTGAGAAAAGGCCTGGACGAGCAGCAGTACGACCTCGCCTTCGTTCACCCGGCACACCACTCGCTCATGTCGATCCGGGACGGCAAGTATCGCCTGGTGGCGCTCACCAAGGGCTATACCGAATACAAGGCCAAGTTCTTCGTGAAGAAGAACGCGCAGTTCAAGCAGCCCGGCGACATGAAGGGCAAGCGCTTCGGCATGCCCGACCCCGACTCGATCACCGCGGTGATCACGCGCGCCACGCTGCGCGACCTCGGGATCGACGCGGCGAAGTCAGACATCCGCACCACGCGCTATCAGGACGCGGTGCCATTCTTCGTCGAGAACGGATTCAGCGACGTAGGCGTGTCGGCCTCCGGCGCGGTGGTGAAAGACTGGCAGGAAAAGGGCGGCACCGTGCTGCTCGAGTCGAAGGCCGTGCCGATCAAGCACATGATCGCCTCGACGAAGTTGAGCGAAGCGGACGTCGAGAAAGTGCGCGCCGTGATGCTCAACCTGGACAAGTCGGACGCCGGCCAGAGAATACTCGCCAAGCTAGGCTACAAGGGCTACGAGAGCGGCGACGCGCAGCAGCTCGCTTCTCTCACCAAGTGGCTCGGCTACTAACTACTACTACTAGGAAAGGGAATACCATGACCAAGCACAAAGTCTTGACCCTGGCCGCGACGGCCGCCCTCATCGCTGCTTCTGCCGCTCTCGCCGGACCGAGCCTGGAGCTGAACGAGTCGACCGAGATATTTCAGTACGGGGACTCGATGTATACGTGGGACAAGGAAACCGGCGGGGCCCTCCGCGTCGGCGCGATGTGGGACGGTTTCGCGTCCGGAGCGGAAGCGAAGCAGGCGGGCGCGGTGTTCCAGGACGGCGACTACGTGTTCGTGCGCGACGCGCAGACGGGCGTGATGGTTAACGCAGGTGCGGTGTGGGACGGAGCGATTGCGTCCCAGCGCGCCGCGCTGCCCAAGCTGGCCCTGAAGCGCTAGTCGTTTCATCCCGGGACCGGTCGCTTCCGGTCCCGGCGCTTTCCTTCATCAGACCGCCTAGCGCGAGGCCGCGTAGCGCGCGCGCGCGCTCACCGCGGCGAGCAGCGACGCGGCGAACCGCCGGCTGTGCTTCACCAGGTTGAGAAACGCGGAGCGGTTGATCGCCAGCAGCTTGACGTTGCTCTCGGCGACGGCACTCGCGAGACGCGGGGTGCGGTCGACCAGCGCCATCTCGCCGAAGATCCCGCCCGGCCCCACGTTCTCGATGGGCTTTCCCGCGGCGCGGATCGTCACCTTGCCCTTGAGCACCACGTACATCAGCACGCCGACCTGGCCTTCACGCAAGATGGTATTGCCGTTCTCGTAGCTGAGGTGCGCCTCGGGACCGAGCACGCGCCCCAGGTCGTCGATGAGGTCTTTGCGCAGCGGCGCTGGCTGCATCCACTTGGTCCGGCCGGCTGGCGCTTCGGAGCTGGCGAGGCGGCCGATCGATTCGCGCAGACGCCCAATCATCACCGAGAGCAGCATCAGTGCGAACTCGGGATATCGCCCGAGCGCTGCGCGGAGCTGCCGGTAATCGAGCGCGATCACGCGGCAGGGGGTTCTTGCGAAAGCGGTTCCGGTGCGTGGTCCCTGGTCGATCGAAGCCATCTCGCCGAAGATCTGTCCCGGGTGGATGATCCCGACGGGCTTGTGCCTTGCGAAAATGCCGACTTCGCCGTCGAGCAGGAGGTACATGCGGTTGGGCATCAGGAGAAACGGGATGCCGCGCTGGTTCTCGGTGAAGATCCGCTTTCCCTTGGCGAAGGCCTTGGGTTTTCCGGCGAACCTGAAGAACTCCATCGCGATCGAAGTGTTGTAGGAACTCCCGGCCGAACCGCTTGCGAGCATTTTCCTTCCTTCGGAACAAGGGCCGCGCCTCGATACTAAAGGCATACCGAAGGGAGGGCGGACCGGAAGGCTCAATTATGCCCCCGACATATGGGGCGGTGTAGATCCGCACGTGCGGGGAGCGTCCATTTTCCACACTGGGCGGCCGCTGCAGCAAACCCGCGTGAAAGCGGCCTTGGCGCAGGGTCGGGAAATCGGGGGACAATAGGGGAAGGACACGCCATGCGCCGCCTTTGCATCCTGATCGCGCTCGCACCTGGACTTGCGCTCGCCCCTTCCGCGCCGGCCTCTCAGGCGGATTTGCCTATGTCGGCGCCGGTGCCCGGAGGGATCGCGATCGTCTGCGTGGGACGCGCCCCCGGCCCGGCTCCTCAGGTGACGTTCGAAGGCCAGCGCGTGCTGGTAGCGCGGGTGGGCGAAGCCTGGCAGGCGGTTGTCGGCCTGCCCCTCGCGCTCAAGCCCGGCGCGCACGAGCTCGGCGTGGCGCGGGACGATAAGACCGAGCGCACGATTCCCTTTCGAGTCGGTTCGCGCGAGTACGACACGCAGCACGTGACGCTCGCCAACCGCCGCCAGGTGGAGCCCGAGCCCGCGGACCTGCGGCGGATCGGGCGCGAGCAGGAGGTGCTGGCGCGGGCGTTCTCGACCTTCAGCGATTTCCAATCCGACGGCCTCGCCTTCGATCTGCCCTCCGCGGGACCCGTCTCCGGCGGATTCGGGTCGAGGCGCTTCTTCAACAACGAGCCGCGGCTGCCGCACAGCGGACTGGACATCGCGGCTCCGGAGGGGACTCCGATCAACGCACCCGCCGCGGGCCGCGTGCTCGAGACCGGCGACTTTTTCTTCAACGGGCTCACTGTGGTGCTCGACCACGGCCAGGGCGTGATCACGATGTACAACCACTTGAGCAAGATCGATGTGGTGAAGGGACTCCGCGTGGCGCGCGGCGAGAGGATAGGCGCGGTCGGCCGGACCGGCCGCGTCACCGGGCCGCACCTGCATTGGTCGGTCAGCCTCAACAACGCGCGGGTCGACCCGGCGCTGTTTCTGCCGGGTGAGGTTCGCAAGCTGAGCTCACCGGGCCTGCAGTCCGCCGCGCTGGGCGGCGAACCGGCCGGGCCGGCGGCGGTCCGCTGCGAGGATTAGCCCCGCATGAGCCAGCGCGAAGGCGCCGCAAACACGGTCGATCCGGCTGCATCGGCCATCGACGTATTCGCGGTCGACGCCGACGGCGGCTCGCGCCGCGAATATCGCCTGACCACGCACTTCCAGCCGATTTTCAGCCTCGCTCACCGGCGGCCCGTCGGCTTGGAAGCCCTGATCCGCGGCATGGATTCGAACGGAAAGGTGTACCTCCCGGCCGAGCTTCTCGCCCAGGCGCCGGCGGGCGTCGCCCGCATGCAGCTCGATCGCCAGTGCAGGGCCCTGCACGTACGCAGCTTCCGGCGGCTGCGCGACGACGTCGGCTGGCTGTTCCTCAATGTCGATCCGCATATCGCCGTACAAGGCCACCGCTTCGGGTCGTTCGCCCACATGCTCGAGGAAAACGGCCTGTCTCCTCACCGCGTCGCGGTCGAGCTGATCGAGACGCCGTTCGACGACGAAAAGCGCCTGATCACCGCGGTCGAGCACTATCACGAGCTCGGCTGCCTCGTGGTGATCGACGATTTCGGCGCGGGCTACTCGAACTTCGACCGCATCTGGCAGCTCAAGCCCGACATCGTGAAAATCGACCGCGAGATGACGCGGCGCGTGACCGTCGAGCCGCTCGCGCGTCGCATGTTCACCGGGATCATCTCGGTACTACACGAGGCGGGGGCGCTGGTATGCGTGGAAGGGATCGAGACCGAGGGCGAGGCGCTGTGCGCGACCGAGGCGAACGCCGACCTCCTGCAGGGAAATTACTTCGCCATGCCGGCGATGCGCCCGCCGCCGGAGCATGCCTGCAACGAACTCTTCGGCCGGCTGTTCACCCAGTTCCGCGAGGAGAGCGCCGAGTTCCGCAACCGGCGGCGCAAACGCCTCGAGCCCTATCTCGCCGCGTTTTCGGACGCAGTCCTGGCGCTCTCGGTCGGCGCCGACCGCACCACCGCCGCGCGCGCGCTGCTCGAGCTCGATTGCACCGAGCGCTGCTATCTAGTCGCCGCCGACGGTTCCCAGATAGGAGCGAGCGCGGAAAGCGAACGCAGCGCCGCCTCGCGCGACACGCGCCTGACTCCGATACGGCCCATTACCGGCACCAACTGGCAGACCAAGCCGTTCTTCCGCCGCGCGATCGAGGCGCCAGGAAAAATTCAGATCACGCGTCCTTACCTCTCTGCGACCGGTCCCAGGCTGTGCGTCACCTTGTCGTACGCGCTCCTGCTGAACGGCATGCACCACGTTCTGTGCGTGGATCTCGACTTCGCCGCGCTGGCGGGCAAAGACCTCGCATTCGGGCTCGCGAAAGTGGAAAGCTAGAAGGCCGCCGGCGCCGACCGGCGTATTTCACGCGGTATTCCATCGTCCTAAAGCGGCATGTGGCATACTCGCCGTACTTCGTCTGCAAAGTAGAATACTTCGCAAGCTCGCCCGAGCGCCGTAAACGTGGTGGATCTTGCTCCGCCGCTTCTCGACAAGTACATCGCGCAGGGGGCGCACGGTGCCAGCGAAGAGTTTCGCCTGTCGAGCCACTTCCAGCCGATTTTCAGCCTCGCTCATCGGCGTCCCGTCGGCTACGAAGGGCTGATCCGCGCCACCGACTCGGGGGGCCGCAGCGTGTCGCCGTTCGAGCTGTTCGGCAAGGCGCTGCACGTCCAGGACAGGATCGCGCTCGACCGCCAATGCCGCGCGCTTCACGTCCGGAACTTCCAGAAACTCGGCAACGCGAGCAGCTGGCTGTTTCTCAACGTCGATCCGCAGGTCGCCACTGAAGGTCCCCGCCTCGGGTCCTTTTTCGCGGAGATGCTGGAGTCGAACGATTTCCCCTCGCATCGTGTGGCGGTGGAGCTGATCGAGACGCCGTTCGAGGACGAAGGGCGGCTGACCGCCGCCATCGAGTACTACCGCAAGCTCGGCTGCCTCATCGTGATCGACGATTTCGGGGCGGGCTATTCGAACTTCGACCGCATCTGGAGAATGCGGCCCGACATCGTGAAGATCGACCGCGAGATGACGCGACGCGTGACCGTCGAGCCGCTCGCGCGGCGCATGTTTACCGGGATCATTTCGGTGCTGCACGAGGCCGGGGCGCTGGTGTGCGTGGAGGGTATCGAAACCGAGGCCGAGGCGCTTTGCGCCATCGACGCGAACGCCGATCTCATCCAGGGAGACTATTTCGCGCCGGGGAGCTCCGGGCTGGTGCCCGAGAACGCGCGCAGCGACGTGCTCGCCCGGCTGATCACGGGTCACCGGGCGGATTTCGCGGACTTTCAGAAACGGCAGCACATGCGGCTGGTGCCCTATCTCGCCGCGATCAAGAACGCGGTGCAGGATTTGTCGCTGGGCGCGAACTTCCAGCCTGCGGTGCAGGGGCTGCTGAAGCTCCCCAGCGCGCAGCGCTGCTACCTGATCGGCAGCGATGGACTGCAGATCGGCGCGAACGTGGAGGCCGAGAGCAAGATCCACTCGCAGGACCAACGCTTCGAGGTGGTGCAGCCCACCGAAGGCACTGACTGGCAGACCAAGCCCTATTTCCGCCGCGCGGTCGAGACGCCGGGAAAAGTGCAGATCACCCGGCCCTATCTATCCGTTCTCGGACCCAAGCTGTGCGTGACGCTGTCTTTCGCCTTCGAAGCGTCGGACGGGATGCAGCAGGTTCTGTGCGTCGATCTGGACTTCGCGTCGCTGGCTGGCGAGGACATCGCTTTCGGCGTGAGCAGCCTGCACGCCTGATCGAATCCGCGGCCGCGCCTGGGCCAGTCGGAGGGTCGTTGTTTCAACAATAAGGAGGAGCAATGAAACTGGAAATGTACCTCGTATTGGCGGCGGCACTGACCGTCGTGCAAGTGCTGGTGGCGGTCATGGGAGCGTTCACCCAGGTGGGACTGATGAAGCTCGTCGGCAACCGCGACGACATGCCCAAGCTCACCGGCTGGGCGGGTCGCGCCGAACGCGCCCACCTCAACATGCTGCAGAACCTGGTGCTGTTCGCTGCGCTGGTGCTCGTCGCGGTGATGACGAGGAAAACGAACGAGACGATCCTTCTCGGCGCGCAGCTCTTCCTGTGGGGGAGAGTCGCCTACGCGATCATCTATCTCGCGGGGCTCCCGTGGCTGCGGACCCTGTCGTGGTTCGTGTCGGTCATCGGGCTGGTGCTGATCTTCCTGCAGCTCGTGAAGTAGCTTCACCGAGAGGTGGGGCGCGCGGTAGAATGCGCGCCTCGCACCATCTCTTCGGAGTCCGCCGTGACCATTTCCATGTACCCGACCAGCGTGCCGCGCTTCGCGAGCATGCTCAAGAACCTTTCAGCCATCCTCGACAAGGCGCAGGCCCAGGCCCAGGCAAGGAAGATCGACCCTGCGGTATTCACCAATTTCCGCTTTTACCCGGACATGCTGCCGATGAAGCGCCAGGTGCAGATCGCCTGCGATACCGCCAAGGGCGCGGTCGCGCGCCTCGCCGGCGCGGAAGTTCCCAAGCACGACGACACCGAGGAGACTTTTGCCGAGCTCAAGGCGAGGATCGCGAAGACGATCGATTTCATCCAGACCATCAAGCCGGCGCAGATCGACGGCAGCGAGGAAAAGAACATCCACCTCAAGCTCGGGTCACGCGAGGTCGACTACAAGGGTATGCAGTACCTGCTGGGCCACGCGCTGCCGAACTTCTATTTCCACATCACCACTGCGTACGACATCCTGCGGCACAACGGAGTGGAGATCGGCAAGCGCGACTACCTGGGGAACCCCTAGCGAGGTCGGTTACTTGCCGCGCGAGGCGATGAACCTCGCGCGCTCGCCTACCGCGTTGAGCAGTGATACCGCGAAGTCCGGGCTCGCTTTCACCAGGTCGAGGAAGGTGTTCCTGCCGATCGCAAGCAGCCCGCAATCCGTCTCGCAAACGACGGTGGCGAGGCGTGTCGTGCGGTCGACCAGGGCCATCTCGCCGAACACGCCGCCTGGGCCGATTTTTTCCACGAGCTTCCCCTGGATGGAAACGGCCAGGCGGCCTTCCACGACGACGTACATCAGCACCCCGGCCTGTCCTTCCTTGACGACCGTGTGGTTGCGCTCGTGGCGCACCGAGGTTTGCGCCAGCGCGCGGCCGAGCACGGCGAGCGAGGACTTGTCGAATACCGCGGATTCCTTCGGCTTGCCGGCCGCGCTCCCGGGCTCCTGCCTGCCGAGCGCATCGCGTATGCGGCGGATCATGATGCTCATCAGCATGAGCGCGAACTCGGGCTTCTTGCGCAGGGCGTTCTGGAACTGGCTTTCGTCGAGCCCGATCACGCGGCAGGGCACCTTCGCCACGGCGGAAGCGCTGCGCGGCATATGGCTGATCGAGGCCATTTCGCCGAAGACCTCGCCCTTCCTGACGGTGGCGATGACCTTGCCGTTCGCGGTGAGGCTGATCTCGCCGTCGAGCAGCAGGTACATCTTGTCGCTCTTCAGGAGGAGCCGGCTTCCCTTCTCATTCTCGGCAAACACGGTGGTCCCTTGGGCGACGGACTCGGTCTTGCCGACGGAGCTGAAGAACGCCATCGCCATCGCAGGGTCGTAGGTGGAAGCCTTCGGGGACTCGGCGGGCGGTCTGGCCGGCCCCGAAGGCTTCGTGAAATCCAGATCACTCATTCAGTCCACCCTTGCGCCGGATGCGCTGATCACTTTCGCCCACTTCGCGATCTCGCTCTTGATGTGGGCGGCGAATCGCTCGCGGCTTCCGCCGATCGGCACCAAGCCGTCACTCGTCATGCGGGCCTTCATGTCCGAGGACTGCATGATATTCGCAACCCGCGCGTTCAGCAGGTCGAGCACCTCGGGGGGCGTCCCCGCGGGCGCGAGCAGTCCGTACCACTGGCTGGATTCATAGCCCGGCAGGCCCGACTCGGCAACGGTCGGGAGGTCCGGCATCGCCGCGAGCCGCTCGCGGCTCGTCACCGCGAGCGCGCGCAGGCGCCCGCCCGCGACATGCCCGCCCGCGTTGATCGCGGGCAGGAACATCACCGGCGCCTCGCCCGCGAGCAGACCGATCATCGCCGGACCCGATCCGCGATAGGGGATGTGGACCAGCTGCACGCCGGCCATCACGTTGAAGAGCTCGCCCGCGAGGTGCGGCGTGCTGCCCGAGCCCGAGCCGGCGAAGCCGATTTTCCCCGGCTGTGCCCTGGCGAGCGCGATCAGCTCTTCGACCGAATTCACCGGAAGAGCGGGGTGCACGACCAGGACGTTGGGTCCGAGCGCCATCAGACTGATCGGATCGAAATCCTTCACCGGGTCGTACGGGACGCTCTTGTAGAGGCTGGGATTCGTCACGAATCCTGCGCCCGTGAACAGGAGAATCGAGCCGTCGCTCGCCGATTTGGCAGCGGCTTCGGTGCCGATGTTTCCGTTCGCGCCGCCCCGGTTCTCGATGAGGAAGGCCTTGCCGAAGCTGTCGGAGAGCTTCTGCGCGAGGATGCGGCCCGCGGCGTCCACTCCGCCGCCGGCGGGAAAGGGCAGGAGAGGCGAGGAGCAGAGCGAACGCAGCGAGGAGGCGCGCCGGATTCATTTCCTGGCCTTCTGGATCGCCCGCCAGACGTTCTGAGGGGTGGCAGGCATCGCGATGTCGCGCACGCCGTAATCGCGCAGTGCGTCGACGATGGCGTTGATGACCGCGGCGGGGGCGGGGGTCGTTGCGCCTTCGCCAGCGGCCTTGATGCCGAGAGGATTGGTCGGCGACAGCACTTCCACGATTTCGGCGGTGAAAAACGGAAGGGTATCCGATCTTGGGATGGCGTAGTCCATCAGCGATCCCGTATGCGGCTGCCCCGTTCCCGGGTCGACGAAAAAGATCTCCGACAAGGCCTGCCCGATCCCCTGAGCGGCGCCGCCGTGCGTCTGGCCGTGGACGATCATCGGGTTGATGCAGCAGCCGACGTCGTCGACCGCGGCGAAGCAGGTGATCTCGACCGACCCCGTCTCGGGGTCGACCTCGCACTCGCAGACCGCGCAGCCGTTCGGAAAGACCGGGTCGTGCATCTCGTTGTCGGCGGCGACGGCGAGCCCGCCCCTCAACTCCTTCGGCAGCAGGCCCGCGCCAGCTTCGCGCGCGAGCTCGAGGAAGTCGAAGGACTTGCGTGTGTGGCCAGAGGAGAAGCGCCCGTCGGAGTACTCGATTTCCGACGGTGCCGCCTCGAGCAGGAAGGCGGCGATGCGCTTCCCGTTCTCGATCAATTTCTCCGCCGCCATGGAAAATACAGTGGCAGCGTGGCGCATCGAGCGGCCCGAATGCGAGCCGCCCCCCACGCTCACCACGTCGGTGTCGCCCAGCACGAT
>WNFM01263971.1_pt1 | contig 11368 bp, 12 predicted proteins | sample 5400271 | NCBI WGS metagenome assembly WNFM01 (sample SAMN13153352, study PRJNA577476) | soil metagenome | isolation source: 60 cm saprolite on Douglas fir-dominated hillslope | place: USA:California | collected 2013-09-17 | reverse complement strand
CTGGCCTCCGGAGAGGTGGCTGAGTGGTTGAAAGCACCGCACTCGAAATGCGGCATACTCGCAAGGGTATCGGGGGTTCGAATCCCTCCCTCTCCGCCACCTTGCCTCGGAACCTACTCTCTAGCCGACAGAGGTGCGTACAAATTGCGCTGGATTAGCGCAGTGTCTCGAAAAAATCTCTGTACCTTGGCGGCCGAGTTTTCTTCACGCGGTGTTCTCTAGGGGCCATTTCTCTCTGGACCTCTGTACTTTGATCAATGAGTACGGATTTTTAGAGCCAACGTTTCCAGGCTCTTTGCGAGTCTCGAGGTGCCCAGAGTTCGAATTGCTCTTCCTTCACCAACCCCACTGCAAAACATTGTTCGGTGATGTCCGCTTTTGGGGGTAAAGCAGACATTGTGCGGACTTTTCGCCATGTCCGCTTTTGACCCAAAGCGGACATCGGACCACCGGTGCTGCTGTAGCCCGGCCACCTATGTGCGCGGGTTTTTTCTTATCATTTCGTGCATATATGTATCGTGCGTCGACGCCATGGGGCCGCATTTCTGCGCCGGTAGCAGCTTCAATCAACACCGCAATGAAACGGGTTCCGTCGGAACAGACCCGCCGCAAAGGAGATATTGTGACGAATTCAAAGGAAGCCCTGAAGAAGCAAGCAAATGCACGCTTCAAGAAAGACGAGCGAGTGAGAGAGGGCACGAAGGCAATGCTGGAATATGAGACCGAAGGTCGCGCAGTTCGCGAAAAAACTGCACGGTTAAGAGCGCTTCGATTGGACAAGGAGGCGGCGGATAAAAACGAAGGGGTCGCAGCGGACTCCGATCAGCCCTTGGTTGCCAGAAAAAAGGTGAACCATGGCTGATAGTAGCAAGAATACGCGAATGCAATCGCGGTTGGAGAAGGCTGCACGGGAAAGTCACAATGTCAGCGTGGACTACGAAGTCCAAGCAAAGATCATTCGAGAGAAGACCGCGCGACTGAAGGCTCTCCGGTTGGCTAAAGAAGCGGCCGAGAAGAAAAGCTTGGGCGCTTAAACTTACTGCCTCAACTATGCGTACATCCGCCTCGTGGCGACCGCCACCAGCGCCTTCTCATGCTGAATCAACTACCCGCATGACTCACCAGCGGCCTTCTTTGAGTCAACGCGGGCCATTCTGGAAGGCCACCGGACCCAAAAGACATGCAAAAAGACATTCAAGACGTCAGTGAAAAAGAACTTACGAAGCTCTATGCCGAATACCTGGCAACGCTTGGCCGTCCCGTGTCGGCTGTAGTTCATCGTCAGGGCCGCAACATTCCCGGTTGCGTCACGACTGAGGCTTCTGCGGCTTGGAAAGTCCGCTAGAGGCGCTGGCGCCAGCCTCGGCACGTGGGGTCCGCTCGGCTAGCGCCGGAAGCGGAAGCAAGCCGCCTGATCAATTTGGTATGTGGCCGGGAAACCCTCGGGCGAATTGCTTGAGGGTTTTTTGTTGACGCAGATACTGCTCACGATGTCCGCTATTGGCACTAGCAGACATTTTGAGGCCAGCCGTCAATGTCCGCTATTGGGGGTAAAGCGGACATGCGCCCAACACCGAAGGGGCTGCCTGACTGCCGAATCTACCGCCTTGACAAAAATGGACGCATTGAGATTCCTGACGAAGTTATCTATTGCGGCACCGATCGGCACGCGATTGAGAACGCAAAACAGATGGTCGGCGGTCACGATATTGAGGTTAGACAGCGATCTCGGCGTGTCATCGAACTTAAAAAATTTTAGCCCCCAATCGGAGCCTCCCATTCATGCAACGAGAATTCTCGTTTTATTCCGAAAGAGTCGGGAAGCACCTATCCGGCATTTGGTCTGTGTTTGGGGGAAGGCTGACGGTTCTGGCGCCCGACGGGCGGCAGAAAACTATCCAATTAGGAAGCAGCACGCCGGAAACTTTGGCACGCATGGTTTTGATTGAGCTGGCAGGCCAGAGGCGGATTTAGCGGTCGCAGGAGGCGGATCCTGTTGAAGCCCATAGAGGAAGCGGAGCGGTGCTTCCAGCTTCCCGCGCACGTCCGCTTTTGGAGGAAGAACGGAGATGTGCGACTACGAAAGAGACCGAAGCGGGGTTAAGGGAATCAAATAATGCCATATAGAATCTGCGTCACGCCTAAGACCGGCGGGGACAAACAACATGTTTTCGGTCTTCGCAATGGCCCAAAGCCAACAATTGGAGTTGAATTAGAGGTCATCTTAGGCGACCGACGGATTCGCACGCGCGTGACAAACATCCATTCGGCGGTGTCAAAAATGGGTGGCGCGCCAGTGGACGAGGTTGACGCCAGCGAAATCTAAGCGAGCGAACGCAGTTCAAGCGTAACTAGCGAGCGACGTACACGGTGTCGGTGCGCGAGGTGGGTCAAGCGGTCAAAAGGTCACGTCGATATACGTCTGCCCAATGAAGAGTGCTTGCATTTTATGAGAACGTTGTTCCGGGCTAAACTTCCTTGCAAAGCGCAATAAGATCTAATCGGAGGCCCACGAGGACTGAATAGACCCCAGGCGGGAACACTCCATCATAGCGTGCCTCAAGCTGCGCGATCTCAGCCCGAAGCCGGTCTGCGCGAATGTCTCTATCTATCAATGCTTCCAAGACTGTGTTCTCCCTACCGCTATTTGCGCGTCAGCGGTCTTAAATCGATGAATCTGTGAACTGAGATGGGCGTGTGAAAAACTAAAGTCACTTAAACGCTGAATTAGACGATGTAATCGCGGCGTTCGTGCTTATATGGAGACATGTAGGGCCCAAAGCTAGCTATATCGTCCGCTTCCCGGCTAAGCGTCGGGGCCGACTTCGCCTGGAAAAACTGAAACCGGCGCGCGCCATCTGTGCGATGGCCGCTGACGCTGGTGATTCAAGTTCTAGCGCGCTGACGATGAACATGGGACAGGTTCTTTGACGATTGAGCACGCCCACGCGCACGTTCTTCCGAAGCCATGGGGCATTGTCGATCTGCGTCCTTGGAGTGAGACTCGCCAGGACGATCACCCGATCGGCGAGATTTGGTATGAGCGCGCTGACGCAAAGGCAAGCAATTCGTCGCTCTTGCTTAAATTGCTCTTCACCAACCAGCCGCTTTCCATTCAAGTTCATCCGGACGATGCCTACGCGCGTTCGATCGGCCTTCCGCGTGGAAAATCCGAAGCGTGGTACATCCTCCGTGCCACCCCTGAATCCAAAATCGCCCTCGGCTTGAAGGGGCCGCTGACGTCGCAACAATTGCGCGAGGCTATCGACACCGGGTCGATATTGGATCTTGTCCGGTGGCAGAGCGTGTCGCCTGGTGACAGCATCTTCGTCCCGGCCGGGACAATTCATTCGATCGGTGCCGGCCTGGTGATTGCCGAGATCCAACAACGCAATGACGCGACCTTTCGTCTTTTCGACTTTGGCCGGCAGCGCGAACTTCACAGGGAGCGCGCAATTGCAGTCGCGGCCGCCGGGCCTGTCGGCATCGCCGTCTCACCAAGTCAGCTAACCAAACATCGTACGTTGTTGACCGCAAATGAGCACTTCGTATTCGAAAAGGTCGATTTGCCGCCAAATACCGCTTGGAGCTTGGAAGCGGAACGAGAGACCTGGTTCCTCGTTGTTGACGGAACCGCCCGCATCGGATCGCTCGACGTCGCAATCGGTGACGTCATATTCGTGCAAGCGGACCGCGTCGACATACAATCCGGTTCACTCGGTTTAGTAGGTCTTGTCGCCTACACCGGTGGCAACGTTGCCCCACAACTTTTAGAACGCCGCGAACAGCGGGATTTGATCAACGCAGGGCCGCAGGGGGTTCCGGTTGCTGTCTTACCGCAAGCAACGGCAATTGCGCCAAACGAGTGTCTGGACATCATTCAATGAAGTCGATTCAACGCGTCGCGTTCATCGGAAACTATCTTCCGCGTCGTTGCGGAATTGCGACTTTTACCTACGACATTCATCGGGCGGTCTCAGCTGCCAGGCCGGAAGTAGCGACTTCCGTCATTGCGATGACCGACCCCGGCCGCAGCTACGACTATCCGCAAGCCGTGAGCTTTCAGGTTCACGACGAAAAAATCGACGATTACCGGCAGGCCGCCAAATTTCTAAACGATGCTGACGTCGACGTGGTTTCGCTTCAGCACGAATACGGAATTTTTGGCGAGGAGGCCGGCATAAATATCGCTGAGCTGTTGACGCGCCTCAAAATGCCGCTCGTCACGACGCTTCATACCGTCCTCAGTGCCCCGACGCCGACACAGCGCGACGTGATGAACCGGATCATCGGTGCTTCGGCGAAGATAGTCGTTATGTCCAAGAAGGGTCGCGAACTCCTTCGTTCCGTTCATGACGTGCCGGCTTGCAAGATCGAGGTGATAGCGCACGGAATACCCGACTTCCCGTTCAAGGAAACGCACCACGCCAAAGCGAAGCTCGGCTTCGCCGACAAGATGGTCATTCTCACGTTCGGTTTACTCTCGCAGAGCAAAGGCATCGAGACGGTGATCGATGCCATGCCCGGCATCATCAAATCCTGCCCGAACGCGGTCTACGTCGTCCTTGGTGCTACCCACCCGAATCTCGTGCGGCTGCAGGGAGAGACTTATCGTGACAGCTTGATCGCGCGCGCACGCGAATTGGGCGTCGCGGAACGCGTCGTCTTTTTCAACCAGTTCGTCGATCAACCGACGCTGCTGGACTTTATTTCGATGTGCGATGTTTACGTGACGCCCTATCTCAATGAAACCCAGATGACGTCGGGTACGCTTTCCTACAGCTTTGGGCTTGGGAAGGCTGTCGTTGCCACACCCTATTGGCACGCCAAAGAACTGCTCAGCGACGGCCTCGGCATCATCGTTCCTTTTAGGGATCCGGAAGCCATGCGCGTCGAGGTCGCCGGGCTGCTGACTGATGACGTTCGACGCGATGCCATGCGCAAGCGGGCATACGCCGCAAGCCGGTCGATGACATGGGCGGAAGTAGGCAAGCGCTACGTCGCGGTCTTGGAAGCTTCATTGGAGCCCGTCTCGTCCACCATACTGCTGCCGATTGAGCCGATCGTCTCCGGGTACACGGGGCCAGCCATTCCCAAGATGCAGATCGAGCATTTTCTATTGCTCTGCGATGACACGGGCATGCTCCAGCACGCCACTCATTCGGTAGCAAATCGCGAGCACGGCTATTGTATTGACGACAATGCTCGCGCGCTGCTGCTCTCAGTAGCGCTGCCGAACTCTGGCGACGAACAATTGCCCCATATCGTTACCGCCCGGTTGGCGGCCTTTATTCAGCACGCATGGAACTCCGACACCGGCAGGTTTCGAAATTTCATGAGCTACGATCGTCGATGGCTTGATGAGAGCGGCTCGGAAGACAGTCATGGCAGGGCGCTTTGGGCTTTAGGCGAATGCGCCCGCAGTGATACCGATCCGTCTCGCCGCAAATGGGCGGCCACGCTGTTCATGACCGCGCTTCCCGCAGTCGAGAAGTTCTCGTCCCCACGGGCCTGGGCTTTCGTGCTTCTGGGATTGGACGCCTATTGCACACTGATCGGTGCGGACCTCTCCGCCAGCCGCATGCGCCTCGTGCTGGCCGATAGGTTGATGGCTCTGCTTGCTGCGAGCGAAAGCAGGGGCTGGGTTTGGTTCGAAGACGTGCTGGCATACGACAATGCGCGGCTTCCGCAGGCGTTGATTCAAGCAGGGCTGGCGACCTCCACGCGACGGTACATCGAGTCGGGCCTTCGATCGTTGCGCTGGTTGATGTCACTTCAGACCACGTCAGCGGGAAACTTCCGGCCAGTCGGCAGCAACAGTTTCGCCAAAATTCGCCAGATGCCTGAGGCTTTTGATCAGCAGCCTGTCGAAGCGGCAGCAACGATCTCGGCATGCATTGCGGCGTCCCGGGCGGAGGACAACGCAGAATGGGGGGCCGGCGCAATGCGCGCGTTCGGATGGTTCCTCGGAGCTAACGATCTGAAAGAAAAGCTCATCAACATCGATACCGGCAGCTGTTCGGATGGGCTCCATTCGGACCGGCCTAACGAAAATATGGGCGCGGAATCGACGCTGTCGTATCTCCTAGGTCTTGCGGAAATTAGCCAATTCACCCGTGCCGATGCGAAAAACCGAACGAAATCCCTGTCCAGACAGGTAAGTAGCGTGGATCGCTTGATCGCACCTCGAACCAAGCCAGGGGAATGCCTTGCTCCAATCCCAAATATTGAATCTCCAACATTTATATCTGCGGCCGGATCCGGCCAGGGTCGTCGTCAGGCCCTTCAAGCCGGCGACTGAGCCCCGAAACTTCAATCCTACGGATAAAACCCGGGCCAACCATATTGTCGACCGGGTGCTCCGACTCGATGCCGAATCTGCGACGCAGCAGTTGAGGGATGTGCTGGAGAATTTCGAGGGCCGCCATCGGAATCTGCTTCAGATTTTCGAAACGCGTGCAACGGAGATGGAAGAGGCGTTCGCACCGCATGCCGAGTTGAATCAGACGCAACGCAGGCTGATCGGCGCATATTTTCTACATGAGTATTCGTTCGAAGCGTCGGCGCTGTTCAACCCGAGCGTCGTGCGGCATCCCGATCAGTCGGCCGCTCCCGCGAACGGATGCCGTTTCATCCTGAGCCTTCGCGCCGTTGGAGAAGGGCACATCTCGTCGTTGACGTTTCGATCCGGCACCATAGCCGCGGATGGAAGCATAGCCGTCGACCCAACCGGCCGCCTCGCCACGGTTCCAAAAGTCAGAAGGCGGACGGCTAACGCCAATGGTGAAGATATCCAAGTGGCCTTTGAGCCCGAGGAAGAGCTGAGCGAACGCGTCATCTTTCCGATCACAGAGGCCCAGTCCAACGGCATCGAAGACGCTCGTTTTGTTGAATTTAAGGATGGTGCGCAAAAGACGTTCTACGCAACGTATACAGCCTATAGCGGCAGGGCGATCCGCTCCGAGCTGCTCGAAACGACGGACTTTCAATCATTCCGGATGACCCCACTGAGCGGATCGGCGGCGGGCAATAAGGGCATGGCTCTGTTCCCAAGAAAGGTCAATGGTCGCTATGCGATGATCGGTCGGCAGGACAATGAGAACCTCTATCTGATTTATTCCGATGACCTCTACACATGGAATGGTGGTCAATCCATTCTTCGACCAGAGTATCCATGGGAGTTCGTTCAGGTCGGAACCTGTGGTTCACCGATCGAGCTGGACAACGGCTGGCTTCTATTCACCCACGGTGTTGGTCCGATCAGAAAATATTCGATCGGCGCTGTCCTCTTGGACAAGAACGATCCGTCAAAGGTTCTCGCGCGTTCCCATGAACCTCTGATTCGTCCCGAACCCGCCGAACGTGAAGGTTACGTGCCTAATGTGGTCTATACGTGCGGAGCAATGCGCCACGGCGCTCAGATCGTCCTGCCTTATGCGGTATCTGATACGTACTCGAAGTTCGCGGTAATGGAAATTGAGGCGCTTAAGGAAGCCCTGGCGGGCTAACGTCATGGTGAAGCGGTCCGCTATTGGCACTTAGCAGACATTCCCGAGCCGACGGTCAACGTCCGCTTTCGGGGGTAAAGCGGACACGTCGATCTCTCGCGATATCCGCTGATGAACGTAGGTGGACATGGTGCAATTTCCTGACACGTACGCCTAAATTCGCTGAGTTACGCTTGAATACTCTGGAGTGGGAGTAGAGAATTCGTTTTGCAGTTTCACTCCCTCCGCCAACTAGTCTGAAAACGATCCTACGATCCGTTACTTTTTCAGACTTCGTGCATCATGCCCTGACATCGCTGGGCGATCTAAGCTCGCTTTGTTCTCGAGGCTTGGCTCAGTGAGCTTCTTGCTCGCAGCGCCGAGAGGGAGGGCGCCACAATCGCGCATAAACTCTTCACAATCGATGTTGTCCGCGCTCTGCTGCGCTCGACCAGTAGCGAAGCAAATTTGGGTAACAAGCGTACGCGGCATAAACGTCTTGCCGCGTTCCCTTTAGGCCAATATCGCCCCGCGAAAGTTTGCACGTAATATAATTGTAGCCCGCCCAAGCTCAGTGATCGGAATTGGAACTATCTAACTGACGGCGGCAAGCCAATTCAAACGCCGCTCGCCCGATTTAGGAGATAGGGGCCATGAACCAAAGTGTTACCGGCAGGTAGGTCGCCGACAAGAACGCCGAGGCGATGTTGGACAACATGAATGCTGCTACGCAGAGAGCGAACGGGCTCTTCACGAGCACCTCTTCGAGAATCTTCGTGGCCGCTCAGGAATACAACACGAAAGCAGGGATTGTCGCCGTTAAGTCGTAACTTGAATTTGAATATTGAGGCCGGGCGCGTGGTCATTGGTTGACCGCATTTGAACCGCAGGCTGTGAACCCCGGGGTAGTCAAGGATGCTTTTGCAATGCTTGAAGCCTCCCGCGCCGAACCCAAATCCCGCCCGGCCAAACAACGCCCCCCATTTGAACGAATTGCCCTCCTGTTACAGGGCGGCGGCGCGCTTGGCTCCTACCAGGCAGGCGTCTATCAGGCTCTTGCCGAGGCGAACCTCCATCCGGATTGGGTCGCCGGCATTTCGATTGGTTCCGTAAACGCGGCTCTCATCGCCGGCAATCCCCCGGAAAAGCGCGTCGAAAAATTGCGTGAATTCTGGGAAGCAGTCTGTACCTCCCCATTGGGAATTCCATATCTCAAGTCGCTCGACATCAAAGATGACCTCACCCATCGTCTCGTCAATCAGACACGCGCACTCAACATCCTGCTCTTCGGCGCACCGAACTTTTTCGCGCCCCGCCTGCCGTCACCCGTGCTGTGGCCGTCCGGTCGAGCCAGCACCCTTAGTCACTACGACGTCGCTCCGTTGAGGGCTACGCTCGAACGCCTGGTGGACTTCGATCGGATCAACGCTGGCGCCATGCGCTTCAGCGTCGGCGCAGTTAACGTTCAGACCGGGAATTTCGTTTATTTCGATTCCACGACCCATCGCATCGGCCCCGCCCATGTGATGGCGAGCGGATCTCTACCGCCCGGATTTCCGGCAACCGAGATCGACGGCGAATACTATTGGGATGGCGGCATCGTTTCGAACACTCCATTGCAATGGGTGCTCGACAGCAGGCCGCGGCAGGACACGCTGGCCTTCCAGATCGATCTCTGGAGCGGTCGCGGGGAGTTACCGCACGATCTCACCGAAATAGAAGTGCGCGAGAAGGAAATCCGTTTCTCGAGCCGCACCCGGGCGGTGACTGACCAGTTGATAAAGGCGCAGAGGTTGCGCAAAGCGCTTGGTCATTTGCTCAAGCATGTCCCCGATGCGCTTCGGAAAGACCCTGAAGTACGCTTGATGGAGGAAGAGGCTGATGAAAAGGTCTGGAACATTATCCAGCTGATCTATCGGTCGAAAAAATATGAAGGCTGTGCCAAGGACTATGAATTCTCCCGGCGGACGATGGAGGAACACTGGCAGTCCGGCTACGCCGACACCATTCGCGCCCTTGGTCATCCAGAAGTACTGGAACGCCCCGCAAATCTGGAGGGCGTTCGAACCTTCGACCTTGGCAAACACAAGCAGGTATAGGGATCAGCGGCACGATCGTTGTCGATTAACAACGCGAACAGGAGACCCGTGATGAAGGAGGATGAAGTCCGACGCAGCGCATACGCAATGCCCCTGACGAATCCGGCCTACCCGATCGGCCCGTACCGTTTCTATCATCGTGAATTTTTGATCATCACCTACCGGACCGATCCTCAGAAATTACGTGAGCTTGTGCCGGAGCCGCTCGAGGTCGAAGAGCCGTTGGTCAAGTTCGAGTTCATCCGCATGCCGGACTCAACCGGGTTCGGCGACTACACAGAGAGCGGACAGGTCATTCCCGTTTCTTTCAAAGGCCGCAAGGGTGGCTACACCCACTGCATGTTTCTCAACGATCATCCCCCAATCGCGGGCGGTCGCGAGCTCTGGGGCTTTCCCAAGAAGCTCGCTGAACCCACTCTCAAGGCAGAAATCGACACTCTCGTCGGCACGCTCCACTATGGTCCACTGAGGATTGCCATTGGCACGATGGGCTACAAGCACAAACAGGCCGACCTTGCCGCGGTCAAAGCCTCGCTGGCGGCCCCCAACTTCCTGCTCAAGATCATCCCGCATGTCGATGGCACGGCGCGCATCTGCGAGCTAGTCGAATACCATCTTGAGGACGTCGATCTGAAAGGCGCCTGGACCGGACCGGCTCAACTCACGTTGTTCTCGCACGCTTTGGCTCCACTCGCCGAGCTCCCGGTACTGGAGATTGTTTCCGGTGTCCACATCATCGCCGATCTCACGCTCCCACTTGGCAAGGTCGTGCACGACTATCTGGCCTGAGACCGCAGTCTATTTCCTGGAAAGGAGGGCGCCATGCTTCTGAAAGACAAGGTCGCCATCGTCACCGGCGCAGCGAGTGGAATCGGCAAAGAGATTGCAATCATTTTCGCGCGCGAAGGCGCAAAGGTCGCCATCGCGGATCTCGATCAGAAGACAGCCGATGCCACCGCACAGCAAATCGATCCCACAGGCAAGCGTGCCGTCGGCGTCGCGATGGACGTCGCAAATGAACAACAGGTGGAAGACGGAACGGCCAAAGTCATCAAGACATTCGGAACGCTCGATATCCTCGTCAGCAACGCGGGCATCCAGATCGTGGCACCTCTGGTTGATTTCGAATTTTCCAAATGGAAGCGGCTGTTGTCGATCCATCTCGACGGGGCGTTCCTCACCACGCGGGCAGCGCTCCGCCAGATGTACAAACAGAAGAGCGGCAGCATCATCTACATGGGGTCGGTGCACTCGAAGGAGGCCTCAGTGCTCAAAGCGCCCTATGTCACGGCCAAGCACGGCCTGGTCGGCCTCGCGAAAGTTGTCGCCAAAGAGGGGGCCGCGCATGGCGTCCGCGCCAACGTAATCTGCCCGGGTTTCGTGCGTACTCCGCTGGTCGACAAACAGATCCCTGAGCAGGCCAAGGAACTCGGTATTTCAGAACAGGATGTGATCAAGAACGTCATGCTGAAAGAAACCGTGGACGGGGAATTCACCACCGTGAAAGACGTGGCGGAAACTGCGCTCTTCCTTGCCGGCTTTGGTTCGAACGCACTGACCGGTCAGTCGATCATCGTCAGCCACGGATGGTTCATGGAGTAGCCAACTCGACGGAGGGGTCTGGGGGATCCTTCCCGCACGCGCCAAGCAGGAAAGGGATTTTGCGTCTTCCGCTTCCCAGGAGCGCAACGATGGAATTCGATCCCGTGTCGCTGTCGCGCGTGCAGTTTGGCTTCCTCATCAGCTTCCACATTATTTTCCCCGCATTCATCCTTACGTCTG
>WNFM01348588.1_pt1 | contig 11369 bp, 12 predicted proteins | sample 5400271 | NCBI WGS metagenome assembly WNFM01 (sample SAMN13153352, study PRJNA577476) | soil metagenome | isolation source: 60 cm saprolite on Douglas fir-dominated hillslope | place: USA:California | collected 2013-09-17 | reverse complement strand
CGGGTGAATTTCGCGCGCCTGATGCCCTCGACCGCGGAGCGGGTGGTGAATTTCTGGCAGACGAGGCAATCGGCGTGATTTCAAACCGTCATTCCGGGGCGATGCCAACGGGGTCCGGCCGACGGCCGGCCCGATGGCGTCGAACCCGGAATCTCGAGATGATACGGGGATCGAGATTCCGGGTTCATCGCTCCGCGATGCCCCGGAATGACGGCGGTGGGTTTGTCGGGCTTCAGCGCACCTTCCGAAATCTTAAGTGGCTTTGGCGCCGTAGCGCGTCATGGTGTAGTCGGCCCACGGCTTAAGCCAGTCATCCGCGCGTTCGGCGGTCCACGTGAAATCGGGCGAGCGCGAAAGATGCGCCAAGGTCCATGCGCAGTAATCGTCGATATCGCTGACAAAGCGAAATTCGCCTTCCGGTTCGAGCGCGCGCGCCATGGCGGCGACCGTTGCGTCCTGCACGAAGCGGCGCTTCCAGTGCCGTCGCTTCGGCCACGGATCGGATGGATCAGATCGATCCGCTTCAGCGAATGCGAGGGCAACCACGCGAGCAACTCGGCGGCATCGCCGGCGAACAGGCGGATATTGCCAATGTTGTGCGCTTCGATCTGGGTCAGGATTTTTGCCATGCCGTTGACATAGGGCTCGCAGCCGATGAAGCCGGTGTCCGGAAAGGCGCGTGCCTCCGCGATCAGATGTTCGCCGCCGCCGAATCCGATCTCTAGCCTGACCGCTTCGAGCGGCCGGTCGAACATTTCAGAGAGATCGGGCGGGCACGGCGTGCCGATGTCGAGCGCAAGCCGCGGCAGCAGATGCTCGATCAGGTCGGCCTGGTGCGCACGGAGCTTGTGGCCTTTGCGGCGGCCGAAAAACGAGCCATGCGGGCGGGTGCTGAGGTCCTCACCGGACGCATCGCGCTCCGACGGATCGCGTGCAGCCAAGCTCATCGCAGCGTCTGATACAGCCGATGCAATAGCCGTGCCCTCGGCTCGATCGACGAAATATATATCTGCTCGTAATGGGTATGCGCGCCCTTGCCATCGACGCCGAGGCCGTCGAGCGTTGCGGTGTGAGGCGCCGTAAAATTGCCGTCGGAGCCGCCGCCGGTTGCGGTATCCACCAGTTCAAACCCGATTTCGGCGGCGAGCGTCTTGGCATGTTCGTAAAGTGCTGCACCGGCATTGCTCTTCTCGTAGGGCGGCCGGTTCAGATCGCCGACGATTTTGACGCTGACACCCTCGGTGCGCGATTTCAGATTGAGGATTTTGGCAACGAACTCGTCGGCATCCGCAATCGAGGGGACGCGCAGATCGACCTCGGCATAGGCTTCCTCCGCGATCACGTTCGGCCGCGTGCCGCCCCTGACGACGCCGACATTGACGGTCACGCCGCGCTTCAGATCGTTCATCGCTTCCAGCGTCTGAATGATGTTGGCGAGTTCGCGGATCGCGCTGCGGCCATCCTCGGGCCGCGAGCCGGCATGGGCGGGCACGCCTTTGACAAAAACCTCGAAGCGCGCGACGCCCTTGCGCCCGGTGACGATTTTTCCGCCGTCGCGTGCGGGCTCGGTGACCAGCACATATTTTGCCTTGCGCCCCTCCGCCTCGATCAGCGCGCGCGACGTCGGGCTGCCGATTTCTTCGTCCGAGACGTAGAGCTGGGTGATGCCGAGCGGCGAACGCTCCGCGTTCGCACAAATCTTCGCAAACGCGTGGTAGGCCAGATAAGCGCCGCCCTTCATGTCGTAGATGCCGGGACCGAAAGCGCTGTCGCCCTCTATTTTGAACGGAAGCCGCTCGATGAATCCGATGGGATGCACGGTGTCGATATGGCTGAGCACCAGGATTCCCGGCGCCTGCTGGCCCCATGACGAGCGCGCCACGAGATGATCGCCGCAGCCATCTTTTCCGGCGACGCGCTCGATCGTGGCAGGCAAATCGCGATAGCCGTTGGCGACCATGGTCGCGAGCTTGTTGATCTGCTCCGGCGCTTCCGTCGGCGTTTCGATTTCGACCCAGCGGCGGATGCCGTCGAGGATGGTTTTGGGATCGAAAGGATTTGCGGTTGTCAGCATGTTGTTTGCCCTTGGAGGATTCCAATTATCGTCATTCCGGGTTCGCTTGCCTCGGAAGCGCCCCGGAATGACGGCGGACGTTCAGCTCTTGTCGATTGCTTCGCGCGCCGCGATCTGCTCGACCAGTTCGACAATGCTGCGGCGGAGCTTGGCGTCGGCGATGCGCGTGAACGCGCGCGTCAGCGCCAGGCCCTCGGAGGTCGCCAGAAAGTCGGAAACGTAAGCCGGCGAGGTGCCTTCGGCAAAACCTTCGGCGCCCGCGGTGCCGCTCGGTCCTCCCTCGAACAAAAACGAAACCGGCACTTGAAGTATTTCGGAGATCTGCTGGATGCGGCTGGCGCCGACGCGGTTGGTGCCCTTCTCATATTTCTGAACCTGCTGGAAGGTGAGGCCCAGCGCTTCGCCGAGCTTCTCCTGGCTCATGCCCAGCATGATGCGGCGCATGCGCACACGACTGCCGACATATTTGTCAACAGGGTTCGGCGCCTTGGTCGACATCTGCAACACTCCTTGGGACTACGCCTTGTGGGATTACGATTAGTGGGACTACGCCTTGCGGGATGAGGCAAGACGAAATTATGCCCCAGGCGTCAATAGCGTCAAATCTTGCTCAGAGGATCAGAGAACAAAGCGGAGAGCGTGAGCAATGGACTGACTGGTTAACAGAATGCGAATGGCAGCATCGGTCTGTCAACTGTGGATTTCCTCCAGTCAAGATTCATGCCGGTAGCAAAAACATAGACATCGAGATCAAGGCGTCAGGAGGTTCGCTTCGCAACGCGGCGGCGAATTGCGAAAACAAAGCCAGCCGCAACGATGATCGCTGTGGGAATGTCGCCGCTGCGCGCATAGATGGTCGGCGCAATCGCTGACGGCAGGCTGGAATCGAGCACGCCTTCGACGCCGAGCCCGAGTTGTGCGACAATCCGTCCCAGCGGATCGATGACCGCGGAAATGCCCGTGTTCGCTGCGCGGACCACGGGCAGTCCTTCTTCGATGCCGCGCAGCCGCGCCTGCTGCAGATGCTGATACGGACCGGTGGAGATTCCGAACCAGCCGTCATTGGTCAAATTGACGATCCAGCCGGGACGATCGTCGCGCGCCGCAACGTCGCCGGGAAACACCGCTTCGTAACAGATCAAAGGTAGCGCACGCGGCGCATTCGGCACCGCGAGCGTTCGGCGGCGCGTGCCGGCAATGAATCCGCCCTGCATCTTGGTGAGCTGCACGAAGCCGAGCTTTTCCATCCAGTCCTGAAACGGCAGATACTCGCCGAACGGCACCAGATGCAACTTGTCGTACACCGCGAGCACGCTGCCATCATGGTCGATGACGTAGATCGAATTGTAGGCGCGGGTGATCCTGGTGCCGGGCGGCAGGTCGGGCGCGCGCACCGAGCCCGTGATCAGGACGGTGCCCTTGGGCAACAGCTCGGCGATCTCGGCCATCGCATCGGCTTCGCGGGTCAGGAAAAACGGAAACGCCGATTCCGGCCATATCAATATGCTGGCGTCGCGCACGCCGGTGGATTGCGGGCCGGAGGCGCGATCCGACAGCGTCAGATATTTCTGCATCACCGCCGCCTTGGCGGAGTAGTTGAAGCGGTCGTCCTGCTGCAGATTGGGCTGCATGATCCGCAGCTTTACATTGGCGACCGTCGTGGTCGGCTGCAGGCTGAGGCGAACGGCGCCGAAGATTCCCATCGCGACGAGCAGCGACAGCGCCATCGCGAGCGCGATCCACGGCCGTCGCCCGCGCGAACTGCCATCGATCAGCACCGCCGGGCTTGCGAAGATCGCGACGGCGAGGAATGTCAGGCCCCACAGGCCGATCAGCGACGCGGTCTGCGCGAGCGCCAGCGGTTCGGTCAGCGCGTAGCCGAACGCATTCCACGGGAAGCCGGTGAGCAAATAGCCGCGCAGCCATTCGCTGAACGTCAGGCTTGCGGCAAGCGCGATCAGGCGCGAGGCGTCCCGGGTCCAGATCAGGCGCGCCAGCGCAAAGCCGAAAGCGGTGAACAGCGCGAGATAGGCCGGCAGCCCCAGCACCGCGAACGGCATCAGCCACGCGAAGGTAGAGGCATCGACCAAAAACGCGTAGCCGATCCAGTACAGTCCCGGCACGAAATAGCCGAGCCCGAACCACCAGCCGGACATCGCCGCCGCCGGCATGCCGTGCCAGCGCCCGGCGGCGGCGCCGTCGAGCAGCCAGACCATGACGGGAAAAGTCAGGAATAATAGCGGCCAAGCGTTGAACGGCGCCATCGCCAACGACGACAGCGCTCCCGCGGCGAGCGCGATCGCCGCACGCTTCCATCCCCATGCCAGGATGATCGCAAGGCCGGCGGTGCGAGGTTTGTTTGTTTTCTTCACTGCGAGCCGGCCCCGTCGCCGGGCGGCGGGCTCGTATTGTCGTTGGCCTGTGGCGGTGTGCCGGTCTCCGAGGCGGCCTCGCGGCGGCGGCTCTCGCGTTGCGTACGCGGTGCGGGGCGTTCCTTGCGGACGGCGATGCGCAGGCGTTTGACCCGCCTTGGATCCGCATCGAGCACTTCGATTTCGTAATTGCCGGGGCCGGAAATGACTTCGCCGCGCACCGGCAGGCGGCCGACATGGGTGACGAGATAGCCGCCGAGCGTCTCGACTTCCTCGCCGGCTTCGCCGGTCACAAAATCCTCGCCGATCACGGAGCGGACATCATCGAGGCTGGCGCGGGCGTCGGCGATGAAGGAATTGTCCAGCTGCCGCACGATCGCCGGCGGCTCGTCGCTGTCATGCTCGTCATCGATCTCGCCGACGATCTGCTCGACGATGTCCTCGATCGACACCAGGCCGTCGGTGCCGCCATATTCGTCCACCACCAGCGCCAAATGGATACGCGAGGCCTGCATCTGCGCCAACAGATCGATCGCCCGCATCGACGGCGGCACATACAATAGCTTGCGGATGATGTTGGCTTCGGAGAGCGGCAGCGCGAGATCGACCGCGCGCAAATCGAGGCCGGCCGGCAAGGCCTTCTTGCGCTTGGCCTTGCTGGTATCGGAGACGCGCGCCTTCGCGGTCATGAACGCCAGGAGGTCGCGGATGTGGACGATGCCCTCGGGATCGTCGAGGGTTTCGTTGTAGACCACGAGCCGCGAATGCGCCGCGCTTTCGAACAGGTCCATCAATTCGCCCAATTGGATATCGCGCTTGACCGCGACGATATCGGCGCGATGCACCATGACGTCGGCGATGCGCCGTTCGTGCAGGCCGAGGATATTGCGCAACATGGTGCGCTCGATCGCCGAAAACCCGACCTCGTCCGGGGTCGAGGCGTCGAGCACGACCTGCAGATCGTCGCGGACCGATCCCGGCTTCCATCCGAACAGGGTACGGATCGCCCGCGTCAGCCAGTTCTCGGCAACCGGGCGCGTCACTTCGCCCGGCGGGATGACGGCCGGCAGGTTGCGCGTGTTGCGCGGATTGTCGTGGATCGGTTCGGAGTCCGTCATCTCAGTCCGTCCGCTCCCGGTCCGCGTTGGGATCGCGATCCGCATACGGATTGGGGATGCCGAGCTGCGCCAGGATCTCTGCTTCCAGGGTTTCCATCGCTTCGGCGTCGTCGTCGTTTTCGTGATCGTAGCCGATCAAATGCAGGAAGCCATGAACCGCCAGATGGCTCAAATGATGATCGAATGGCTTTTGTTCGTCATCGGCCTCCTTGCGCGTCGTCTCATAGGCGATCGCGATGTCGCCAAGCATGCGCGGCGCATCATCGGGACCGCCGGCGCCGGTCGGTTGCAGCGCCGGAAACGACAGCACGTTGGTCGGCTTGTCGATGCCGCGCCAGTTGCAGTTGAGCGTGCGGATTCCGGAATCGTCGGTCAGCATTACTGCCAGTTCGGCTTCGCCGACATCCGCGTCCGCAATCTCGGCGGCGGCCGCGATGGCGCGCTGGATGATCGCTTCGGCGTCGAGCTCGGCCTGCCAGCCGTCGGCGACCACGAGAACCTCGGTTATGGGAAGGGCAAATGGCGCCATCGGTCCGGAATTTCTGTTGCGGCCGGAGTTCGGCTCCAGCGCGCTTTCGGCGGCAGTCTCTTGCATCAGGGCTTTTTGGTTGCCGGCCGCTGCGGCGACCCCTCATAGGCGGCGACGATCCGTGCCACCAGCTCATGGCGGATCACGTCCTCGGCCGTGAATTTTACCTGCGCGATGCCTTCGACGCCATCGAGCAGTTTTGCGGCTTCCGCAAGCCCCGAGGTTTGGCCGTTCGGCAAATCGACCTGCGAGGGATCGCCGGTGATGATCATGCGGCTGTTCTCGCCAAGCCGGGTCAGGAACATCTTCATCTGCATCGAAGTGGTGTTTTGCGCCTCGTCCAGGATGATGGCGGCGTTGGTCAGCGTGCGGCCGCGCATGAAAGCGAGCGGCGCGATCTCGATTTCGCCGGTTTGCAGCGCACGCTCGACAATCCGCGAATCCATCAGATCGTACAGCGCGTCGTAGATCGGCCTTAAGTAAGGATCGACCTTTTCGCGAAGATCGCCGGGCAGGAAACCGAGCCGCTCGCCGGCTTCTACCGCGGGGCGCGACAGGATGATGCGATCGACTTCCTTGCGCTCGAACAGTTGCGCGGCATGCGCCACCGCAAGCCAGGTCTTGCCGGTGCCGGCGGGGCCGATGCCGAACACCATCTCGTGGCGTTTCAGCGCGCGGATATAGGAGTCCTGGGCTGCGGTGCGCGCCCGCACCGGCCGCTTGCGCAGGTTGATGCTCTCGAACGACGATTTTGCACTTTTGGCGTCGAATTCGAACAGCGAGCCCTGCGCGATCACGGCGCGGATCGCGCCCTCGACCTCGCCCTGCGACAGATCATGGCCCTGGATGGCCTGCGCGTAGAGCGTCTCCAGCACCCGCCGCGCGGCGTCGCAGCCGTCGCGCGAACCCGCGATCGAGATGTGATTGCCGCGCGAATCGACCACGACGCCGAGCCGGCGCTCGATCAGTGCCAGGTTTTGTCCATAGGGTCCGACCAGCGCCGAGGCCGCGCGGTTGTCATCGAAGTCGATGACGACTTGCGTCTCTGGCGGGATTTGTATGTCGCGGTCAAGTTTGCGGCTGGGAGCGAGCGAAGGCGAATCCGATGCGCTTTTTGGCAAGGGTTCAGGCTCCCGTTGTCATTTCGGAGGGCGTCATTTTAGAAGGCGTCATGTCAGAAGCAGCTTGCGTGGTTCGCGCATCCGGCGTGCACACGAGCTCGCCGAGTAGGCTATAGCGCTCGAGGCTTTGAACCTTTACCGGCAATACCTGTCCAATGATGTCGGCGGAGGCCATCACATGCGCCGGCTGCAGATAGGCGGTGCGGCCGACAATCTGGCCGGGATTGCGGGGGCTCCGCTCGAATAGCACATCGACGATGTTGCCAATCGCGGCCGCGTTGAAGGCCGATTGTTGGCTGTCGATCAATTCCTGAAGCCGCACCAATCGCTCGTCCATCTCTTTCGCCGACACCATCTCCCGCATGTCCGCCGCCGGCGTCCCGGGCCGCGGCGAATACTTGAACGAATAGGCGCCAGCGTATCCGATTTGTGTGACCAGCGCGAGGGTGGCCAAAAAATCTTCCTCGGTCTCGCCGGGAAAACCCACGATAAAATCCGATGAAAATGCAATATCTTGCCGCGCGGCACGAAACCGGTCGATGGCGCGGCGGTAATCCGCAATGGTATGCTTGCGGTTCATGGCAGCAAGTACCCGGTCGGAGCCGGATTGCACCGGAAGGTGCACGAACGGCATCAGCGCCGGCAGATCGCGATGGGCCTCGATCAGCGTATCCTCGACGTCACGGGGATGGCTGGTCGAGTAGCGCAAGCGGACGATGCCGGGAATTTCGGCGAGATGATAAAGCAGCGCGCCGAGCGACCAGGTCCGGCCATCCGGACCCTCGCCGTGATAGGCGTTGACGTTTTGCCCGATCAGCGTGATTTCGCGCACGCCATTGTCGGCAAGTCTTGCCACATCGTCGACGATTTTTGCGACGGGACGCGAGACCTCGGCGCCGCGCGTATAGGGCACCACGCAGAACGTACAAAATTTGTCGCAGCCTTCCTGCACGGTGACAAAGGACGAAATCCCGCGCGCGCGGATGGCGTCGGGCTTCGGCGGAGCTAAAAAACCAAATTTGTCCTCGACCGGAAATTCGGTCTCCAGCGCGCGGCCGTCGCGCTGTGCCTGCGCCAATAGAAGCGGCAGATGGTGATAGCTCTGCGGACCGACCACGACATCGACCACCGGTGCCCGGCGGATGATCTCGCTGCCCTCGGCCTGGGCGACGCAGCCCGCGACCGCGATATTCATTTGCCGGCCGTGGCGCGCGGCTTCGTCCTTGACGGCGCGCAACCGTCCGAGTTCGGAGTAGACTTTCTCGGAGGCCTTTTCGCGGATGTGGCAGGTGTTGAGGATCACCAGATCCGCTTCCTCGACGCTCGCGGTCTCGACGAATCCTTCCGGTGCCAGCGTGTCCACCATGCGTTGCGCATCGTAGACATTCATCTGACAGCCATATGACTTGATATGCAGCTTGCGCGGCAACTTCATGGAACCCGGATGTTGTGCGTGAAACGGCCGATGCGGCACGGAGCTCAAATATAGCTTAAACGGGCGAAAATCCAGCCTTTACCGTCATTCCGGCGAAGCGAACCCGGAATCTCGAGATTCCCCGATGTGCAATTGCACATCTGAGGTCTGGTCCGGAGCCTGTCATCGGGCGGCGCGAAGCGCCGACCCGTTGGGACCATCCCGGAATGACGGCGATTAGATCGGCGCGGAATGATACGACCGGAGTTCAAGCCCTCACGACTTATCGTCATCCAGCGGGATGCAATACAATTCCAGCCGGTGATCGATCAGCTTGTAACCGAGCTTGCGGGCGATTTCGGCCTGCAGCTTTTCGATTTCTTCCGAGGTGAATTCGATCACCTTGCCGTCGCGCAGATTGATCAGGTGATCGTGGTGGCTGTCGCGCATCTGTTCGTAGCGGGCGCGGCCCTCGCGAAAATCATGCCGCTCAATGATGCCGGCATCCTCGAACAGTTTGACCGTCCGATACACCGTCGAGATCGAGATCTTGTCGTCGACCGCGACGCAGCGGCGATACAATTCCTCGACGTCGGGATGATCGGCGGCCTCCGCCAGCACGCGCGCGATGACACGGCGCTGTTCGGTCATGCGCATGCCGGTGGCGGCGCAGCGGGCTTCGATGCCGGTGGCTTTTAGCGCGGGCGTGGATTTCAATGCGGTCATGGGTTTTGCCTGGCGTAGCGCATCATCCACCAAAGCCTGTCTCAGCGGTTTGGCGACAAGATCATGCGCCATTAATAATTGCCCTGTTGTGCCACCGCGCGGGCGTCACGACAAGTCGCGCCTCATCAGAAGCGCGTTCAATTGTACCCCGTTGGCCTCCCGGTAGTAGCGTTCGCGGCGTCCGGCGATACCAAATCCGGCCCGTTCGTAAAGCCGGCGCGCCGGCTGATTATTTTCCTCGACCTCGAGGAACACGGTCCGCACGCCGCGGCCCGCGAGATGGCCGAGATGCGTCAATAGCAGGTTGCGGGACAGCCCGCGCCCACGATGGCTTAAGGCAACCGCGATCGAAAGGATCTCGGCCTCATCGGCCGCCATGCGCGATACCGCAAAGCCGACAGTTTTCCGCCCCATTCGCAAACGGTGCACCAGTGTATTGCGCTCGGTCAGCATGCTCTCGAATTCGCTCTCGCCCCAGCCGCGGTGAAACGATGCGCCATGAAGTTTCGCGAGCACCGGCGCATCGCGCAAGGTCGCGGGTTCGACCGCGGCGATGCCGCTGCCCCACAATTCGGACAGCCACGCGATCATGACGCCGGCGGCTGCGAAGGTTTCGGCAGCGCCTCCTTGGACGGCTTGGCGTCGGGCGCGCGCAGGTAAAACGGGCGGGCCGGGGCGGTGTTTGGGCTGACCGCGGCGCCGAGCCACGCCACCCAGGCAATATCCGGCGCCGGCAGCGCATCGACCTTGAACGGCGGCGGGGCCTGTGCCGGCCAGCGGTCGGCCAAAATCTTGGCGGCGTTGCCAACCAGATACGGCGCGCCGAAACGCGATGCGCCGACCGCCTCTTCGATCGGCGCGACCTTGGGGCGGATCAGCGAACTGCCGTTGCCGCTGACCGCCTGAAAATACACCTGGTCATGCCGCGCGTCGATGGCGGCGATCACGGGCTGCTCGCCGTTCTCGCTGACGACGGGTGCGGCATAGGCCGTCAGCGTGGTGACGCCGACCACCGGCTTGTTGGCGGCCAGCGCAATGCCACGCGCGGCGGAAAGTCCGACGCGTAGTCCGGTAAAGCTGCCGGGGCCGGTGGTCACAGCGATGCGGTCGAGCGCGGCGAAGGCGATGGCCGCCTCTTTGATCACGCGCGCGATCAGCGGCATCAGGGCTTCGGCGTGGCCGCGCTTCATGGCCAGCGATTCCTGCGCAATCAATTTGCCGGCGTCGGTATCGAGAATGCCTGCGGCGCAGGCATCGAGCGCGGTATCGATGGCGAGGATCAGCATGAGGGAGTTGTACAGCAGCTTCGTAGGGTGGGCAAAGCCAACGGGTCGCGCGAATGCGCGCCCGATGACAGGCTCCGCGTGCCCACCATCACGGCGTGCCGAACAAAGACGGTGGGCACGGCGCGAAGAGCGCCTTTGCCCCCCTACGGGCGAAAAATCACACCGGCCGAACTTCGACCACGTCGGGCACAAAGTGCCTGAGCAGGTTCTGGATGCCGTGCTGCAGCGTCGCGGTGGATGACGGGCAGCCGGCGCAGGAACCCTTCATGTTCAGATAGACGATGCCGTCCTTGAAACCGCGGAAAGTGATGTCGCCGCCGTCATTGGCGACCGCCGGGCGCACCCGCGTCTCGATCAGGTCCTTGATGGTCGCGACCGTCTCGGCGTCATCGTCGCTGAAGAACTCGTCCTCTTCGTCGGCGGCCTCGTCGCTTGCAACCGTCCCGTCGGCCAACAGCGGAGCGCCGGACATGTAGTGCTCCATGATGGCGCCGAGGATCGCGGGCTTTAAGTGTTGCCAGTCGCTCTCATCTTTCGTCACGGTGACAAAATCCGAGCCGTAAAACACACTGGTAACGCCGGGCACGGCGAACAGTTTTTCGGCGAGCGGCGAGCGCGCGGCGGCCTCGCGGCTGGTAAATTCCAAGGTGCCGGCATCGAGCACCGTACGGCCCGGAATGAATTTCAGGGTGGCGGGATTGGGGGTGGCTTCGGTCTGAATAAACATGG
>WNFM01053862.1_pt1 | contig 11369 bp, 12 predicted proteins | sample 5400271 | NCBI WGS metagenome assembly WNFM01 (sample SAMN13153352, study PRJNA577476) | soil metagenome | isolation source: 60 cm saprolite on Douglas fir-dominated hillslope | place: USA:California | collected 2013-09-17 | reverse complement strand
TAGATCAGGTCCAAGCCTGCTAGCGTCAGTTCACCACCCACGATGATGACCGGGCGGCGGATTTTGATCCAGCGAGGATCACGCTTCACGCCTGTCTGGGTGTTGCGACCACTGTCTGCATCGACTGTTTCCAGGATTTCATGGTTCACGTTGTCAAAGACGCGAATCACCTGACCGTCCACATCGAAGGCATACGGAATCCAGATGTCGGAGCCAAGTACCACGCGCCCAACGGCTTCCGAGATCGTCGTTTTGCCGTTGCCTGGGGGACCGTACAAAAAGATCGACTTGCCAGAGTTCACCGCCGGGCCGACCTTGCCATACATCGTTTCCGATATGACCAGATGACCGAGCGCCTTCTTCATCACGTCGGGGGTCGCGGTGACGCGCGAACGGTTCTGAGCCTTCATCGCGGCGATATACTGATCAAGCGTCACCGGAGCGGGACCCGCATACTGGCTGCGGTCCAGGATTTCCTTCGCTTTTTCCACGCCCTTGGCGGAAATGATAAATTGGAAGGCGGCTTCTCCTAGCCCGCCCTGCCCTTTCACTTCCACGAACTTTTCGCGCTTGAGGAACTCCATCACCTGATCAACGACGCCGGTATAAGGCAATTTGATAATCTCACCCACCCGCGAACCGGTCATGATGCCGCCGAAGTACATCACCTTCAGCGCCAGGTCCGCAATCGTGATCAGATTTAGGCCAGTGTCTTCAATACTCCGCATGGGCGGGGGCGCCCAGGGTGGTTGGGTCTGTGAACTTGAACCGCGTGCCTGGGCGGCGGGCGCCCCTGGATTGCTCATTTCATGTTCTCCTTTAAGGCTGTAACAAGATGCTCAATATCTGCCAGATTATTGTAACAGTGTAGCGCTACGCGCAAATGGGGCACATCCGCAGCGTTCCAATGCTTGCCGACAAAAATACGCTGACCCTTGAGGATTTCTAACAACGCTACCGTTGTTGCCTCGTCCTTTGCAGCGCGGAAGGTGACAATTGGTCCGTGCTCAGCAGGCGTTACGATCTCGCAGCCAAGCCCAAGAAGTTCCGCAATCAAACCATCCGCCAGAGAAGTAGTATGCGCGCCAATAGCCTCGATGCCAAGTTCTGAAAGTAAGTTGACGCTTTCGAGCAGGCCAACTATCCCGCTAAAATTAAACGTACCCTGGACGAAGCGTGCGGCGCCGGGCAATGGCGTAAGGTTATATTTTAGCCAGTGAAGATAATCAACTACGCCATTCGGGCCAGCTACTGTTGGGCGCATCGTTTCTGCAATTTCTCGGCGCACGTAGAGGAACCCAATTCCGGGCGGCCCCATCAACGATTTTTGCCCGCCAGAAGCGAAGATGTCAATGCCCATCGCCTGCACGTCTACGGGAAGATGACCCACAGCCTGAATGCCGTCAACGGCGAACAGGATACCCTTGTCGCGGCAGAAGTGTCCGATAGCCGTCAGGTCAGTGCGATGGCCTGAAAAGAATTGCACCATGCTGGCGGTGACCAAGCGCGTCCGTGTATCAACGAATGGAACCAGCGCCTCCAGCGTCATACCCGGTTGGTCAGGGATGAGCCGCACTTCCACGCCGTGCTGCTCTTGCAGACGCAGCCAGGGGTACACGTTGCTTGGAAACTCGCCATCGACCAACACTACGTTATCGCCGGATTGCCAGGGAATCGCCTGTGCTACGACATTCAACGCGGTCGATGTATTCTGTAGCGGAACAATGTCATCGACGCTGGCAGCATTAATAAGCTGGCGGAGCGCTTCGTTAAGTGCAGATAGACGGGGCATGAACCACGTCTCATAGCCGCCCGAAGGGTTCAGTAGCAGAACCTTGTTGGCCTCTTGCATCGCGTCGAAAGTCCGTTGCGGAATCGGTGAAACGGCAGCGTGATTCAGATACACGGCATCCTGCGTAATCGGGAACTGCGTCCTGCGCAGCGCTTCGACGTCATAGCGCACAGCGACCAAAGGGGAGACGCTCACAATCGCACCGCCAATAAACTCAGATAAAACGGATAGTAACCATTATACAGCAAGCGAGGCGCGGGCGTTAAAAAGGGAGTTGAAGGTAATTTGAATTTTCGGAAGCGTTGTACAGGGTAAAGGCAAAGCGAACTATTACGGACGAGTTACTTTATCTTCCGCGTCCCAATGCCTGTAGAGCCACATCGGGCCGATTGGTGATGATGCCGTCTACGCCGAGCGCCTGGAGTTGGATAATGCGCTCAGGGTCGTCCACCGTCCAGACATTGACACGATAGCCGCGCCGTTTGGTCTTTGCCATATAGTGCGCATCAACCATAATGTCCTCTGGATGGCGCGCCTGATAGCGAACGCCCGCTAGTAGCCAGTCCTGACGCAAATAGAGCGGCTCATCGGGCGAGACCAGATAGCCAAGCGGAATATCCAGCGCTGCGGTACGAAAACGGCGCAGCGCAAAGGGATTAAACGATGACACGATGACCCGTTGGCCTGCATTATGACGTTGGATTACGCTGGCAACGGCGGGTTCAAGGCCGTTAGCCCGTGACGAAATAGATTTCAATTCGATGTTGACGATCAGTTGCGGGCCAATTGTTTCAAACACTTCGTCGAGCGTCGGGATTTGTTCCCCACGAAACTTCGGCGAAAAGTGGCTCCCGGCGTCCAACGCTTTGATCGCGCTCAAATCAAGATCGCGCACCGGACCTGTGCCATTGGTGGTGTGCTCAAGCGTCAGATTATGGATCACAACGGGAATATCATCACTCGTGAGGGACGTATCCAGTTCAATGCCATCGGCGCCGATTTCACGCGCCAGGCCAAAAGCTGCCAGCGTATTTTCTGGCGCAGAAAAACTGGCCCCGCGATGAGCAATCACCAGCGGGGCGAGGGTATAGAGCTTGTCAAGTGTTGCGGCCAACACCTTTGGCGCTACGGAATTAGCAGGGGTTCACCCACATAAATCGCGTTCAAATCAAGGATACCGTTGGCCTGGGCAATGCTGTACACATTGCGTCCAAAGCGGGCAGCAATCCCAAACAGAATATCACCGGGCTGCACGATGTACACGCGCCCTGAACCGTAATTGATGCGTGGCGCAACACGTACCACAGGCGGCGAAACATTCGTCCGGGTGTGCGGGATCGTCAACCACTGACCAACATACAACAAATTCGGATTGGCAATGGCGTTCGCAGACAAAATTGCACCGGGTGTCGTCCCAAAGCGATCTGCGATTGCCGACAGGAAATCGCCGGGGCGAACTACATAGGATGTGTAAGTAGTGACGGTGGTAACGGTTGTCCCGCCGGGATACGTAACCACAGGCGGCGTATAGATCGGCGTGGTATAGGCTGGCTGGTAGGTAGTTCCTGTAATGCCATAATTGCTGGTAATAACGATTGGGCTTTGCCCGCTGGCGCCAGGAATGGGATCGGGCAGCAGCAAGACCTGGCCCACGTTCAACGTATTCACATCATAGATTTTATTGATAGTGGCAAGCTGGCTGATGCTAACGTTGAAACGTGCAGCAATGCTAAACAGCGAATCTCCCGGTTGCACCGTATAAGTGCCCGCAGCAGAGGCCGGGCTGGTTCCCAGCGCACCGAATGCAAAGATCGCAACCAGGGCGATGACTGCGATAAAAATTAAATGTTTGCGCATCCTTGATTACCCCCTGAAAAGAGTAGGCTATCAACATTATATGGCGAATCGCTAAGTTCCGCAGCAACTTTCTTGAATCTATCTTGAATTCACGTCAAGCTCAAGGTTCCAACACGGAACCGATGAAGCTCTGGTGACCGTTCACAAAGTCAGTCATCGACGCCGCAGGTCGGCCCGCCATCTGGACTTTCTGCGGAGCATATAACCCGTTCCCGGTAGCGATGGCAACAGTTCCATCTGCCATGCGAATCACTTTTCCCGGTACGGTTGTTGGACCCTCAACGATTTTTCCAGTAAGTATTTTGAGCACCTGCCTGTTCCAATTGGTGAACGTACCGGGCCAGGGATCGAAGGCGCGGACTTGCCGCTCGATGACTTCGGCTGGCTCAGTCCAGCGAATTAGACCTTCTTCCTTCTTCAGCATCGGCGCGTAAGTCTGTAATGAGTCATCCTGCGCATTTGGTTTGCACTCACCGCCAATGTAGCAATTGAGCGTTTCAATCAGCAATGGCCCACCTAGCGCCGCCAGCTTGTCGTGAAGGCTCTGCCCCGTGTCAGTGGGCAATATCGGTATGCTGCGCTGCGCTAACATCGGGCCTGTATCCAGCCCCACATCCATTTTCATAATCGTGATCCCCGTTTGCGCGTTTCCAGCACGGATCGCGGCCTGAATTGGTGCAGCGCCGCGCCAACGGGGCAACAGTGAAGCATGAACATTGATGCAACCATACGGCGGTAAGTCAAGAACATTCTGCTTCAATATTTGTCCGAAGGCGGCCACCACGATCACATCCGGCGCCCAGGCTTGCAATTGCTCAAACGCAGCAGGCTCCCGAAGTTTGGCAGGTTGCAATACCGGTACTCCGGCGGAAACGGCGGCCTGTTTCACAGGGGATTGTTGGATCGTATTGCCGCGTCCAGCGGGTCGGTCTGGCTGAGTGACCACGCCCACTACGTTAACGTCCCGCGCATCCAGCAATGCCTGGAGCGTTGGTACGGCGAAATCGGGCGTCCCCATGAACACGACCCGCGTCATTGGCTTGCCCGTCGATCAAATCGATGCGAGTTGTTCATGATTGCTAATTGCTGGTTCATAAGCTCCCTGTGCTTAGTCAGTTCGCTTCAAAGATAACGCAAGCGTATCTGATGGTCTACGAATTGCATGTGCCTTGTGAAAGACACAGCCAAATGGCCCTTCTCGTTGTACAATAAGTGTAGGCTAATTTCATGATGATGATGGGTCACTGGCGCAAGATTTTACCGTAAGGAGTGTGCAACTATGGCTACTAAGGATTCTTCAAATGGCGTGGGCGATCAGGTCCACAACCCGCTGAACAAAGCGGCTGATAATCTCCAACAGGCCGTTAATAAAGCCAAAGAGGGCATCCAGCATACGGCATCCCAGGTCAGTAATCAGGTGAGCAACGAAGCGCATAAAGTGACGGATAACGTTCAACAGTCCGTTGGCAAAGCCAAAGATACTATCACTCAGGTCAGCACCGATGCGGGGCGAACTGCTGCCGAAGCGCGTCGTCAGCTTCCGATTCGCTGCTCGGCGCGGCTGAAAGTATCCGTCGCGAAGCGTTGAAAAGCGAAAACGAGGAGATCGTGCGGCAAGCGCATCAACTGGCGCGCAGCATGGAAAAAGCCGCTGTCTATCTCGACGGTCACACCTTCGAGCAGATTGGTTCCGATGCGACGGATGTGGTGAAAGCAAATCCCTGGCAATCGGTAGGCATTGTCTTTATCCTGGGCTTGTTGCTCGGACTGCTATTCCGTGGCGACCGGGACTAGACAGTTCACGGCATAGTGGGTAAGTTTATAGATCGATAGACGGCGGCCTGCGGGCTGCCGTTCCCTGCCCGGAGAAAATAGGGGAATACAGAAAAACGAGTTATGGTCAAGCTAACCATTTTATACCGCCAGCCCGACGACGAAAATACTTTTGAGACCCGTTATAATCAAAATCTAGCCCTATTGGAGCAGATGCCTGGAATTCGGCGGCGGCAAGCGTGCGTCGTGTTCGGCAGTCCCGCCGGAACATCCCCTTATCACCGGATTCTGGAATTCTACTTTGACACATCTGCGGACCTCGACGCGGCTCTCCGGTCTACGCAGGGGCAGGCAGCAGGCGCGGACCTGATGCAGTTCGCGCGCAATGCAGAATTGATCTTTGCCGAAGTCTTTGAGGATTAAAACGCGATAATGGAACCGTTGACACCTGACGATTTACAAACATTTCTTACCGAAAACAACATCCCGGCGGAAATTGTTCACCTCGACGTCCACACGCCCACTGTTCCCGCTGCGGCTGAAGCTATTGGCGTCGTCGCGGACCAAATCGTGAAAACCGTGGTTTTCTTGATTGACGGTCAGCCACACGCTGTCTTTGCCAACGGTGTGCGGCGTGTGGACACCCGCAAATTGGCAACGCGCTTCGGAGTCAATCGCAAGAAAGTTAAATTGGCCGACGGTGAGACCGTGCTACAGATTACGGGTTATGCACCCGGTACCGTGCCTCCCGTGGGGCATCGTCAGAAGATACCGATGCTGATGGAGACCGATGTACAAACGCATGAAATTGTGTATGCAGGCGGGGGCGGAATCGCCGATCTGCTCCGAATTCGCAGCGCAGATTTGCTAGCGGTTACGCAGGCCGAACTGCTCGATGTTCTGGAAGCTCCTGAGAGCGATTCGAGCCTTAGCTAGGTAGCCTTCGCGGGACGAAAAGCGATATAGCGATGCGCAAATGCTCGCCCAAAACGTTGCGCCGGAATCACCGCCCTGGCTTGCAATTCAGGGTAGCGGCCCGAAGGGTTGTGCAGTTTGAGTGATGTGCAGCGCCCGGCTTGCCAGCGAAAGCCATACACGAGCACAAAGTGTCCGTCGTAACGTCGTAGTGGGCCACGCTCGCCCAGTTCCGGCGTCACGGCTGCCGCGACAAGCCAGCCATCGCGAATCGCGGCGCATATATCGAGTACCGACGCATAGGCCATCCCGGTTACTTCAAGGCCATGCCTAACCCCCAGATCAACCAGCGCCGGATAGAACCAGCCTTCGTCCACAAACGTTCCGGCCTCGTCGTGAGTGCGATAGCCACCGAGCGCTAACCCTTCTTCCACCAGTTGCCACATGGTTGCCAATGGTGCTGACGCATAGGCATCAACCGCCATCTTGACACAGGCAATTGCGCAAGCCCGGTGCGCCCAAAAGGTATAGGCATCGGCGTCAGCGGCGCCAAACGATTCCCAATTGGGATCATCTAGCCCGTGCAGACGTTCGTGAATATAGGCATTGATCAGGTCAGGGCTGGCGAATTGGGCCACATACGGTACTGCCCTGCCCACATCATAATCGCCGTCCGCCAGATTGCGCAGTTTACGAGCCGCCTTTAAGCGGTTAGGCAGACTGCGCAACGGATCAATTACCCGATGCAGATTGCGCCGGAAACGCAAGCCGGGGCGTCGATGAGGTGGCAGGGTGGGCGGATAATCGTTCAAAAGGAATTTCTCGTCCGCTATTTCTTCATCCCTTTGATCCCCTTGAGGCCACGCGCTGCGGCCTGAGCGACCAGCCCGCTACGATAGTTATAAGTGGTGCGGCGCTTTTCAGCATTGGCGTCGTGGGCTAGCCGAATAAGCTCGTCAACCACCATCGCAGGTGTCATATCCTCGGCTTGCCACAGGTAAAAGGCCAGTGAACCGGGCATCGTATTAATCTCGTTCAAGTAAGCGGTGTCATCCTTCACCAGAAAGTCAATCCGAGCCGTGCCGCGCCCATCAATCACCTTGAAGGCGTCAATCGCCATCTGTCGAATTCTGGAGGTCAGCGCATCGGAAATAGGCGCAGGGATCACCCGTTCAGCACCCTTCATGCCTTTGCCAGTTGCCCCGCGCATATATTTGTCCTCGAAGTTCAAGAATTCTTCAAAGGAAATGGGCTGTTCCAGTACCGATGCACGCGGTTCAGCATTCCCTAACAGCGCACAGTTAACCTCGATAGAGCCTTGCAAGGCCGATTCAACCAGTATCCGTCGATCAAAGTTGACGACCACATCTATAGCCGCGATAGCAGCCTGCCGATCGGCAGGGCGTGAAATCCCAATCGACGAGCCGAGCGTAGCGGGCTTGATGAACAGGGGGTAGGCGAGCTTCGCTTCGATCAACCAATCCTGCCTCTGGAAATGGACATAATCCAGCACGGGGATGCCGTTTTCCTTGAGCAACGCTTTGGTGGCTATCTTGTCGTTAGCAATAGCAGAGGCCATCACGCCGCAGCCCACATACGGAATGTCTGCCATCTCGAAGATGCCCTGCAAGGTGCCATCCTCGCCATGTGTGCCATGCACTGCCGGGAAGATCACGTCGAGTTTGCGCAAAATGTTGCGTCCGAGCATCCCGGCGATAGGCGGTGTAATAGTGCCATGATGCTGCACCGCAGGCGAAACTATGGTTTCCTTGACGCCCATAATATCTTCGAGATCACTGGCCTGGAAGTTCTTGAGATCAGCCAGTGGGCTTCCAGTTAGCCATTTGCCATCACGGGTGATATAGATCGGCACCACGTCATAGCGGGCGGGCGACATCGCTTGAATGACTTGTTGAGCGGTCACAATCGAAACATCGTGTTCGACCGAACGGCTGCCAAATATGACGCCGACAGTTTGTTTGCGGCCTGAGAGAGTGGACATCATTAGTTTCCTTTGAGTTCGGGGAATCGAATGGACAATAATGCCCGCACTTTGAATTGGCGTCAATCATTCGAGCGTGTTCAACGTAAACGCAATTCTACAAATTGCTCATTGCGCTGGGGTAAATTTATTCCCAGGGAACTAAAGGAGAGCGATAGTATGCGACACCCATCGCCTCCAGGCGCAGCGCGTGGGCGGCAAGACGCACTTTGTACTCATCCCAGTGTCGTCCGGCAGCGGGAGACCACCCAATCTCGGCGTAACCTTGAAGACGTGGAAATGCCATCATTTCAATATCGCCAAGCGTTTCGATGTTTTCCGTCCATAGCGGAGCTTCGACGCCCAAAATATCGCTTTCGATGATACCCTTCACTTGCGCGGTAGGCTCCCAATCGTAGCCAGTGTTTACCTCAACAAGACCTGCCCAGTCCTGTCCAAGCGGCGTCGAGGGCGTATATTTCATGTCAAGATAAGCCTTTGATGCTGGGGACATGATGAGCTTTGCGCCTTGCTTGATAGCTCTTTCCGCCAGGTCGTTGCCGAGGTTCCATTGCTGGACAATGGTGCCGGGCAGTAATTTCCCCTGGGCGATTTCCTCCCAACCGATTGCCTGAGTGTTGTGATCTTTTACAATGTTCTGTACCAGCTCAACAAATCTCACATAGTCAGAAGGAGCGGTTGACTTCGACTCGTCGCCGCCGATGTGAAAGTAGCCTCCCGGCGTCAGCGCCATGATCTCGCGCACGACATCATCAATGAAGGTATACGTCTTCTCATCTTCGACACATAGGGTACTGAAGCCGACCTCAGTGCCCGTGTACAAAGCCGGGGCAACTTCGTTGCAGTTAAGTTCTGCGTAAGAGGCTAAGGCCGCGTTCGTGTGTCCCGGCATGTCGATTTCAGGAATCACAGTGATGTATCGGCTTTGCGCGTAGGCCACGATGTCAGCGTACTCTGCCTGCGTATAATATCCGCCAGCAGCGCCTCTGGTTGCGGTACTGCCGCCGTAAGTCGCCAGTTTCGGCCACGAACTGATCGCAATCCGCCAGCCCTGATCGTCGGAAAGGTGCATGTGGAAGCGGTTCATTTTGTAATAGGCCAGCAAATCAATGTAATGCTTTACCTCGTCTGCCTGAAAGAAATGTCGTGCAACATCCAGCATCGAGCCGCGCCACGAAAAACGCGGAGTGTCTTTGATTGAGCATGTGGGCATAATCCACGGCCCGGGCTGAACCGTTGAACTCTCGATGGACGGTGGCAAAAGCTGTCGAATGGTCTGAATGCCCCTAAACAAACCCTCCGGCTTATAAGCTGTTAGCTTGACCTGCTCGGTTGTAACCGTTAATTCATAACCCTCGTCACCTAGCGCTGGATCGCCGCCGATGGTGGTCAGAGTAATGTTCCCGGCCTTGGCAGCACTCGCACCGGGCGATACCCGCAGTTTGTAGCCTGTCGCGGGAATCAGTTTGTCGGCAAGGTATTGACCGATATTTGTTAGCTCCGCTGACTCAGGTTGAGTAGTGATGTGGGTATCCGGCAACAAGTTAAAAGAGCCTATCCCTACCTTGACAGAAACAGGTATAGGAATCAGATTGTCTAGCGTAGTTCGAATCGCTGCGGAACTGTTATTAATAGATGCCTCCATTGTTCACGGGATATTATTACGGGCCAGATGTTTTAAGCGGACGTTCTCAAGTTGGCAGTGGGTCTCCATGACCTTGGCAACCAAATATAGCATATTCGCGTTGTAGATCAGTCATAACGAAGTGTGCATAGGGACGTTTCACGTCGGAAGATTTAGTAAGGTTTGATGCTATTTCAGTGTCTAACTACGTAGAGTAACACCACGTAAACGCGCTCAGGCACGTTTACAATATTTAACCTAACCGAGGAAATACCCAATGCAACAATCAGAAAGAGTCCGCCAGTCTAGCGAACAGGTGGCGGCGCTTGATCCCGCTACTGAAGTAGGTACTGTAACCTTGAAGGTAGCGGACCTGGAGCGCGCCGTAACCTTTTACAATAACTTGATCGGTCTGCAAACCTTTGAGAAAGATCAGAACACAGCAGTTCTAGGAGCCGGTGATCGCACGATTGTGGCGCTGGAAGCTGTCCCCGGCGCACGCCGCCAACCAAACAATACAACGGGGCTATATCACGCTGCGATCCTGCTGCCAGACCGTCATGCGCTAGCGGTTAAAATGGCGCAGATTGCCGCGATTCGCTATCCGTTCGGCTATTCCGATCATCTGGTGAGCGAGGCGTTTTATCTCTCCGACCCGGATGGCAATGGTCTCGAACTGTATCGGGATCGCCCCCGCAGCGAATGGATCTTTGATGGCGACAAGATCAGAATGGCAAGTGATCCGATTGATTTCGATAGCTTTTTCGCCGAGATCAAAGACGATTCGGAACTGGCTGATCCAGCCATGCCCGCTGGAACCAAACTCGGTCATATGCACTTGCGTGTTGGGGATATTGCCACCGCCGAGGCGTTCTATCACGGTGTTCTTGGCTTTGACATCGTGGCACAGTTGCCCGGCGCCTTGTTTATTTCGGCTGGTGGCTACCACCACCACATCGGAATGAACACCTGGGAAAGTCGGCGCGGTCAGGCGCCTGCGGAGCCTTCGGTTGGTTTGCGAGAATTTAGTGTTTCGCTGCCACATAGGGCTGAACTGGACCGACTCATCAAACAGATCGAAGCGGCTGGCGTGTCAGTAACGCGGGACGGCGACTCTGCCGTCGTGCTCGATCCCTGGCAGAATCGAGTCAAGCTGGTGCTCAAGACTGCGCTGTTGCGAAGCTAAATACGAAGCATATCACCCATCGGGATAGATGATCGCAAGGAGCGCACAACAGTGCGCTCCTTCATTATTTCTAGATCAGTTGTGCCGGGTTTGCTTATGGCTTGACGACGGCCCAGACATTGCCGACGTTTTGTCCGTTTGCATCACCGGGTACTTTGTCTTTCGCGAAGAAATACAACGGCGCGCCATTGTAGGTCACCAGCAACGTATCCGCATCAAC
>WNFM01096559.1_pt1 | contig 11370 bp, 11 predicted proteins | sample 5400271 | NCBI WGS metagenome assembly WNFM01 (sample SAMN13153352, study PRJNA577476) | soil metagenome | isolation source: 60 cm saprolite on Douglas fir-dominated hillslope | place: USA:California | collected 2013-09-17 | reverse complement strand
CGGCGATCCGGCAGATGGGCGTATTGCAAATTGACTCGATCAATGTGGTCAATCGAAGCCCTTACCTTGTGCTGTGGAGCCGCATCGGGGCATTCCCGCTGAACTGGCTCACTGATTTACTGGCAGACCGCGCGATCTTTGAGTATTGGTCGCACGCCGCCTGTTTCCTGCCTATCGAGGATTATGCGTTCCAGCGGCGGATCATGCTTGATGGGCGGATAAGATGGGGCGACTCAAAGGGCTGGATCGCGCAGCATCCAGAAATTGTTGAGCAGGTCATGACGCATGTGCGGCAGCATAGTGGCACACGTTCATCAGATTTCGAGCGCACCGACGGAAAAAAAGGATCGTGGTGGAACTGGAAAGAGGAAAAGGTCGCACTAGAACTGCTTTTCATCGCGGGTGAATTGATGATCGCCCACCGTGTCAACTTTCAGCGTGTGTATGACCTTCGCGAACGGATAGTAGTAGACTGGGACGATAAGCACGCGCCACCCTGGGAAACCGTGCAGCGAGAATTGACGCTCCGCAGCGTGAAGGCTTTAGGAGTCGCCCATCGGGACTGGATTGCCGACTACTTTCGCATGACAAAACGCGATACACCCGGTCTGGTAAAGAAACTAGCAGACGAAAACCTGTTGTTTCCAGTGGAAGTAGAGGGTTGGCAGGGGCCGATGTTTGTGGCTGCTGACCAGCAAGAAACCCTGGAAGCTGTTCTGGCGAGTAAGCTCATCGCTACGCGTACTACGCTGCTCTCACCGTTTGATCCGGTGGCATGGGACCGGGCGCGGCTGCTCATGATGTTCGGGTTCGAGTATCAGATCGAAGTCTATACGCCGGGTCCAAAGCGCAAATACGGCTATTTCACGCTGCCAATTCTGCATGGAGATCGCATCGTGGGTCGCCTTGACCCGAAGGCCCATCGCAAAGAAAAAATGCTGGAGATCAGGGCCATTCATCTGGAACCAGAGGTAATAATTACCGATGAACTGGTCAGCGGTCTTAATTCAACCTTACAGGATTTCGCCACATGGCACGGTCTGGACGAGGTGGTGGTACAGCCCCTAGGGTCAAAGGCACTGGCAAAGGCATTAAAGAGCGCACAGGGTAAGTCTATAACCACGAAATAGGCTGGTGCGTTTCAGATTTTTCGGGATAGATAACGCCGCGCACAGGCTGCCCGTAATACTGTACGACTAGGCCCAATCGAAGGTGCGGGTAACGGCTTTCAGCCAGTGGTTGTAAAGGTCTTCACGCAGCGCGGAGTCCATACGCGGCTGCCACTGCTTGTCGATCTTCCAGTTTGTGCGCAACTCCTCGACCTCTCTCCAGAAGCCAACCGCTAACCCCGCCGCATAGGCCGCGCCGAGTGAGGTCGTTTCCGCTACAGTGGGCCGGACCACAGGCACGCCGAGTATATCGGCCTGGAACTGCATGAGAAGCTCGTTGTGGACCATGCCGCCGTCCACTTTGAGCGCGGTCAGCGCCACGCCGGAATCCTGATTCATGGCAGCCAGCACTTCGCAGGTCTGGAAGGCGGTGGCTTCGAGTGCCGCCCGCGCGATATGGCCCTTGTTGACGAAGCGCGTCATGCCGACGATTGCGCCCCGCGCATCGCTTTTCCAGTAGGGCGCATACAGGCCAGAGAACGCGGGCACAAAATAAATGCCGCCGTTATCGGGAACAGTAGCCGCTAGCGCTTCGACATCCTGCGAGGTTTCGATGAGGCCGAGGTTGTCGCGCAGCCATTGGACTAACGCGCCTGCAATGGCGATTGAACCTTCCAGTGCATATACGGCTGGCGCGCTGCCGATCTTGTAGCCGAGCGTGGTCAACAGCCCGTGGGTGGATTGGACAGCCTTCGGCCCGGTGTTCAGGAGCATGAAACAACCCGTACCGTATGTGTTTTTGGCTTCGCCGGGGCCGAAACACGTCTGTCCGAACAACGCCGCGTGCTGATCGCCTAAATCGCTGCCGATGGTGACGCCTTCAAGAATGCCTGTTGCCGTGCCGTAGTCATCGCTGGACGCCTTAATTGTGGGCAGCATGGCACGCGGAATGCCCATCACTTGCAGGATTTCCGCGTCCCACTCCAACGTGTCCAGATTCATGAGCATCGTACGGCTGGCATTGGTCACGTCCGTGAGATGCTTGCCACCGCTGGGACCCCCGGTCAGGTTCCAGATCAGCCAGCTATCAACCGTGCCGAAAAGGACCTCGCCGTTCTCGGCCCTGACTCGCACCCCTTCGATGTTATCCAGTATCCATTTGAGCTTGGGGCCGGAGAAATAGGTTGCCAGCGGCAAGCCCACTTTGGCTCGGAAGCGATCTTGCCCGCCGTTAGCAGCCAGTTCAGCGCAAATCGTATCGGTGCGGGTATCCTGCCACACAATCGCGTTACAACCAGGCTGGCCCGTGGCTTTGTCCCAAACGATAGTGGTCTCGCGCTGGTTGGTGATGCCCACCGCCGCGATGTCTGCCAACGACACGTTAGCCTTATCCAGCGTGGCCCGGATGACTTCCTGCGTGCGCACCCAGATTTCCAGCGGGTCATGCTCCACCCAACCAGCACGAGGGAAAATCTGTTGGTGCGGCTTCTGGTCAGCAGCGACGACTTGCCCCGCGTGATCAAAGAGCATGAAGCGGGTACTGGTCGTGCCCTGGTCCAGCGCCGCCGCGTATTTTGGCATTGAGGCACCCTTTCCGCGCAACCTTTGTAATTTGCCCCGGATTGTTTCGGGCTAACAAGGAACCCAGACAACAAAAAACTCTGTAGACGCCACTAACAAAGCGCTACAGAGTTGCGGTTTTCCTAATTCATTAATTAGCCTTCGAGGTGGCGATTCGCGTTGATCGCCGCAGTGAGGGCATCGAGGTCAGCGAACGGCCCGTCGGTGGAGACGACACGGCCCACCATCAAGCGCAGGCGGTTTTCGTTCATTGCTTTGCGGGCTTCGTCGCGGTCTTTCAGGGGGTAGAAATATTCCATGCTCTGCTTGATGCGAACTTCGATGCGTTCGCGGATGGTAGCCAGGTGGTCCGCATCCGTCACAATCACAAATTCGTTCGGCCCTAGGTGCCCGATAAAGTCCGATTCATTGCCCACTTCGCGGATAGCGTTGTTGACCATGAGCGTCACGGCCCGCAGCACGTCATCGGAGGCAATAAAGCCGTAGCGATCCCCGAAGGAGTCAAGGCCATAAATACCAATGGTCAGCACCGCCCAGGCAGTGTCGCCGTTGATGACTTCCTTGAGGCGTTCTTCGACCAGCCGCCCTTCCGGGACGTTGGTTACGGGGTTAACCAGGACTTGTTGAGAAGCGCGGCGCAGCGAATTACGCACCCGCAGCCGCAGTTCCTGAATATCAAATGGCTTGGTGATGTAATCGACGACACCGAGTTCGAGGCCCGCCAGTTTGTCGATGCGGTCACGCTTTTCCGTCAGGAAGATCACCGGAATGTCCTGCGTGCGGCGGTTCGTGCGGAGTTGTCTACACACTTCGTAGCCGTCAATATCGGGCAGGCGAATATCCAGAACGACCAGATCGGGGTTGTGTTCTCGGCTCAACTTAACGGCATCTTTGCCCCAGGCAGCGGTCAAGACTTCGTAACCCTGCACACGGAAGTAGGCATTGAGCATTTCGGAGAGATCAAGATCGTCTTCAACGATAAGGATTTGCGATTTATCTGCCAAAGCGCCCCCCTGGTGCCGGTCAGCCTGCAAGCGGTTGGTCTTTGCAGATCAGCCGATGGGTTCTTTATAGATGACGAAGACACAATTTTCTGCACCGGCGGCGTGGCATTCACTTTCTACCACGCGGAACTCGTGACCGCCGCTGACCCAGCGCAAGCCTTCTTGCAACAGCCCGACGGCTGCATGGCACACAGGTTTATCGCTCTTGCGGTTCCAGCATACGGGACACTTCTTGATGGTGTAGGTATAGTGGTCGTCGTGTTCCTGGACTTCGCTGAGTTGGTCGCTAAAGTTGGTAAAGATAGTCGCCATCGCGGGCAGGCCCATCTTGAGCTTGGCGCCCAGCGGCAATACCTTGAAGGCCAGGTCGCCCACGCCAGCCAGTGCGCCAAAGTTCTTGAGGCCCTGCGAGAAGCAGGCGCGACCAGCGCGTAGCGCCAGACCACGACCACCACGCGGACCGTACATATCTTCGAGCGCGGCATTCAGCGCGGTGAACTCGGCAAAGTCAAACTGTCGTTCGAGGTTTTCCGGCGGGTAGTTGTCAATATAACTTTGAAGGCCCGCCAGGTTCAGAATAGCGTTCAGGCCATTCTTCCCCATGACGTCTTCCATCGCCATGATATAAATCCGTGCAATCCTATTTGGATAAAACAGCCCGCTTTTTTCGGGTGCTTTGGTGCCAGCTTTTTCTACGGCCACGCGGTCCTCCCTAACTGTGTGTGACTGTGAAGCAGATGCGAGATATTAAGCCTGCATACACACTAAACCAGTTTTGCCAGTTCTTTGACGGCGCGTCCCATGTCCAGGAAGATCAAGCCGAGTTTGGCTTGTTCACGGGCCAGTACGGTCAACACCGCTTCCTGCCCGACGGACATCAGGATGACGTAACCGTGTTCACCTTTGACATAAACTTGATCGAGCGCGCCACGACCCAACTCACTGGCGATACGTTCACCCAGCGAGAGCATAGCGGCGGACATAGCGGAAACGCGGTCTTCTTCGATATTCGCGGGCATCGATGAAGCCATACTCAGCCCGTCCACGCTCACGATGGCGGCAGCCTCAACATCCGCCGACGTAGCCTGCAAGTCGCGCAGGCGCTCCACCAATTGTTCGGTACGTGATTTAGCCAACGGAATCTCCTGGTTATGCCTGTGCGTTCGCGCCTAGCTTTGACGTGTCCGAATGCGGACCGCTGTCTCTAAACGACTTATGGGGAAGGCGCGAATCTGCCCGCCTAGAGGTGTACTGTAACATAGCGATTTCTCGTTGTCAAACCGGGTTCTAACGCAAATGTATAACGGTTTGAGGACAGTTTCCGGCAGTTTCTCGCCGCCTGATAGTACCTTGTTCGCTGCAAAGCGCCATAAGGTGTAAGCGGATGCAAGTCAGTTCAGGCTTTCACTGGCTGTTTATGCGCCGCAATAAACTCCAGGATGCGTTGCCACGAATCGGCGGACGCGTCTGCGAATTCTGCGGCCCGACGGTCGAAGAAGCTGTGCGTGGCGCCGGGATAAACCACGAGTTCGTGTTCGACTCCGGCTGCCGCCAACTTTGAGTCAAGGTGCTTGATGTCACTTTCAGGGATGCCCTGGTCATCGCCACCGAATAGCCCCAGTACGGGATATACGACCCGCTGAGCGTTGTCGAGGATGGTGCCTTTGTCGCCAAATCCGCGTTTGGTCCCGGCGTAGAACGGGATCAAGCCCGCGAAGCCAAACGCGGCATTCGTGCCTGACATAACCGTTATGGAACCGCCCATGCAAAAGCCCACTACAAATATAGGGAGGTTTGGCGTGGTTTTTCCGCGCAGATAGTCCAGCCCCGCCTGTACATCCAGGAAAAAGGTATCGAGACTAATTTGCTGAACACGCGGCATATACTCGAATGACTCGTCGCGGCTACTGATGCCAGCCGTGCGCCCGAAATAATCAATGGCAAGGGCCGTCACGCCCACTTCGGCAAAGCGCAGTGCCAGTTCTTTATAAAATTGGTGCAGGCCGCGTACATCGGGATAAATAAGTATGCCGACGCCCATCGGTTGCTGTGGTAAAGCGAAGTAGCCCGCAAAACGGTTGCCATCACTGGCGGTTAAAACTATTTCCTCGCCGTGGGCGTGGCCGCCGCCTGGTGGCACAGGTGGCCGGGCTTCATCATCGTAACACATAGCTAAACCTCCAACATTTTATGAACAAATAATCTTTCACGAAACGTTTCTAGTGCAGGGCCATCGCAACAAAATTACGAGTGGCGTCACGCTGCCAAGTTTACCTCACCCCCAGCCCCCTCTCCGAATTCGGAGAGGGGGAAAGTGAGCGCAGCGAGCAGGGGGTGAGGTGAATTTGATGTTTGATGCAATTGCCCTAGTTTCTAGTGTAATACGAATTGTCCCAACTAGAACTCTGTGGAGTGATCTACTGCCGCGCCCGCTGAGGCAGGCACACGCTTTGCTCATGTGATCATCGTTAATGTAAACGGTTACCAGCCTGAAGGTGCTTCAGTTGGCAGCCGACACGCCAAACAGGAGTTCGACTTTTGGCGCGAAAGGAGAGCAGTATGGCGACGAACCAGAATGAAGGAAACAGCAAGAAAAGCCCTAAGCACCGCCGGGGTTTTGCTGCTATGGACGATGAAAAACAGCGCGAGATTGCCAGCAAAGGTGGTCGCACTGCCCACGCCAAAGGCACTGCTCACGAATTTACCTCCGACGAAGCGCGCGAAGCGGGCCGCAAGGGTGGCGAATCCGTAAGCCAGGATCGTGAGCACATGGCAGCGATTGGGCGTGAGGGCGGCAAACAGTCTCGCGGGGGCGGTCAAAGCCGTAATCGGACTCGTCGCCGCCGCGAGGAGACCCAACCGAGCGCCAACACAAGCAGCGAATAATTGTGGGTAAATAAGTCACTGACTCCTGCGTCCCGCTGCATCTGAATGAGGCGAACCAAGCGGCAAAACGGCCTCAGCATGACAAAGGTACTCCTCTCATCCTCAAATCATTGGCATAGCATTCGCCTATAGGGTATCCAGAGAAACGATAACGAGTAAACATGGCCTGCGGGCCATAGGGAAGTAGCTATCATGTTGCAGGATGAAATTGCAAGGCAAAGACAACAACTCTGGGATTGCGCAATCCAATGCATGAGCGCTCAACGCATGTGCCTTTCAACAGTACGCTATTGTTTGGACACGAGTGGCGAACCGTGTGGTGTACAGCATATTCGGCTGCTATTAGATACGGCGGCCTTGTGCCAATCCACCGCCGAAAATGCCCGTCGAGGCGGCTGGTTGTATGTTCATGCCGCCGTCGCCTGCGCCGAAATGTGTGAGCGCAGCGCCAATGACTGTGATCGTTACCCGAACGATGAGAAGTTGCAGCAGTGTGCCAGAGTTTTGCGCGAATGCGCCGATTGTTGCAAGAGCGTACAAGAAAATCCCACTGCACTGGGGTTCAGGCAGTCAAGCAGCCATGTAGCTGCGGAGCAGCGCCACTGAAAATTCAGCGGAAGGTTCCTATAGCTCCGCTAGCTCCGCTAGCACTTAAGCTCATGGCAGGCCAGGGATAAGCCGATGCGGCTATCCCGTTGTAGGAGGGACACAGTACCACCGTGTCCCTCCGAATCATTTATAGGCTAGATTGCAACACCGTTTCGACGTAGGGGCGCATCGGTGATGCGCCCGCACTTGACAACCGATTTATGACTACCGCGCGGGTAGGCTACGAAGCGCCTGTGAACAAGTCGGGCGCGACTCGACGCAGCGTGGACATCAGGACGTTGACATCGTAGGGTTTGGTCAGCAGCAGCGTATCGGCGGGGTAGCGGGTCGAATCGATCCCCCATGGCGCTGGTAATGATCACCGTGACCGTGCTGATCCAGGGCGCCGACGCGATCTGCTCATATACCTCATAACCGCTTAGGCAGGGCATGGTCAGGTCCATGAGCAGAATGCTGGGCATCTGACCGTTAGCCTCTAGAACTCTCTCAAAGTACGCCATTGCTTCGCAGCCATCAGCAGCAGCAGCGGCGGAAACACCTTCCATCCCCAAAATCTCCAGCGCGAAGCCACGCAGCCGTTTTTCATCTTCGACGATCAGGACATCAGCCCAGTCACCCATATTCCACCTTTAACAACCAATCGGTGCGCACAAAAAACTTGGCACGGCCTGAACGCTGGCTTTTGCCGCGATTCAGAGTATTGTACGCCGGATTGTGCTAACAGCTCGTCTCAGGGCAATAACAGGGGCATCTCAGTCGAATAACAATTGGCGATGGTTAGCGGCGCGCGCGGAGTGCGCCCAGTCGTTCGGCAGCCGCCTGGAGTGTTTCGTCCTTCTTGCACACGGCAAAGCGCGCCAGATGCTGAACGGATTGTTTGGTTTCTTCGCGGTAAAAGGCACTCGGCGGGATGCAAGCCACGCCGCCAACCTTGATCAGCCATTCCGCAAACTGCATATCATCTTTGACCTCGGCAGGCGCCACACCGCGCCAATCTGCCATTATAAAATAGCCGCCCTGCGGTTTGATCGTTTTGAAGCCCGCTTGTTGCAACATTCCCAGCAGCGTATCGCGCTTAGCCTGATACGTGGTTTGCAATTCCTCGTAGTAGGTCATGGGCAAGGCCAGTGCCGCCGCTGCCGCCGCTTGCAATGGTGTCGCCACAGCGAAGGTAATGAACTGATGAGCACGGTTCAAGCCAGCAATTAGTTCCGGCGAACCAAGCGCCCAGCCAATCTTCCAGCCTGTTACACTAAAAGTTTTGCCCAGGCTGCTGATGGTCAGCGTGCGGTCTTGCATTCCGGGGATGATCGCCATCGGCGTATGCTCGTGTCCGTCGTACAGGATGTGTTCGTAAACTTCGTCCGTGATGGCAACGACATCATGTTCGAGACACAGCCCTGCAATCGTATTTAGCTCAGGATGCGAGAAAACCTTCCCCGTTGGGTTGTGCGGAGTATTGATGATGATGGCACGCGTGCGGTTATTGAACGCTGCCCGCAGCTCCGCCGGGTCAAAAGTCCAATCTGGTACGCGCAGGCTCACATAGCGAGGCGTGACGCCCGCCATTTGCAGGTTCGGCACGTAGCTATCGTAGACTGGCTCGAACACGATTACCTCGTCGCCGGGGTCCGTCAGGCCCAGGATCGCCGCGAACATTGCCTCCGTCGCGCCAGAAGTGACCGCAATCTGAGTCACGGGATCGTAGCTCTGGTTATAGAAGTGGAGCGCGTGCTGGGCAATCGCGTCTTTGAGCTTGGGCAGCCCCAAACCGGGAGCATACTGGTTCATCTGGCTGTTAATCGCCGTCACTGCCGCTGCCAGCACTTCGGGTGGTCCGTCGAAGTCCGGCGCACCCTGCCCCAGGTTCACCGCCTCGTGATTGCGGGCCAGCATATTGATTGCACTGAAGATAGTGGTTCCAAAACCTGCTACACGCTGCGCCATTTCTGCCATAGATCGTAATCCCTGGTCCCATGCAAAAGCGAAGGCTGTCGAGGCTACAAGCATAGCGCGAAGCGATACGTGGATGCCACTGTTCGCTTACGTTGGCATCGCAAGTGTAAGATTTAGCCTTGCCAATCCGACCATATCAACATATGCGTCACTTAATCAATTAATAGTGGATCACAATTCGTTTTAGGCATCGGCCCATCGTTTTTAGCGCGCGCGGGTCACCGACCCGCCCCTACAGCAGCGCCTCGACGTAGGGGGCATCGATGATTCGCCCGGTGCCAATAAATTATCCAATCAAACAGAAAGTTCTCTTATCGTGCAAGCCTATATCTCACTGTTACGAAGACGGCCCGCCTACCTTAAACTGTGGATAGCCCAGGCTGTGAGCTTGCTAGGTGACTGGTTCACCACGATTGCGCTTTCGACGGTGGTGGCTCGTTACAGCGGCGGATCGGGGTTGGCGGTTGGCGCTCTTGTGCTGGCACGCTTTGTTCCAGCCATGCTGGTCGGACCGTTCGCAGGAGTTTTAGTAGATCGCATGAATCGCAAACGGCTCCTGATCTTTAGCGATGTGGTGCGCGTATTCGTGGTGCTGGGGTTTCTGTTGGCAGTCAGCGCCGATCACCTTTGGTTGATTTATGTGCTGTCCGTGATCCAGTTCAGCTTTTCCGCATTATTCGAGCCGTGCCGTTCGGCGATAATTCCATCGCTGGTCAGCACCGATGAGCTGGTGATCGCCAACACGCTCGGCAGTGTGACGTGGTCCGTTATGCTGGCGGTTGGTGCGGTGGTGGGTGGCCTGGTCACGGCGCTGGTTGGCCCAGCGTTGGCTTTGCTGATCGACTCAAGCACGTTTGCGATTTCTGCCCTGCTGATCATGTCAATCACGGTTCCATCGCGAGCAATCGTTCCCGGTGCGGCCTCGCGTGCTGGTCTCAGCGGATTGCAAGGCTTCGCCGAGGGCTTGCGCTATATCCGGGCGCACCCTGAAACGGCCGCCGTCCTGCTTGTGAAGGTGGGCGGCAATTTTGGTAACATTGACCTGTTAATGGTGATTTATGCCACACAGCTATTTGTGCTGGGGCAAAATGGCACGGGGTCCCTTGGGCTGCTGTATTCGGCCTTTGGCATTGGAGCGGTGCTTGGTCCGGTGCTGATGAATCGGTTTAGCGATGGGAGCGTTCCGCGTCTACGCCGCCTGATTATCGCGGGTTATGCCCTGATTACACTGGGCTGGTTCCTTTTCGCTGGTGCGCCGATACTGGCTCTGGCTGCGGCGGCGATCACGATCAAAGCGATGGGCAGCGCGATTTACTGGACCTATAGCAGCGTGATCTTGCAAAAGACCGTGCCTGATCATTTTCTAGGGCGGGTGTTTTCGCTGGATCAAGCGGGCTTTCAATTTACAACCGTCGTCAGCGCGTCGATAACCGGACTGCTTATCGACGCTGCGGGACGCAACAGTGGTATTCAAATCGGTACCTCGTTACGGTTGCTGTATACCGGGCAATTATCCTATCAGGCGGCGGAACCTCAGATTCGCGCTATTGTGTTCGGAACCGCCGTTATCACTTTAGTGCCGCTGGTGCTGTGGTCACTGGCTATCCCCTGGATCGAGCGGCAGGGGATCGAAAGGATCAATACTGTTCAGCCAGGGGTTACTTCGTCGCGGGGATTATAATCCCCCTCCTCAGGAGCCTGTGCCTGGCCCTTTTTGCTGGTCAATTCGGCGAGCGCTTGCGTAGCAGGAATTGTGGGCTTTACCTGTCCATCGGCGGCACCCATATGGCTCTGATTAGGCGCACTAAGCTCCGAGGCGTGTACCTTGCTGGAGTCGTCGCCGGGATGGGGAATATCGGTTCCCTCTCTGGCGTTGTCGGTCTGCGCCTTTCGGCTTTTCTCGGTGTCCATGTCACTGCTCCTGATTTACTAGACAAATCTCAATTTCGGACATTGGAACGCTACCTTATCGAGTTGGGCAGTGCCCCCCCTAACCCTGCCCTTTCCCCCACGCAGGCGGAGGGAAAGGGAAATGCGGTGCTTTGCTATTTCGCCCCTTGCCCTCTTTACGGGGTTGGGGGTTAGGGGGAAACGTCGCTGTCATAATCACCGTGATCGATTTTCGGTATATCACAACCAGTAAGCACAATGCGGACCGGGAACGCATGAAATCGCTGAATTCAATTGACGTTCTCCAGACGATCTTCGTGTATCCTATACAATGG
>WNFM01017128.1_pt1 | contig 11372 bp, 10 predicted proteins | sample 5400271 | NCBI WGS metagenome assembly WNFM01 (sample SAMN13153352, study PRJNA577476) | soil metagenome | isolation source: 60 cm saprolite on Douglas fir-dominated hillslope | place: USA:California | collected 2013-09-17 | reverse complement strand
GCAGTCGATCGCCTCGGCCATCGGGCGCCCGCTCTCCGAGCTCCGGACCGTGTCCGGTGGCGAGGTCTACGCCGCGTTCTACTACATCGAAGAACGCATACCCGAGCGCGCACCGATCGAATCCTTCGGCCTCGACGACACGGTTCGGTTCTCGATCGCCCTTCGGTCCTTCAAGAACATCGTGGTTGAGGGCCTTGTGTCCTTCGACCGGGCAGATGTGCTGGGCGACGCCGCCTCGGTTCAGGTGCCGGACTCCGGCGATCTCGTGCACCCGTTCATCCGGTTCGGCAACATTTTCGTCACGCCGGTCCAGGGGAACAGCGAATTGCGCGTGGCCCCGCCGGCGAACGCCGATTTCTCGGCCATTCCCACGCTGCCAAACGACGACAACCCGTACCACCTGACGCGTGAGGCGAAGGAGAACGGCTCGCTCGGCGTGATCGAAGACGCCTGGCCGCGCATCGGGGACGGTTTCGACTTCCGGTACGAGATGGACGTCGACCGGGACACGAATGGCGCGAGACTCGTCTACTTCGTCAGCTACGTCACGTTCATGGAGCGGGCCGAACGCGCGATGTTCGAGGCTCGACCGCTGCCGCAGGGTGAGCGGTCGCTCAGGCACCGCCGCGCGGCGTACTACGGGAACGCCGATCCTCGCGATACCATTCGCGTGCGCCTCTCCGTGTACCAGGATCCCCGCCGGGCCGACCGCGTCGGCCTGCGCTATACCATCGAGCGCCAGCAGGACGGGCAGCTGATTTGCCTGTCGGAAGCCCTCAAGACCATCGCGTGACTCCACTCGGATACATTCGCGCCGCCGCGGCGTCGCGCGCGGTTCGACGACTGGTGATTGCCGTCGCCGCGCTCGTCGCCGCCGATCGGTTCGAGCCGGCGCTGCTGCGCTCGCTGGAGGAAGCTCGCTACGAGGACCGGGCCCGGTATTTCAGATTCGAGAACTCCGATCTCTTCGCTCTCGGTCCGCTCGTTGCGTACTTACGCGAACATCCACGCGGTCGTCAGCCGCGTGTGCTGTTCTTCGGGAACTCGATTATTCACGGCTATTTCTTGGGCGCGGAAGACGCGATTCCCGGCCGCTATCAGCGGCTCGGCACGTCCGCGAAAGTCTTCAACGCCGGGATCAACGGATCTGAAACGGCCAGCGCGTTCCTGATCGCGAAGGCGGTCATCGACTCGGTCGATCTGGTCTACGTCCAGCTGCGCCGCGGCGACGCCGGCGCCAACCCGATTCTCCCGAGGCTCATTCCCATCGAGGATGCAGACCTGGCGCAGTTTCACCTGACCGCTCCAAACGAGGCCGAGCGGATGCTCTCGCGGGCCGTCAATCACTGGCGGTTGTATCGAGATGCCTACCGGCTGCAAGCCGCGCTGTTCGGCACATCGACGCGGGAGCACATCTACCAGCACAAGGGGGCGCTGGTGCGGGGGCTGATCGCCCGCCTGCGCGCGGCGCAAATGGACAGCGCGCCGTCTCCCGGGACGGTCACGATTGACGCGCCGGTGTCCGCCGCGGTACCGGATGCGCGCCGTCAGGCGCAGCGGCGGGAACAGAATCCGCAGTTGTGGCAGTTCGCCGACCTGTTTATGAATCGGCGAAAGCAGGCCGTCTTCCTGTATTTCCCGGGCTACTCAGAGGGCCTGCCCGATGACGCGATCGGCGACTTCAATCGGGTCTGCGCTCCGTACGCCCGGGTGCTGAGCGTGGGCGCCGCCCAGCTTGCGCGCGCGTTGTGGAACGCGCGGCCGGAGGACCACCATCGTTGATCTTCACCGATCTGCGATTCCTGTTCCTCTTCCTCTGTTGCTGGGTCAGCTTCTTTGCCGTGCCGCCTGCGCGGCGCAGCGCGGTACTCGCATTCTGGGGGACCGTTTTCTACGCGGCCTATGCCGGCGCGTCGGTCGTCCTCGTCCTCGCGCTGGTCATCGGCGCGGCGTTCTCGAATCGCAAAGGCGTTGCATGGCTTACGGGCGCAGCCGTCTGCGGCCTGCTGGCGTTTTTCAAGATCGCGGGCAACGCGGAGCTCTTGACGGGCGTCGGGGCATCTGGCACCGGCCGATGGGTCATCCCGCTCGGGTTCTCGTATCTGTCGTTCGAGCTGCTGCACGTGATCATAGAGCGGCGGCGTGGGCGGATCGCGTCCGTCTCGCTCCTCGACCTCCTGGCGTACGCCCTGTTTCTGCCGTGCCGCATCGCGGGGCCCATCAGGCGATTCCCCGATTTCACGGCTGCCGTCGCGCGGGCCCAGGGATCGCCGGACAACGTGTACGCGGGCGTGCTGCGCATCCTGATCGGGCTCGCCAAGAAGCTGGTGATTGCGGACACCCTCGCGCTCACGGGCGCGGAGATCGACCACGTAGTCGGCCGGTCGCATGCCTGGACGATCGTGCTCGCCTATACCTTCCGCATCTACTTCGACTTCAGCGCCTATTCCGATCTGGCGATCGGATTCTCGCGCCTGCTCGGGATCGCGGTCCCGGAGAATTTCTCGTACCCGTATCTCGCCGTCAATATCCGCGAGTTCTGGAACCGGTGGCACATCACCCTCTCGCACTGGGTCCGCGACTACATCTTCGTGCCGACGGGCCGGACGCTGTTCGGCACGTTCCTGCGCCCGTGGCCGAGCCTGATCGCGACGGTCAGCTATCTCGTGACGTTTGTGGTCGTCGGGGCATGGCACGGCGCGACCGGCGCGTTCCTCGCGTGGGGCGCGTACCATGGCCTCCTCCTGTCGGCGCACCATGTGATCCGGACGAACATGCCGCCTTCGATCTCAGACCACCGTTGGTACCGATCGCGGCTGGCGTCGGCGATCAGCGTCGCCGTCACGTTCGTGTTCGTGGCCGTCGGCTGGGTGCCGTTCATGACCGACCTCGCGACCGCACGACGTCTGCTCGTCCTCATGTTTCTCGGAGGGCGGACGTGAAGCCGCTCATCGTGGACGCGCTCATCGGGCTCGGTCTCGCGATCGTCGTGGTGGGGCTGATGCTGTTTGCGTCGTTTGACTCGACGTTCATTTACCGGGGCTTCTAGCGACGCGTGAAGATCCTTCGCGTCATCGCCCGCCTGAACGTCGGCGGCCCGGCGCGGCACGTCGTGCTGCTCGATCGCGGGCTGCGCGGGCGCGGACACGACACGCGGTTGGTGCACGGGTCCCTCGCGCCCGGCGAGGCGAGCCTTGAACATCTCGCCGTCGAGTCCGGTCTCCCGGCGACGCACATCCGCGAGCTCGGCCGGCGTATCAGTCCGGTCAGCGATCTGCGGGCCTTCGCCCAGCTGGTCCGGCTGGTGTTCCGCGAAGCGCCCGACGTCATCCATACCCACACCGCCAAGGCCGGCACGCTCGGACGCCTTGCCGCAGGCCTGTTCAACAGCACGCGGCCGCGCCGGCGGCGCTGTCTCGTCGTCCACACGTTTCACGGGCACGTGCTGACCGGGTATTTCCGTCCGGCGACCAACATCGCGGTCAGGCTGGCGGAGCGGACCCTCGCGACCATTACGGATCGTGTGGTGACCATCTCGCCGGCACAGCGCGACGATATCGTGAACCGGTTCCGGGTCGCCCCCGCCTCGCGTACCGCCACGATTCCCCTCGGCCTCGATCTCGCGCCGCTGACGCGGCTCGACGCGGCCGCTCCGCAGCTGCGTGAGGCGCTGGGCATCCCCGCGCGGGCGCCGGTCGTCGGCTACGTCGGACGGTTCGTCCCGATCAAGGATCTCGCCACGCTCGTCCACGCGTTCGCGCACGTGGTGCCGCGCGTGCCCGACGCCGTGCTGCTCATGGTCGGCGGCGGTCCGGTCCGATCCGGGATCGAGTCGCTCGTCGCGACCTTGCGGCTGGAAGGGCAGGTGCGCTTCCTCGGATGGATCGAGGATCTCCCGCCGCTGTACGCCACGATCGACATCTGCGCGCTGTCGTCGCTGAATGAGGGGACGCCGGTCGCGCTGATCGAGGCGATGGCGGCGGCGAAAGCCGTCGTCGCGCCCAGGGTCGGCGGCATCGCGGATGTCGTCGAGCACGAACGAACCGGCCTGCTCGTCCCGCCCGGAGACGTCGGGGCGCTGGCGGACGCGATCGCGCGGCTGGCGGCCGACCCCGGGGAGCGGTCCCGCATGGGCGCGGCCGGACGGCAGTCCGTGGTCGCCCGGTTCTCGCACGAGCGGCTTGTCGAGGATATCGACCGGCTGTACGCGTCAGCGCTGGCGGACAAGCGATCGCCGCGCGGGCCGTCATCGAGCGGGTGACTCGGCAGTCTCTCAGACCCGTTGCCGCACTTGACCGTTCGTCCTACAATCTCCCGCTGCCCTCGATGACAACTCTGGGCCTCTACTTTCTGGCCGCGCTGGCCCTGTCCCTGGTGCTCACGCCAGTGTGCCGTGGCATGGCCCAACGGCTGGGGTTCGTGGCCAAGCCGATGGCCGATCGTTGGGGACGGCGGCCGACGGCGCTCTTTGGCGGCCTCGCGATCGTCGGGACGGTGCTGGCGCTGGTGCCCGCCACCGGCGCGCCACGGCACCTCTGGCAGCTGCTCTCGGCCGGCGTCCTGATCGCCGGCGTCGGCCTGGCCGACGACGTACTCTCGATCAAACCGGCGTCGAAGCTCATCGCGCAGATCTCGGTCGCATCCCTGCTGCTGTTCTTCGGCTACCGCCTCAACTGGACAGACTCGACGGTCGGCGACGCGATGCTCACGCTCTTCTGGATCGTCGGCATCACGAACGCGTTCAACCTGCTCGACAACATGGACGGCCTCTGCGGAGGCATCGCGCTCGTCGCCGGGTCCTGTCTGCTGGTGGCATCGACGGCGGACGGCATCGGCCCGGAGGATCTCTATATCGCGATCGTGCTCGGCGCCACCACCGGGTTTCTCGTTTACAATTTTCATCCGGCGTCGATCTTCATGGGTGACACGGGGAGCCTGTTCCTCGGGCTGAACCTCGCGACGCTGACGCTGCTCGTGAGACCTCACGGAGGGGGCCGATCGGGGCTGCTGTCCGCGGTCACCGTTCCCGTCCTGCTGCTGCTCATTCCCATCTTCGACACGACGTTCGTGACCGCCCTGCGGCTGCTCTCCGGACGCAAGCCGTCGCAGGGCGGACGCGATCACACGTCGCACCGTCTCGTGGCGATTGGGCTCTCGGAGCCGAGAGCGGTCACCACGCTCTGGGCGCTCGCGGCGGGCGGTGGCGTCATCTCGTTGCTGGTCCAGCGGCCCGATCCGAGCTGGCCGCTCGTCGCCGCGCTCACCTTCATGCTCGCGATGGTGATTTTCGCGGTCTACCTGGCGCGGATCCGCATCTACGCCGACGGCGATCTCGCGGTGCTGCACAACGGCACGATCACGCCGCTCGTGGCGAATTTCATGTACAAGCGCCGAGTCGCCGAGGTCCTGCTCGATCTCTGTCTGATTCCGCTCGCGTACTACTCCGCCTACCGGCTGCGGTTCGAGGGGCCGTTGTTCGGGGCGAATTACCCGCAGTTCATCGAATCGCTGCCGGTCGTGCTCGCCGTCCAGCTGGTCGCGCTGTTTGTCGTCGGCTGCTATCGCGGCAGCTGGCGGCACTTCGGCATGATGGACGCCGTGGTGGCCGCCAAGGGCGTCGTGTCCGGCACCGTCGGCATCGAGCTGGTGCTGCTGTACCTGTTCCGGTTCGAGAGCTACTCGCGAGGCGTGTTCATCATTTACGCCGCGATCCTGATGCTGCTCCTCACGGGTTCGCGCGCGTCGTTCAGGCTCATGAGCGAGTTCGTGCGGCGCCGGCGGGACACGGGGCAGCGGCTGCTCATTTACGGGGCCGGCGAAGCGGGGTCGATCGCGGTCCGCGAGCTGATGGGGCATCCCATCGACGCCGGATGAAAATTGTAAACGAGAAACCCGGTGGTGGCGCCGAGCACGATCGCGATATAGAGATCCTCCGGGCCGATGCCGTCCGCCGTCGATCGGATCGTCATCAGCACGCGCGCGATTCCGTCGAGCCGGGTGCGCGAGCTCGAGGCGCTCTGCGCCGCCAGAGGCGTGGCGCTGTCCCGCCTGCACGTCCAGCTCGAACATCTCGTCGCCGTCTCGTGACCCCGTGCAGCCGAACGCGCGTGGACAGCGACCCCGTCTGAAATGATCGAAGCAGCCAACACGAGCGGATCTCCTGACCGGACGTTCGGGCAACGAGCGAGGGCCGTGGCACCGCAGGCCCTTGCGCTGGCCGCGATTCTCCTGCTGGCGGTGGAGTTGCGGTTGATCTTCAGCATCGGGATGGTCCAGCTGGATTCCCTCTCCTACGTGCCTAGCCGGCGGTCTTTCCGCGATTCCGGGTCGTCGCCCCGAGGAGTGCCTGCTTGAGATGCCGGCCGTGCAGGCGCGTGACCAGGGTCACCTCCGTTGCGTCCGCGCCTCGGATCTGTCGCCAGGCCCGTTGCGCCCGCGCGGTCGTGTAGCTCGCAAGCTGGTTGGCGATCAACCGCCATCGCGGCAGCGACACTTGCTGAAACAGGTACGACGCTTCGAGCTGAACGCGCCGCTTCTCCAGTCGGCTCCAACGCTTCAGCGAGCTCTGCGCTTCGTCGTGCCGGACTACCGCGGCCGGCTCGAACACCAGCAGCCATCCCGCCCGCGCCATCCGCAGACACCACTCGTTGTCCTCGGCATACATGTGAAAACGCTCGTCGAATCCTCCAACCGCGTCGATCGTCTCTCGCCGCACCATGAGCGCCGCGGCGCTCAGCATCCGAACCCGCCTTCGACGGTCGTGACGCCAATGGGGTCCGAGCAGCAGCTCGCCCCTGATTCGGGCCGGAAGAAGCCGATAGAGCTTCATGTTGGAGAGGACGATCTCCCAGGCGGTCGGCGGATTGCGCCAGACGCTGATCTGCAGCGAACCGTCGGGATTGACCAGCTTCGGGCCGCACGCGCCGATGCGCCGATCGGAGCGCAGCACTGCGATCAAGGACTCAATCGCGCCGGGTCCGATCAGGGTATCGGGGTTCAGCAGGAGCACGAACGGCGCACGCGAGAGCGCGAACGCCTGATTGTTCGCCCGGCCAAACCCCCGGTTCTCCGCGTTCTCGACCAGACGGAGTCTGCCTTCGCCCATCAACGCCGCCGCCGCGTCGTCCTGTCGCAGCCGCGCGAGACTCCGATCGTCCGAGGCATTGTCGACGACGATGATGTCGTACGCGATCGCCGGGCGCGACCCGACGATGCTCGCGGCGCATCGCCGGAGCAGGTCTCCGGCGTTCCAGTTCACGATGATGATGGACAGGTCGATCGTCACAGTTGCCCGCGGCCGCAGTATATGGGAGTGGCGGTGGGGCGAGCCGGGTCCGGCAGCGCGCGACTGTCCACGGAGAATGACCAGTTGCCGCTCATGACGATGCCGGATCGGACATGACGTCGTTCGCGACGTTGTACGTTTCCTACTTCGGCCTGCGCGAGCCGCTTGTCCAGACACAGGTGCTGCCATACCTGCGCGGTCTTCGCGACGATGGCGTCGCCGTCCATCTGCTCACGTTCGAGCCGTCCGATCCGCCGTGGCCGGACGGAGAGGTCGAGATCGCGCGCGCGCGACTCGCCGCGGAAGGGATCCGCTGGTTCGCGCGTCGCTACCACAGGCGGCCGTCCGTGCCCGCCACGGTGTTCGATATCGTGGTCGGCGTGTGGTCGATCTGCCGACTCGCGCGCCGGTACCGGCTCGACGCCCTTCACGCGCGATCGCACGTCCCCCTGGCGATGACCCTGGCCGCGTCGATGTGGATCCGGCGCCCGGTGGTCTTCGACTTTCGCGGCCTGCTCGCCGACGAGTACGTCGCCGGTGGACGATGGCGCGAATCGTCGTTCGCGTACCGGGCCGTCAAGCGTCTCGAACGACTGGGCCTGCGGAAGGCTGACCAGTTCGTCGTGCTCACTCGCCGGGCGCGCGACTGGATGATCGCCGAGGGTGTCGCAACGGAGCGGATCGAATGCGTGCCCTGCTGCGTCGACCTCGAGCGCTTCCCGGCCGGCCCCGCACCCGGCCCGGACCCGCACGCGCCGCTGGAGATTGTGCACCTCGGATCGGTCAGCGGCGCCTATCGACTGGACCTGGCCGCCCGCTTCGCGGTGGCCCTCCGGGCCGAGCGGCGCGGTGTCGTCCTGAAAGTGCTGACCCCCGCGCCCCGATCGGAGGTGTGGCCTGTCCTGGAGGCCGCCGGCCTGACGCCGGCCGAGTACGCCCTGGAGTTCGTCAAGCCCGCGGAGATCGGGCCGGCGCTTCACACCGCGGCGGCGGGGCTCGACTTCATGCACCGGTCGCGCGCCGATCTCGCGCGCTCACCGGCGAGAATCGCGGAGTATCTCGCCGCCGGGGCGCTGGTGGTCGTCAACGCCGGCATCGGCGACCTCGACGATCTCCTGGCCGACGAGCAGGTCGGGGTCGTCGTGAAATCCTCGAGCCCTGACGACGTGGAGGCGGCCGCGGCCCGCGTGCTGGACTTGCTCCGTCAGCCAGGCATCCGGCAGCGGTGCCGAGACGCCGCGCGCCGTCACTTCGATCTGGCGACGATCGGCGTTCCGGGGTACCGCAACGTGTACCGGCGACTGCGACGTGCGGCACCGCGCGTTCAGTGACGCGCCGGCGGCCGGTCAAGGGGTCCGCACGAAGCCCTGCTCGAGGATGTAGCTCAGGATCCGGCGGGCATTCTCTTCCGCGGTGTGCGAGACCGTCTCCAGCGTGATCTCGGGATCGAGCGGTGGTTCATAGGGATCATCGATGCCGGTGACGTGCTGGATCTCGCCGCGCCGGGCCTGGGCGTAGATGCCCTTCGTGTCCCGCCCCTCGCAGACGTCCAGCGGCGTGTCGACGAAAACTTCGACGAAGCGGTCCGCTCCCACCATGTTCCGCACGCCATAGCGGGTCGTGCGATACGGACTCACGGCGGCGCAAATCGCCACGCCTCCGTGCCGCACGAGCTCAGACGCGACAAACCCGATGCGTCTGATGTTCGTGTCCCGATCTTCCTTGCTGAATCCGAGTCCCTGCGACAGGTGGGTGCGCACCACGTCTCCGTCGAGCACGGTGACCTGGCGGCCGTGCTCCAGCAGCAACTCCGTCAAGATGTCGGCGGTCCGCGATTTGCCCGCCCCGCTCAGTCCGGTGAACCACACGCAGACGCCCTGCCGATGTCGCGGGGGATACGCGTCCTTCAGAATGTGGGCCACTTCAGGGCGGGTAAACCACTCGGGCAGCTCCCGTCCACGGTTCAGGTATTCCTCGCGAACCTGTGTGCCTGACAGCGTGATCCCATTCGCGCCGTGGGACGCTTCCTCATAATGATCGCCTTCCCGGAAATAGACCAGTTCCGGAAACGGCAGGACCTTGACGCCCAGCTCTTCGCTGCACTGCTCAACCAGATGCTGGGCATCGTACGGTCCGTAAAACGGCCGATTTCGTGAGTCGCGGCCCGGGCTGGCGTGATCCCGGCCGACGATCAGATGGTTCGCGCCATAATTGCGCCTGATCAAGGCATGCCACACGGCTTCTCTTGGACCGGCCAGACGCATGGCCAGCGGCAGGAGCGCGAGCAGGATTCGGTCTCGATCGTAGTACCGCTCTGTCAGCGCCTTATAGCCGCGCACGCGGGTGTAATGATCGACGTCGCCCGGCTTCGTCAAGCCCACCACCGGGTGCAGCAGGAGCACACCGTCGACGTCCGCCATCGCCCGCTTGGTCAACTCCTCATGCGCCCGGTGCAACGGGTTTCTGGTCTGGAAGGCCACGACGTTGCGACGCCCCATGGCCTCCAGCGCCGCCCGTGCACCAGCCGGCGTGAGACGCAAATCCTCGAAGTCGTAATACCGCGGCAGTTGGAGAACCTGGAGGCGGCCGGACACATTGACGGTGCCCCAGCGCTGCATTTCCGCCACCAGCGGATGCTTCGGGTCTTCCGTGCCGAATACCGTGCGGGCTGATTCCGCGACGTCCCACTCGTACAGCTCTTCGATCGTCATCACGGCGAGCAGCTCATTCTTGGAGCTGCGCAGCGCGATGTCACGATCGAGATGAAGCTCCGGAGCAGGGTTGACCGGTAGCGTGACTGGAATCGGAAACAGGTGGCCCGAGCTCAGACGCATCTCATCGAGGATTCGCCGATGGTCCGACTCGCCGACGAAACGGTCGAGAGGAGAGAAGGCGCCACACGCCAGCAACTGCAGGTCGCAGGCCGACCGCTCGGAGATCTGTACTGAGGGGAGCCGGCCCGCGTATGCCTTCAGCGCATCCAGATCCGGCGCCGGCACCATGAGGTCCACGAGCCGACCGCCGCACGGCGCGACGAGCAGGGCATTCCCATCGTTCAACCGGACCCTCGTCAAGCAGCTCAGTATACCGAAGTGTTAGGCTGGGCCAGTCCCATGGACGACAAGAAGTATCTCAACATCGTTTCGCACTACGAGTCCTGTCTCGCGCGGCACGGCGATACGCACCTCGGCGTGGACTGGCCGAGGCGGGAGGACGCGGAAAAGCGCTACCGTGTGATGCTCGACGTCATCACGCCGGAGGCGCGCGGCCGGCACGTCACCCTCCTCGATTTCGGCTGCGGCGCCTCGCACCTCAACGAGTACATCCTGGCGCACGGACTGCGTCATATCGAGTACGCGGGGCTGGACGTGTCGGAGAAGTTCGTCCACCTGTCGCAAGGCAAGTTTCCTTCGAACCGGTTCTTCCGCCTCGACGTGCTCGATGAGCACGCCGCGCTCCCGGCGTTCGACTACATCGTCCTCAACGGCGTCTTTACGGCAAAGCGGGACCTGTCCTTCGAGGAGATGTTCGCCTACTTCAAGCGACTGGTCCGGCGGGTGTTCGAACATGCCACGACCGGTATCGCTTTCAACGTCATGACGAAGCACGTCGATTGGGAGCGCGCCGATCTCTTTCACCTGCCGTTTGACGCGGTGGCCGAGTTCGCCACAAAAGAGCTGACGCGGAATTTTGTCTTTCGAAACGATTACGAGCTGTACGAGTACACAACCTACGTGTACCGTTAGCATCGACCGACACGATGCCGGACTGAGAGCGCGACTCAGACAGCGCGCGTGAGAGAGAGCCGAAGCCGACTTCAGCCTGACCAGGGCGCGGCTGCAGTTCGCGCAGCGAATCGGTCTCGAGCTCCAGTAGCCTCCGTGACGTCCGCGGCTGCCGAACTACGAGACGAGGTCCTTGACCGCGCTGCGCCATCCGTTGCCGTAGTCGTGATACCGGCGGGTGAACAGCTCTCGAAGCACCAGGGGAAGTCTGGTCAGCCGGCGGGACGGCAGGTGTGCGCGCGTGTCGAAGTGACGCAGGATCGTGCCGACCCGGCGGGCGGTCCGGACGCCTTCGGGGCCGG
>WNFM01145454.1_pt1 | contig 11375 bp, 11 predicted proteins | sample 5400271 | NCBI WGS metagenome assembly WNFM01 (sample SAMN13153352, study PRJNA577476) | soil metagenome | isolation source: 60 cm saprolite on Douglas fir-dominated hillslope | place: USA:California | collected 2013-09-17 | reverse complement strand
GGTGGCGGCCTAACTACTATGGAGGCTACTACGGCTACGCGTACGCTCCGCGGCCATACTGGCGCCATCGGTACTGGCGCCGCCATTATTGGTGATAACGTTGAGGCGGAGTTAAACAACTCCGCCCTCATTTTTAAAACGTTTTGCCTCAGTGGAGCTTCCTAGATAGCGCGGTAGCGGAGCGCCGCGGCTTTCGGGTGGCGGATCCTAAATGCGCCCACTGGGTCTTTGTTGCGATGCTGATGCGGCAGGTGACAAACGCTCTTCGCAAAATTCATAGTCCTGCCGTGGCGACATGCGACAGCGGCCGATCAATGGCCGCTTTCGGGGCAAGAGCGGACAGTGAATGTCAGAGCACGCAACATTTCGGGTTTTAAAAATGCTATGATTAAATTCTTAACGACCATATTTTACCTTCTACATCACAGCAAACAGTCAAATGGTAGCGGGGGAGGGACTCGAACCCCCGACCTCCGGATTATGATTCCGCTGCTCTAACCAGCTGAGCTACCCCGCCATTCCGAAAAAACGTGCCGGAATGAGCGCGATATAGGAAGCCGCCGCAAACACTGTCAAGCACGCGGCCCAAAACCTGCCTTTCGAGACTTACTTCGGCTGGATCGACTGATCGCCGCCGGGGCTGCCCGGGGGTGGGATCACAGGCATAGAGCCGCCAGGTGGCGTCGGTTGCTTGATCTCGGGATCGACGTGTTCTGGCGGGCAGATCACGCCACCTGAACGTGCAAGTTTGTCGCTTAAATTCCCCTGCCCGTCCTGCCGTTCGGCGCCCACCTCGCCGCCCTTCCCGACCGTGGTGCGCGTATCGGAATGCGCGCAAGCACTCGAATCGAGTTGCTCGGTTTTTGGCGAGACCGGTGTTTTCGCTTGCGGCGGAGCTTGAGCCGCAGCGATCGCGGGCAGCAACAGTGCCAAAGTCGTCACGCCAAGGATGCGGATTTGGATGCGGAATTCGCGGACCATCGGACGCTCCCTTTTCAGCGCACGTCCATGCAGCGCTACCCATAATAACGGCTTGGCGTGAGGGAGAGTTCCAATTAGGCAGTGCCTGCGAGGCGCTCAAACCGGATCAGCGAGAAATGCCCGAGGGGCGGCATTGGTCGATGCTCGGCCAGCCGCACGCCACCGTGGCGTTTCGCCCAGTCAGAAAGCCGGCCAAACTTGAATTCTGGCCGCCAGCCGAGGCGGCGCGCGATCGGCGCAAAGCAAACCTCGAAGGCCCGGCGCGGGCCCGCCTCAGCACCAATGTGATTGACCAATACGATTTCACCACCGGGCCGAATAACGCGTGCGAATTCATCAAGCGTGGTTTCCGGGTTGGGCACCGCAGTGATAACAAATTGCGCCACCACCACGTCGAATGAGCAATCCGGAAGCGCCATACGCTCGGCATCCATCACCGCAAGCGCCTCAACGTTCCTGAGATTTTGGTCCGCCACGCGTTCCTGCGCCCTGCGCAGCATCGGTTCCGACAAGTCGATGCCCACCAGCCGATTTCGGCGTGCATAGTCGGGCAGCGATATTCCGGTACCGACACCGACTTCTAGGATACGGCCACCCGTTGAGCCGCAAACCTGCTCCGCTGCGTCGATCGCTGCGCGACGGCCGGCATCGAATACAGCGCCGAACACCAGGTCGTAGACCGGCGCCCACCGTGCGTAGGCGCGTTCGACGCTCGATTTATCGATGTCCGCCCCCATGCGGCCGAACTTAACCGCGCATGGCGGGCGTTGCTATCTGCTCATTGTCGGCGCGCCGGCAATCCGCTGCAGCGACCGCACTCTTGATGAAACCGCCACCAAGCACACGCGCCTGCCCCTTGCCCAGATCGTAAAACACGCAAGCTTGTCCGGGCGATACGCCGTGCTCGCCGTCGACCAGCTCGACTTCGCAGCCCTGGGGACCATGCCGCAACCAGGCCGCTTGCGGCGGGCGGGTCGAACGCACCTTTACGAAGACCTCGCGGCGATCATCGGCAAGGGCTTCGCCCAGCAACTCGTCCCCAATCCAGTTGACGTCGCGCAGCACAATACGACTTGTCCGCAATGCCTCGCGCGGGCCGACCACCACACGCCGGCCCTCCGCATCGAGACGCACCACATAGAGCGGCGTACCAATCGCGACACCCAAGCCGCGCCGCTGACCCACTGTGAAATGAATAATGCCGGAGTGCTCGCCGAGAACCTTTCCGTCCAGATCGACGATCTTGCCGGCTTCCGCCGCACCCGGTTTCAGACGTTCGATGATGTCGGCATAGTGGCCGGTCGGTACGAAGCAAATATCCTGGCTGTCATGCTTGTCCGCAATCGCCAAGCCGAAACGACGGGCAAGCTCACGGGTTTCCGCCTTGGTTCGCTCACCGAGTGGAAAGCGCAGAATGTCCAACTGCGCACGCGTGGTGCCAAACAGGAAGTAGCTCTGGTCACGCTCCTCGTCCCGTGCGCGATAAAGTGCGCGCCCGCCACCTGGCAAAGGCCTCGAGGCAACGTAGTGGCCGGTCGCCAGCACTTCAGCGCCGAGCTCGCGCGCGGTGATGAGCAAATCGTGAAACTTGATCGACATATTGCAATCGACGCAGGGCACCGGCGTCTCGCCGTGGATATAGCTTTCGGCGAAGCGGTCGATCACCGCTTCTTTGAAACGGCTTTCGTAGTCGAGCACGTAGTGCGGAATGCCAATGCGCTCGGCCACGCTGCGCGCATCATAAATGTCCTGGCCGGCGCAGCAGGCGCCCTTGCGGTGGATTGCAGCGCCGTGGTCGTAGAGTTGCAGCGTCACACCGACCACATCGTAGCCCTCTGCCTTGAGCAAAGCGGCCGTCACCGACGAATCGACGCCGCCGGACATGGCGACGACAACGCGCGTATCTTCCGGCCGGCGGTCGAGATCGAGGCTGTTCGGCATGGCGCTTCTTACTATAGGTAGCGACGGAAGGCGCGCAATGCGAGGCGCGCGACCCGGCAAAACTTGCCGTTTTACAGTCAGGGCTGCCCGGGCCAAACGCACTCGCCGCCCTGGCCTCCATCCTCAAGTTGCTGAAGGGACATATGAATTGGGTCTTTCCGAGGCTGGCCTGGCGATTGCAGATCAAACGGAGGACATTCCGGAGGTCCTCCAGTGCCGCAAGTTGCGTCAGACCCGAAGATTTACGCGCATAGTCAAACTTTGCCGCGCGTCGCTCGCCCACCACAACAGTCCGATCGCGCGCCTTCCCCGTTTGAAAGCCTGCTCGATGACAGCGCGCAAGGCGCCGAGCAGCCCACTCCGCCGCCACCCGATCACAAGACGTCGCCTGTCGACAATTCACAAGCACCGGCCAAGAGCAATGACAGCAAGGCCCCAGCGGACGACAACACCGTGACCACGACAAAGGCGGGGGAAGCCGGCGCAAACGGCAAACCCGACCAAAACGAAAAGCCCGCCGGCGACCATAAGACGGATGCAAAAGCAAAAGCCACTGCCGCCACCGGCGACCGTATCAAGACGGCGGACGATAACGACAAGCCGACGGACCGATCGAAAACCGACGCTCCGGCGGTCATGCCTTCGACCGGCAATATTCAAACGCTGACAACACCTGATGCCGTCGTCGTTGCGCCCACGAGTGCGCCAATACCCGACCAGACGCCGGCGCCCAATGCGATCGACCAAACTATCCAGCCTGCGGACGCCGCCGCAATCCTCGCAGCTGGTGCGTCTAATTCCGCTGCGTTAAAAGGCGGCACCGGAAAGCTCGCTGACGGTGCGAAAAAGGTAGGCGACAATACGCAAGCCGGCGCCGATAAATCCACCAATGACGCGACAATAGAGTCCCCGCTAACGGCCAAAGTCGCGCCGCAGCAGCACGCCGACAAACCGCAAAGCGGCCCAAGTGAGAATGACAAGGAGCAAGTTGCCGAGGCGCGCGGAGAGGCCCCGACCAATAGCCATCGCGGCGAGACAGATGCGCCAACCTCGGCACCTGCCGACGCTAATGTTGCAGCTCCGAAATTAAGCGCCGACGTCACGCAGCCGGCTATCGTCAACACGACGCAAACGACCGCGCCGGCAACATCAAACCCTGTTTTTGCCGTTCCGGCCGCACCGTTGGCGGCGGCCGTTCCGCTCGCCGGATTGGCTATCGACATCGCCGGCAAGGCGTTCGCGGGCAAGAATCGCTTTGAAATTCGCCTCGATCCGCCCGAACTCGGCCGCATCGAGGTCCGGCTCGACGTCGACCGCGATGGCAACGTCACGTCGCGGCTGACCGTCGACCGTGCCGATACGCTCGATTTGTTGCGCCGCGACGCCTCGGGACTCGAACGCGCGTTGCAGGATGCAGGCTTGAAAACGGCTGACAACGGTTTGCAATTTTCGCTTCGCGATCAATCCATGAGTCAGCAGCAAACAAATACCGGCGCCGACACCGCGCAGATTGTGGTGAAGGACGAAGCGTTGCCATCGATCGATGTCATCCCACAAAACTATGGCCGCCTCGCCGGACAAGGCAACGGTCTCGATATCCGCGTTTGAGGATCAAGCCATGACGACGGTCAATCCCGTTTCCACCACGAAGACAACAGGCGCGAGCTCCGTTTCCGGCGCGCTCGATAACACCGAAATTGCCAGCAATTTTACAACCTTTCTTCAATTGCTGACGACGCAGTTGAAAAACCAGGACCCGCTCAGCCCGATCGATACGAACCAGTTCACCCAGCAGCTGGTGGAATTCGCGCAGGTCGAGCAGCAGATGAAGTCCAACGATCAACTCACGAGCCTGGTATCGCTGGAAAAGAGCGCGGTCGCGAGCACGGCGCTTGCCTATGTCGGCGCCACCGTCGTGGTCGACGGCGCGACGGGGCAGCTGGCCAGCGGCACCGCAAAATGGAATCTCAACGTTACCAAGCCGTCGACTGCAACGATTACCATCAAGGATTCGACCGGCCAGAATGCCTTTACCAGCACGATCTCGGTCAACCCGGGAACGCAGCCTTTCACCTGGAACGGCCGCGGCAACGACGGCCGCCAATGGCCGGATGGCAGCTACACGCTTAGCGCCACAGCGGCGGACGCCAACAATCAGTCGGTTGGAATTTCAACCGAGGTGCAGGCCGTGGTCGATTCAGTCGATCTCACTCAAGATCCACCGCAGCTGTCGATCAACGGCCAAAACTTCACACTCGACAAGATCAAGCGCATCGTTCGGTCGACCACGTGAGCCAAAGCGCGTGAAACAGCAGGGAATTCGCCCACTCCTCTGATACCAGCTGTTGAAACGCCTTGCGGAGGCGCCGCCGCGATCCGGGCCCTGCCATCCGTAACCAAAAGGTTAGCGGAAACCGGGCAAACCTTGCCTTGTCCATTTGCCATGCTTAGGCAAATTTTAAGCCGGGGCTTGTAGCGTTTCTCCAGCAACTGTCAGTCGAGTCTTGTTTTGTGAGTGTACCAATGACCGAACCCCATCGCCCGAGGGTCAAATACGTAATCGGGCCTGATGGCAGTCCGCTGACCATTGCGGATTTGCCGCCACCAACGACCAAACGCTGGGTGATCCGCCGAAAGGCGGAGGTCGTCGCCGCTGTCCGTGGCGGCCTACTGTCCCTCGAAGAGGCCTGTGCCCGTTATACGCTGACGGTCGAGGAATTCCTCTCCTGGCAATATTCGATTGACCAGCACGGGCTCGCCGGGCTGCGCACGACGCGCATTCAGCAGTACCGCCAGTAATCGCTCCTCTCATTTCGCGTTTGGAACGCGGGCCTCTCCTGGGCTGGCGATTCATTCGCACGTCCACTGTCGCTGCCTTCGCGGTGGCGGATGTAATTATTCTTCGGACCGGCTCCTTCCGGAATTAACCGGACGCTAACCTTAAACTGGGCAAATCTTGCCGGGTGAGGCGCGCGCTTCGCGCCCTGCGGGCAGGACAAAACCGGTGCAAGGTTTTTTCGATTTTGTGAAGTCGCTGGGTGCGGCGCGAATGGCGGCGATGGCCGCGGTGACGCTGGCTCTGGTCGGCTTCTTCTCTTTCCTGATGATCCAAATGACGACGCCGCAAATGGTGCCGTTATTCACCGACCTCCCGGTCGACGACAGCGCATCGATCATCAAAGACCTGGAGCGGCAGGCTGTCCCTTACCAGCTCAAGAACGACGGCGCGATCATCATGGTGCCGAAGGAGGCGGTCGCGCGTTTGCGCATGAAGCTTGCCGAATCCGGCCTGCCTAAGGGCGGCGGCGTCGGCTACGAAATTTTCGATAAGACCGACGCGCTTGGCTCAACCACCTTCGTCCAGAACATCAATCACCTGCGCGCTCTCGAAGGCGAACTCTCACGCACCATACGTGGCATCGATCGTGTGCAGGCTGCGCGCGTGCACCTGGTGTTGCCGGAGCGGCCGCTATTCTCTCGGGACAAAGCCGATGCCTCGGCTTCGATCGTTCTGAAGGTTCGCGGCGCACTGGAGCCGCAGCAGGTTCGTGCCATCCGCCACCTGGTTGCAACGGCGGTCAACGGGCTCAAACCCGAACGCGTTTCGGTGATTGACGAAACCGGCAAACTGCTCGCCGACGGCGCAACGCAAGACAATCAGCTCAATGGTGCAAGCTCCGACGAGCGCAAGCTCGCATACGAGAACCGTCTCCGCGGCGAGGTCGAGACCATCGTTTCATCGGTGGTTGGCCCCGGCCATGCGCGCGTCCAGATCAACGCCGATTTCGACATCAATCGCATCACCCAGACCTCGGATAAATTCGACCCGGATGGCCGCGTTGTGCGATCCAGCCAAACCCGCGAAGAGCAATCGGCTACAAACGACAACAAAGAGGGCGCGGTGTCGGCCGGCAACGAATTGCCGGGAGGCAGGCAGCAGGCCGACGGCGCCAGCAGAGGCGACCAAACCAAAAAGACCGAGGAAATCGTCAACTACGAAATTTCACGCACGACCAAAACAGAGGTGATCGAAGCCGGACGGGTCAACCGCATTTCGGCGGCCGTTTTGGTCGATGGCAACTACACCAAGAACGACAAGGGCGAGGTGGCATATCAGCCGCGACCCAAGGAAGAAATCGATCGCATCTCGGCGCTGGTACGCTCGGCTATCGGATTCGACGCCAAGCGCGGCGATCAAATCGAAGTCGTCAATCTGCGCTTCGCCGAAATCGCGCCGTCGCCAATCAACGAGCCGACCGGCTGGATGAGCTTCATCCAGTTCACCAAGGAAGACATCATGCGCGCCGCCGAAGTCGGCGTAATGGCGCTGCTTGGGTTGGTCGTGATGTTCATGGTGGTACGCCCGCTGGTGCGCCGCATCATCACGCCGGACGGCATGCAACCGGGCCTGGCCCTGGCACCGGCCGCCGTTACAGCTTCGCCGGAAGCCGGCGGCGTGAGCATACCGGGCGTTCACGGCAGCATCACCTCGACCGGCGGCCCAAACGTCTCGATCGTCGGTGGCGATGAGGCCGTCGCCATCTCAAACCGAACATCCGCGATGATCGATATCGCAAAGGTGCAGGGACAGGTGCACGCGCAGTCGGTGCAAAAGGTGGGGGAGCTCGCCGATAAGAACCCGCATGAGGCCGTTTCCATTATCCGTAACTGGCTCCACGAAGATGCAGCCTAAGCCATGCCATCAGCCTACGCAGAGACGAAAAAAGACAAGGAAAAGGTGGTTCGCGAGGACATCGGCGGACTGATGGTCGAACTCTCGCGCCGCCCGCAACCGCCCGACCGCATCCGGAAGCTCACCGGGCCGGAACGCGCAGCTGTGCTGATGCTTTCGCTTGGCGAGCAGTACGGCGCCAAAATCTTCGGCCTGCTAGACGACGACGAATTGAGAGAAATCTCCATCGTGATGTCGTCGCTCGGCACGATCGAAGCTGATTCCGTCGAGCAACTCTTGCTCGAATTCGTCGGCCGCATGTCGGCCTCCGGTGCACTGCTCGGCAACTACGACGCTACCGAACGGCTGCTCAAGCAATACCTCCCCGCCGAGCGCGTCGGCGGCATCATGGACGAGATCCGCGGTCCCGCAGGCCGCAACATGTGGGAGAAGCTCGCGAACGTCCAGGAAGAGGTGCTGGCGAACTATCTCAAGAACGAATACCCGCAGACAGTCGCGGTCGTTCTCTCGAAACTGCGCCCCGAACACGCCGCGCGCGTGCTCTCGATTCTTCCGGAAGACCTTTCGCTCGACTGCGTCAATCGCATGCTGAAGATGGAAGCAGTCCAAAAGGAAGTCATCGAACGCGTCGAGCAGACGCTGCGCACGGAATTCATGTCGAATCTGTCGCAAACCCGTCGGCGCGACGCGCATGAGGTGATGGCGGAAATCTTCAACAATTTCGATCGGCAAACCGAAACACGCTTCCTCACCGCCCTCGAAGAGGAAAACCGGGACGCTGCCGAGCGCATCAAAGCGCTGATGTTCACCTTCGACGATCTGGTCAAGCTCGACACCGGCTCGGCGCAGACGTTGATGCGCAATATCGACAAGGACAAGCTGGGCGTTGCGCTCAAGGGCGCCAACGAAACAGTACGCCAGTTCTTCTTTACCAATATGTCCAGCCGCGCCGCCAAGTTGCTCGTCGAAGACATGCAGGCGATGGGCCCGGTACGGCTTCGCGATGTCGACGAGGCGCAGGCACTGTTGGTCAACGTCGCCAAGGACCTGGCGGCCAAGGGCGAAATCATGATCTCGAAGAGCCGCGGCGAAGACGAACTGATCTATTGAGAGCATAATGAAAGCAACGGCCAAATATCTGTTCGATGAGGACTTCGCTTCCGGCGAGAAGCCGACCATGACGATGGTCGAGCACGAGCGCCGCCGCGCGGACGCCGAGTCGCAGGCCCATCGCACCGGCTTTGCCGCCGGCGAGGCGCAGGCCCAACAGGAAGCCGCCCAGCGCATCGCAGCTGCCCTTGCGGTGATTGCCGATGGGCTCGGCCGGCTCGATGGCGCGCTGACGGCGATCGAAACACGACTCGAAACCGAAGCTGTGGAAGTGGCGGTGGCCGTCGCGGCCAAGCTTGCCCCTGCATTGATTGTGCGCGAGCCCTTTGCAGAGATCTCGGCCTTGGCCACCGAATGCTTTCACCACCTGGTATCGACCCCGCACGTCGCCGTGCGCGTCGGCGCCGGGATTTACGATATGGCGAAGGAAAAGATCGAAGAAATCGCGCGTGCGTGCGGTTTCGAGGGGCGGCTCGCTGTCACCTCCGACGAGTCCCTCGCGCCGGGCGATTGCCGCATCGAATGGGCCGACGGCGGCGTCATCCGCGATCAGACCACCACCGCAGCATCCATCGATGAAATGGTCGGCCGATATATCTCGGCGCGCAACGCGCCTGCCGCATAGAATTTTTGGAGACCCAGGCAATGAGTGACGACGACACCAAAGTACCGCTTCCCGACCTCGAAAACGGCGGCGATGTGCAAATCGTGCCTGATGCAGGCACGCTAGCTCCGTCGGATTCCGAATCGGTCAATCGTGGCGCTGCCGATCTCGAAGCGGTGTTCGATGTGCCGGTGCAGGTCTCTGCGGTGTTGGGCCGCGCTCATATGGACGTCGGCAATCTCCTCAAGCTCGGCCCCGGCGCGGTGCTCGAGCTCGACCGCAAGGTTGGCGAGGCCATCGACATCTACGTCAACAACAGACTGGTTGCCCGCGGCGAAGTCGTCCTCGTTGAGGACAAGCTGGGCGTGACCATGACGGAAATCATCAAGGCGGACCACAACTGATGCACACGCTCATCCGCCATTTCTCTTTAAAGATACGGAGCTAAGCCATGCGACTCCTGATCGTCGGCACGCTCGGAGGCCAGCTCACCACGGCGAGCAAGATCGCAATGGACAAGGGCGCCAACGTCACCCACGCCGAAAGCAATGAGCAGGCGCTCGCTGTCCTGCGCTCCGGTCGTGGTGCGGATTTGCTGTTGGTGGATGTCAGCCTCGACATCCGCAACCTGGTCGCACGGCTCGACGCGGAGCGTATTCACGTCCCGATCGTGGCCTGCGGCGTCACCAACGATGCGCGTGCGGCTGTCAATGCCATTCACGCCGGCGCCAAAGAATACATCCCGCTGCCGCCTGATCCCGATCTCATCGCTGCGGTGCTCGCCGCGGTCACGAACGATACGCGCGAGATGGTCTATCGCGACGAGTCGATGGCGAAGGTCGTCAAGCTGGCACAGCAGATTGCCGGGTCCGATGCTTCGGTGCTCATCACCGGCGAAAGCGGTACCGGTAAAGAGGTGCTGGCGCGCTTCGTGCACGGCCGCAGCACGCGGTCGAAAAAGTCATTCATTACCGTCAACTGCGCAGCGATCCCGGAAAACCTGCTCGAATCGGAGCTGTTTGGCCACGAGAAAGGCTCTTTCACCGGCGCGGTCGCACGCCGCATCGGCAAATTCGAGGAAGCCAACGGCGGTACGCTCCTGCTCGACGAAGTTTCGGAAATGGACGTGCGTCTGCAGGCCAAGCTGTTGCGCGCGATCCAGGAGCGGGTCATCGACCGTGTCGGCGGCAATCGTCCGGTGCCGGTCGACATCCGCATCATCGCCACGTCTAATCGCAATCTCACGGACGCGGTGCGAGAGGGCAAATTCCGCGAAGATTTGTTGTTCCGCCTCAACGTGGTCAACCTGAAGATCCCGCCCTTGCGCGAGCGTGCAGCCGATATTGGCGAGTTGGCGCACCATTTCATCAAGAAATATTCGCAAGCCAATGGGCTGGCATTGCGTCCGCTCTCGGCCGAGGCGCGACGCGCGCTCAGCATCAATCGCTGGCCGGGCAATGTGCGCGAGCTGGAAAATACGCTGCACCGTGCGGTGCTGCTCTCAAGCGGTGCCGAGATCGGTGTCGACGGAATCCTTTCACCGGACGGCGCACGGCTCGATCAGGCGCGCGGAACCGACATTGCCGCCCATGCGGCCATGGCTGCCGACCAGGTCACCCGCAATTTGGTTGGCCGTACAGTTGCCGAAGTCGAGCGCGACCTCATTCTAGAGACGCTCAAACATTGCCTCGGCAATCGGACGCATGCCGCGAATATTCTCGGCATCTCGATCCGAACCCTGCGCAACAAGCTCAACGAATACGCTGCCGACGGCGCGCCGATTCCGCCGCCGCACGGCGGCTCGGAGCTCAGGGGTGCTGCTTAATTTCCTGTGACGGCGGCCGCATGGCCGCTGTCGAAACCATCGCAAAACGCCTAGCCTTTCATGGTCAATCAGGCTTGGGGGTTGCCATGAATATCAGTCTTGTTTCGCTGCTATTCAGCTTTCAAGGCCGCATCAAGCTTCCTTCGCCGCACCGCCGGGGCAAACCAATACGGCCCCGATCCGCTGACGGCCTGACGATGATGCAAAAAAAAGCCCGGCGC